>Ga0126373_10001018_pt1 | contig 19447 bp, 20 predicted proteins | sample PanSoiMetPlot_11_FD_92545 | JGI IMG/M metagenome (GOLD analysis project Ga0126373, IMG submission 92545) | Tropical forest soil microbial communities from Panama - MetaG Plot_11 | ecosystem: Environmental > Terrestrial > Soil > Tropical forest > Bulk soil | place: Panama | collected 2016-02-17 | reverse complement strand
CGGCCCGGTACAGATCGCCAAAATTCTTAAAGCCTATTTCCTTCATAACAATCGCCTTCGTGCCAACGCTTTGCATCAGGTTTGGCGATGCCTCACGCGTCCATCGCATGCTGAACTGTTTTCACTGTAGGGAGAATTCCGGATGCCTGCAATACGGTGATTACTCGATTCGCCCCAATGCAGAGAAGCGTTGGCTATCGAACGGTAGTTGTCTAAGGTGATGCTCATGGATCGTTGCGGCTTCGTCCGTATGGGGCGTTCGGAATGGGCTCATTGATAATGGGTTTTCGGAGATTTATGCGCCATCTTTCCAGGTTCTTCAAAAGCCTCTTCAACCATGCGTCTGCCCTGCTTCGCCGCGCTCGCGGCGCCGATACCCGACACGCTAGCCATATTGGTCCCTCAGACCGACGCGATGCTGAATCCGCCAGTACCAGGCCCCGCACCGAAGTGGGACCCGAACAAGCTCCAGTACCGTTGACGAAGCGAGGATCAACGAAGTGGTGGGGAGGCGTTGCCGCTTGGGGCATTCATGGCAACGAGGAATTCACGAAGTGGTGGAACCATTGGATGTCGCGAATTCCGCACACCGGTTCAGGGCTCAGTCCAAATCGCGCACGAAAGAACGATGTATAATTCGCGACCGCCATGGATCGTAAATGCCTTGAAATTATTGGTCTCACCTGGGAGCTTGCGAAGCAAGAGCATAACTTACTGACGCTTGTCGTTCCGGCCACACTGAGCGTTGCAAGGTGCTTGAGTGAGGGACGACAACCTACCTCTCAGGAAATTGCTGACTGGAACGAAGTCAATACACAGTTGAGCCGCCGCATGTCGGAGATTACGGCTTCGTTTACATCCGTGCGCCAAGCGGTCACTCCTGTTCTTCCATTCGACGCGTAACAGATCTGTAACAACCAATTGCAAATTCCGTAACTTGCAAATCCATTCGCGCATTCCACTCGACGTGCGCTTCGTTTCCGAAATACCCTAGAGCGCACGCCGTATTGACGCATTCCGCGCATCATTTTAGGTTGGGGTTGAGAGTCTCCTCACCTCGCGCCAGTCCTTTCCTTCCCTTACCCAACCAGGCTGGCGCGGGGCTTTTTTGCGGCCACTCTCGTGCTGACTTCTCGAGTGGTTACAGCGATAACAATCTCCGGAAGTATGAACGGTACCGCTGAAACGCAACTCGTAGATCCTCTGTGGAGATGTTTGCACCACTGTCCCATTGATGTTCAAGGTTCGCCCGCTCGCGCGAGAATGCTTCTGCCAGTTGCTTCATCGTTTGCGCTACCAGACTATCAGCGCTTTCTACCGCGCTCCTTGGTTCATCTACGAAGCCGGTCTGAATGTCGTCCCAACGAGACTGCAGCTCACGTAGTTGATCGTCCGGAAATAGAGGCGTCGCTTCGGCTTGTGCAGGTGGCGTTCTTTTTGCAGCGGGCGGCGCGTCGATCGTGGCTACTTCAGCGGTTGCCAGGTTGCGCACTTCGGCGTCGGATAGGGCTGGTCTACGGCGTCCTTCCTCCGAAAGAACTGGCTTAGGCCGTCCCTCCTCGATTTCTTGTTCTGGTGTTTCGACCGGCCGATTTGCATTCGCCAAATCTGCCGTGGTCAGCCGTTCGGAGTCGTCTTTTCTCAAAGGGAAGCTCATGCGGGAAGTTCCTTTCTTTCAGGCTGGGAATCGTGAACCAGTTCGTCGAACAAAGAGCGGTAATGAACCATCGCTTTGCGAAGGCCCTCGGTGGTAGTTTGTCCGCCGGTGCGTCCGGCGGCGATCGCGTGAGCACTGCGATAGTTATTCACAACGACGGGGTGGTCCACTGAGATCACATCCGCGAGTTCTTCGAAATTGCCAACGGGATAGCCGCGTGCCTGCATGATCTCGTTGATGAGGCGATCCGCTTCAGTGACGGCGCCGGCGGGATCATCGACGAATTGCGATTGAACGTGGTTCCATCGATCCGAATAATCCTGGCGGCTGGATTCGGAGAGAGGCCGAATCTTTAAGCTCTCTCTTTTCTTTTCACGAAATTCCAGAACGCCTTCCGCGCGGCGCTTGTCGCCTTGTTGCGAGACGACGCGGTCGTATTCGGGGCCAAAGCGTTCACGAAGGAGCTTGCTCCGACGTTGACGCAGATACAGCCACACGGCAAGCCCGGCCACCAGCGCGATTGCGATGCCGACAAAAACCATGCCTGAGCGTTGGTCCATGATCACATCCTTTCTGCTGCTCGAATTTCGCATTACCTGAAGACAGGGGTCAGATTCGACCGCTGACAGCGCCGGTTGTCCGTACTTTCATTAAGGCCGATACCCGAGACTCCCCGCGGATGTGGCTGGAGATCGCTACCAACCGCGCCACTCGCCGCGGCATCATAACGGCCGGTGCGATGTGCTCACGCAAATCCTGTGGCTCCTGATCTTGTCGATTCCAGTGGCCTCGATTGCGTGGACCGTGACGCACGAGGAGGTATTCCGCGAGCCTCGCGAGTTCTGCAAGCAGCAAAGCGAAACGGCCTCCGGATTGTGGAAAAGAAAGTTGTATTACCTGTTCACGTGTGAGTTCTGCTTTAGCCACTATGTGGCGCTGGGAGTTCTACTGCTCACGCGTTTCAAGCTGCTATATCCCGATTTTCGTGGATATGTGATTTCGCTGTTTGGGCTGGTTTGGGTCGCGAATTTTTATATGGCCGTGTTGGCCAACCTCCGGCTCGATATCCACCACGAACGGGTGGAAATTCAGTCGAAGGATCTGGATGTGAAATCCAAGGCGGAACGTCTGAACGAAGAGCGGGCCGCTTGAGGAGGGCCGAAGAATCGTGAGTAAACTCTCGGTCTCGAATCGAGGCTGCCCATGCATCGTTCGGCAATTTATACAGACTTCACCCTATTCAGCGTCAGGCGAAAAACGGGCTAAGTTGACGTACGGTCAGCGTTTATCTTTCATTTCGAGGTGAAGGGTGGCGTTTCGAATTTTGGTTGCGGATGATCACGCGGTGGTCCGTCAGGGGATTTCCTCCCTTCTGAAGGACCACGCTGGCTGGGAAGTCGCGGGAGAAGCGGGTGACGGACGTCAGGCGGTCGAAATGGCGAATACGCTCCGTCCAGACTTGGTCATCCTTGACATCGGAATGCCGACGCTGAATGGGCTTGATGCCACTCGGCAGATACTGCGTGACAATCCTGACCAACGCGTTCTGATCCTGACCATGAGTGATTCCGAGCAGCTGATCCGTGAGGTGCTTGGAGCAGGAGCCCGCGGTTTCGTACTTAAGTCTGACGCCGCCAAAGACCTGGTGGCCGCCGTACAGGCTCTCGAACGTCACCGCACATTCTTCGCATCTCGCGTGCAGAACATTCTCGACAATTACTTCTCCCCCACAAGCTCTGCCAGCTTGCCTACGTTAACCAACCGAGAGCGCGAAGTTTTGCAGTTAATTGCAGAGGGGAAGACCACAAAAGAAGTTGCAGTTGCACTTGGCTGCAGCGTGAAGACAGCCGAGACGCATCGCACCAACTTCATGCATAAGCTGCAGTTGCACTCTGTGAGCGAAGTCGTCATGTATGCGATCCGTAATCACATTATCCGGGTCGATCAATTGCCCGCGTAAAGCGTCTCAACCCTTATCCAGGAATTGGAAGAACGCAATTATCTCGCGCCGGTTCGCTACTGATGTGCGCAAGACTTTGCGATGCCCTTCTCTCACAACCGCGGCGCTTTCTTACAAAGTGCGGTGTCTAAACAACTTGGATGCTGTTACTTTGGCCCCTCGCCTGCACTTGCAATGTAACGTATCGCGTCGATCTGCTTATTTTCAGAATGGAGGAGTGAATGCAAAACCCATCCTGGCTCAACGCGAATATCGTCTCGCTTCACACGGCCATGTTGTGTGCCAACTGTGAGGTGATCAGCGACGGGTTCAATGGTCATTGCGCCGCATGCGGCAGCCAGGCTCTGCTGAACTTGAGCCGGCTCCTTGGTGGTGAACTCGGAGCTTACTCCGAGATCACGTTTGAAGGATTTTCGACCGAGTATCCGAAGCCGCAATACCTTTCTGCGGCCGCGTAACTCCAAAAGCGAGGCGGCAAATCGCTTGGCAGGATTTCACGCCCCACGCGCGAAGCTCGTGACCCTATTTTCTCCACAGTTTCGCTAGCGCTTCAGCGGCGTCATTCAATGCGCGCTCCTGCTGTAGGCGCGTGCTCTCGACGTGAGTCCGCAGAGGCCGCGTTCTTCGCAGAACGGCTTCCGCCTTCCGAGAGCGTCTATCGTTGTCGTTGTTTATTACTGCAAGGGCAGCTTCGAAAATGATTCTTGGGTCTGAGGTGACGGGCTTAGTGGGCGTGCTCATGGGAAGATTAAAATCTGCTTTTGAAATCTCAACAATACAGCCCTTGTTGCAGAGCAATCTCGGACAAGCCCTCATCTCGAACTTCTGCAAACCCTGATTCGACATGTGCAAACACAGCAGTCTCGAGTTAGTTCTAAGGACGTTGTTCGGACTGACGATGGGATGTCCGAGGCCCAACCTAGAAAAGCTATTCAACAAAAAAAGCCCGCGCCCCCGGGACAGGTGGACGCGGGTTTGAGGAGATGTTGCGACTTACCGTAGCGGCACAATATCCGCACGTCCTGCACGCTTCAATACAGTGATTGCTGCATTATTTGGGGTGCTTTGAAGTCGCTCCAGATGCTTCGGCTGAGAGATGTGCCAACACACAACCGCTCTTCTTCATGAAGAGCGGTTGGCGAGGGGCGGCTGGCGATCAGTTTGGCTGCCGAAAGCTTTCGCTTAAGCGACGTGCACGATGTTATTGCGCACAGCGTAGCGAACCAGGTCCGCCACCGAATGAAGATCCAGCTTACGCATGACGTTGGTACGATGTGTTTCTGCTGTCTTCACTGACAGGTTGAGCGCGACGGCTACTTCCTTGCTGCTCTTGCCTTCAGCCAGAAGTTGAACCACCTCGCGCTCTCGGGCAGTGAGTCGATTCTTGACCGGCTTTTCCGGATTGATCGAACGAGTAAGGTACCCCTCAAGAACGATCGTTGCGACATCGGAAGTGAAGAAAGTGGTGCGGCGCTGAAGAGCTTCCACCGCGGCAACCAGATCCCTCGCTGCATCGGACTTGAGGATGAAGCCGCGAGCTCCCACTTCCAGAACCTCACGAACGACTTGGTCCGAGTTGTGCATGCTAAGAATGAGAACGCGGGTGCGGGGTGCCGCCTTCAAGATTTGTCGGGCTGCATCCAAACCATTCAGGTTGGGCATACCGATGTCAAGAAGCGCCAAGTCAGGGGAAAATTCGCGAGCTTTCTCTACGGCATCTCGCCCGTCAACCGCTTCGCCACAGACCTCCCATCCCGGATGCCCGTCGAGCAACGCCCGAATGCCTTTCCGAACAACTTCATGGTCGTCTGCGATCAGAATTCGAAGCGCGCTCATACTCCACCTCACCTGGTAGTCAACTTAAACCTGGAGTCTAGGGTGCCGTTACAACCAGGCACCATCGGGCGAACACTGTAGAATTGGGCAGGGTTGCTCTAGAAGTTTACGCTCGGATCTTGCCCGTAGCGGGATACGCGCTGTTCAACTCTATTCCTTCTGCTGATCGTGCGGACCGGGGTCCTCGACAAGAGGGTTGTCACTGCTCTGACTACGCGGATGAGTTCTCGCGTGTTCCTCGTCGAACAATCGGCTGATCTCGGCGACGAGTTCCATCAAGCGCTTCGGATCCTTCTCAACCGCGGCTTGAGCGCACAACTCTCTCCAACGCTGATTTTTCTCCATTGCAGAGCTTTCCCGGCGTACCAAACCCGTCACATCTTTTCAGGGATGTGACTAGCTTAGCGGCGAAGTTAGCTCGGGTCGGTCGGATTCCCTACGAATTGCGCTTTCAAGCCCCAGGTCGGAGTTGAATCGCTGGAGAGCTGCATAGCACTCACACGATTCCTGTTCGAGTGATTCACGATGCACGATGTGAATGGAGGCCCGTCCGCGGCGGATTCCGCGTTGCTCGAGTTTGGCCATGGCGACACTCACAGTCGGCCTGTCCGTGCCGACCAGCTTAGCGAGAAATTCGTGCGTCGTACGGATGACGTCGGAATCCATCCGGTCGTGCGCTGCCAGGAGCCAACGTGCTACGCGTTGTTTGACGTTGTGCAGACGATTGCAGGCCGCATTCTGCGCTAGCTGCAGCGAACGAATTCCCAGGCGCTGAATCAGAATTCCGTGGAGTTCGGGTAGTGATTTCAGAACTCGCTGCAATGCTCTTCCATCGATCATGAAGCCATTGCCCGGGACCTGCATGATCACGGTCTGGGCATAGGCGTCCAAGCCCGCGACAAGAGGCAGTCCGATCATCTCCTCCCTACCCGCAATGCCGACTTCAACGCTGCGCCCGTCTTCGGTTTCGACGATAAGAGAAGCGATTCCGCTATTCACGAAACATGCCGACTGAATCCTCGAGTGCTCCTTCTGGAGCGGGTCTGCCAGCCGCAGCTCAGCGAACGTCAAATATGGTCGGAGTGCGTCGAATTCGGACGCCGGAATCTGTTGGAGGATCGTATTCCGGACCAGTTGTGGCCCCACCATGCGTTCTTCGTTATCTTGAATGCCGTGGTTATTTCCTTTCTTCATCATCGTTCGTTACGATGAAAGAGTGAGCGTCGCCTTTACACAAAATTCCTGTAGAAAGCCCACGGTGTGTCCGGTAAACGCCGCGCCGCGGGCTGTACCTGTCATTTCGTCCCATCTGCTTGCAAAATATGGTTCTAAGGTGTCACCTGTATTGAAACGGCAACCTCTAAAATGTGGTAATGAAGCTACGACCTCGCTGAGCCTTGCAGGGGACTATGCCGCCACTCGGCAGCTCTCTGTAGTCCAGAGTCAAGCTTGTGCCCGTTTGGAAGGGCCGGGTATGCCGATTCGAATCTTAATCGCGGACGATGATCCGGCGATACGGGGCTTGTTCCGGAGATTGATCGAAGCTCAACCTCACTGGCAAGTCTGTGGGGAAGCTGGGAATGGCGCCGAGGCCGTTGAACAGGCCGACAGTATCGCTCCTGATCTGGCCATTCTGGATCTGAGTATGCCGTTGATGAACGGCATCGAAGCCGCCCGTGAGATCGCTCGACGCAAGCCCAATACATCGATGCTGCTCGTGAGCGTGCAAGAGGTATCTGATCAGCTCATCGAAGCGGCACGCGAGGCAGGTTTTAAAGGCGCTATTACAAAAAGTCGAGGTAGAGAGGTAGTCCGGGCTGTGGATGCGGTGCTTCACAACGAATTGTTCTTCCAGCGCGACGAATCCACCAGGGCCTTCTGAAGCCCGTAATTTCTTCAAATCACCGTTTGGCCGAGTGATTCGATCGGAGTGCTCCTGTTAGTCAAAACGGTTTGGAAAGATCGTGCGTCCGTGTGTTGCGATCTTGTGCGATTCAACGAATAAAATTACAAGGGAAGGTTCTTGATGAAGAATGTCTACGACGTTTTAAGACAAAAAGAGGCGGACAGGGACCGGGTTCAGGCCGAGATCGACGCGTTGCGGTTGACCATTCCGCTGCTGGAAGAGGAAAAGAACACCTCGGAAGTTGCACCCGATCACGTACCCAGCCAGGATGCAAATGAAAGTTCAGATGCGGGGTCGCAACCGGCAAGTGGCGGAGGATGGCTCGACCGGTGGAAGACGGCTTCCCGTTAAGTTCGCGGCTAGACACGATCAGAAGCGCTTACGACGACCTGAGGATTGAGATAACGCAGGCGGGCAGGTCTTATTCGCTCCACAACATGGCGACTGGGAAGTCCTTTAGCAACTCGCCTACTGAAATCGTGCGGTCTTGAATCTCTCGCTCGGTCCCGTCAGAGAACACATCCGTCCAGCGGTGCGGGGTTTCCTTCGGCAGGACGATGCGCGTGTCACCCCAGTCCTCCCAAAGTTGGTCGGAGGAAGCTGAGGTCGACAATCTGGTAGTGAATCGCGGTGCGGCCACAATGCACCACTCACCACGGTGGCGGCGCGCGATGGCGATTACGCAGTCGTGCTTGACTCCTTGCGTTTCCAGCGAAATGCAATCACCTTTCAAGAACAGTGCAGCATGGTCTCTTCTGGCAAGGAGACCTCGTTGCGTGACATACATCTTGATGCGGCCGTCTTGCCATGACGTCGTCAATTCTTTGGCGGACAGCGTTTTCTCACGTAACTCTGCCAACATTCGGTCGCGCCATTGGAAATCGACGGCGTTCCTGTTGTCGGGGTCGACCAATCTTAAGTCCCAAAGTTCCGATCCCTGATAGAAGTCCGCAACGCCGGGGGACGCCAGCTTCAAGAGCAGTTGAGAAAGACTGTTCAACGCGCCGTGATATCCGATCTTTTTCGCGAATGTCTTGAAGTCCGCTAAAAACTCATTGTCATCGGATTCCGCCAAAATTTTTCCAACAAAATCCGTGAGGGCCTGTTCATGGTCGATGTTTGGCACCGTCCAGCGCGTGTGCACCATCGCCTCGCGGACTCCTTTTACCATGAACTCTTGAATCCGGCGTGTGTAGCATTGGCACGCCGGCTCTCCGACAGGCCATGAACCTAGCAAGGTCTGGTACAGCAGGATCTCTTCATTCCGTTCAGGTGCCCGCACTCCTTTCACGATCTGGCACTTCGGATCGTTCCACAGGCTCCATTGGTTCAAGCGCTTGTCCCATTCTTCAGGGATTTCCGAGAGCACGTTGATGCGCGCTCGTACGTCTTCAGAACGCTTCGCGTCGTGCGTCATGGTCGTGTTCATCGCAAATGGCCATTTCTTGTGGCGATGCAGAAGGAACGAATCGAATGCCGTTTTCGAAACGTCAGAGCATTGCGGGCACCCTCCGACTTCGTTCAGTGAGATCAAACGGTTGTACACATATAACGCCGAGTCTTCTACACCCTTTGCGGTGATCGGCCCGGTGAACTGCTGCCACGTCGTCACGAACAACAGCCGCGATTCGCGTTGTTCAGGAAGCAAGTGCGGACCCGGCTCCAGGAGCAAAACTTCTTGCAGGAAGCTGAAGTAGACCGGTTCGATGGATGGGTTCCTCCGCTTCGCTTCGCTCAGAGCATTCAGAATCGCGACCCGGTCTTGAGGTTTCACCTCGAATCCACGTACGTAGGTGCGGTAGGGTTCCAGGCACGCAGTCGTCTCAATAAGCGTCCGCGTCAATTGCTCGCGCGAGAGTTCGCGCGCATATCGGTCTTGCTCCGCCAATACGCTTAAGTATCGACCAAGAGAGCGCATTTCTACGGCGAGCAGACTCTGCATGACCTGCTTCTTCTTGCGATATGCAAGGTCCGGATAACTGATTCTCTCGGAAATAAACTCGGAGTAGGTGTTTTCGAGCGCCGGCAGATTCGTCGGGTCAATGAAGATATTGTTGACGGCATTCATGAAGTCATAGCCGGTGGTGCCGTGAACCGGCCACTCGCTCGGAAGACTCTCTCCTGGCGACAGAATCTTTTCGACCACGACGTAGAAATCCTTAAGTCGCGAATCGCTTCCGGCCGGGCGTGCCTTCTCCTGCAAGCGCCGCAGATATCCGAGAGGATCGCGAAGACCGTCGATGTGGTCGATTCGAAATCCAGTCACCAGCCCCTTTGTGGCCAGGCGCAACACAACCGCGTGAACGTTATCGAATGTGATCGGGTCGTCAATCCGAATTCCAACCAGATCGCTGATCGTGAAGAAACGGCGGTAATTGATTTCTTCGTTTGCCGTGAGCCAGAACGCGAGTTCGTATGCCTGGTCGTTCAGCAATTGATCCAGAAGCAAAAAAGTGGAAGGCACGCCCTTGCGGCCGCTAAACAAGCGAACATTGGAGTCAACAAAACGCTTCACTTCAGGCGAAGTTGTGTGAAGTCGCCACAGCCGTTCCTTGATCAACTCCCGATGCTGTCGACGCTCGCCGGGTGCCTCTGTCGGGGGAACCGACGGACCGGGGATTTGCGCAACCGCAGCGAGAATCCCCTGAAACTCCTGCCACGCCGGGGATTCCGGTCCCAATGCCCGTCGCAGACGATCCTGCCGGTAGCCGAGAATTCGCCCATAGGATCGTGGTGCAATCGGAAGTGTGAAGTCAAAATAATTCAGGGAAAAACCGCTTTGCGAATACGACAGCAGCAATTCTCGCCCTTCCAGAACCTGTCCGTAAGGCTTGCCGAGTATCGGAAGAAGCACACGGTTCTCCAGCGAACGCGCGGGAGGATGCCAATCCACGTCGAAGTGTGCGGCAAAGGTCGAACGCGCACCGTCCTCAAGGATATCCATCCACCATGGGTTCTCGCTATTCGCCGCCATGTGATTCGGAACAATATCGAGCAGCAGACCCATTTCGTGCTGCTGTAGCTCGCGAACCATTGCATCGAACTCTTCGTCGGTCCCTAGTTCGGGATTCAAGTGAGAAGGATCTGTGACATCGTAGCCGTGCGTACTGCCTCGCTTCGCTTGCAGCAGCGGTGATGCGTAAAGGTCGGTTATGCCGAGCTGATGCAAGTATGGAATCAGTTTTCTGACGTCATTGAAACGGAGATCCTGATTGAATTGCAGTCGGTATGTTGAAACCGGGATGCGTGGTCCACTCATGATCGACTCAGGAGATCGAAGCAACCGCTTTGATGCTTTTTTCGAGAAAACGGACTGCAGAAACTGCTAGAGGCGCTGGTACAGCCGAATACTTTGAGGCCCAATCGAAGAGCCATCGTTTTCAGCAACATCGGATGATTTACTGTGACTTATCCACTTGCTGTCGGCGGAGTCGAGTACCAGTTGCCAGTGCTCACTCGACCGTACACCAAAGCAACTCTGCGGCGTCCATCCAAAATTGAAAATCATCAATATTTCGCTTTGTTCGTATGTCCGTGTTACCCGGAGACAATGTTGAGCCTCGTCCATTTCGAACTGCAGAACGGTTGCCTCCAGTTCACGCAACGGCGAAAGATCTTTCCGCAATCGAATGAGTTCCCGATAGAACTGCCACAGGGTCTGATGACGGCCCTCTGTGCGAAGATCGTGATGAAGTTTCGATCGGAGGAACGTCTCTTCCGCTTGCGGATCCGGTGGCGACCCTTGAGCGTGAAACTCACCAAATTCTTTTGTTCTACCTTCTCGCACAGCCTGCGCCAGGGCCGGATCCTGATGGCTTGTGAAGTAAAGAAACGGTGCAGGCTCCCCGTATTCCTCGCCCATGAATAAGAGCGGAAGGTAGGGCGACAGCACAATGCACGCGGCCGACAACTTCTGTGCCTCGAAGGTCAGCAGCTTACTCGTGCGCTCTCCGAGCATCCGATTCCCAACTTGGTCGTGATTCTGAGAGCAGACCACCATCTGAGATCGCCGCAACTCTGCAGGCGAATTCCCATGGCGCCGCTTGCGATACTCGGAATACTCTCCCGTGTACACGTAGCTCTGCTGGAAAGCTTTTCGCAGATCTCGAAGGGAGCCGAAGTCGCGATAGTATCCAACGCGTTCGCCGGTTTGCAGACTATGGAGTGAATGATGGAAATCGTCATTCCACTGCGCGTGCAAGCCATATCCTCCAGCCTCTCGTGGAGTAATGAATCGTGCGTCGTTCAGGTCGGTCTCGGCGATCAGATAAATGTGCCGGTTCGCTCGCTTCGCAAATTCGTCCGTAGCTGCACTCAATAAAGCCAGAAACGGCTGGGCGCTCCGATCGTAAATCCCGTGAATTGCATCGAGACGAAGGGCATCGATATGAAAATCCTCGAGCCATCCCATGGCATTTTCCAGAAAATAGCGCACAACATCGTCGCTGTGGGGGCCGTCGAAGTTCAACGCATCTCCCCACGGCGTGCGGTAACGGTCCGTAAAATATGGACCGAAATCCAACAAAACATTTCCTTCGGGCCCAAGATGGTTGTAGACCACATCCAGAACAACTGCGAGTCCAATTTCATGGCATGCGTTCACGAGCCTCTGCAGCGCGTGCGGTCCACCGTAGCTGTTTTGCACTGCGAAAGGAAAAACTCCGTCGTAGCCCCAGTTTCGTGCGCCCGAGAATTGGGCTAACGGCATCAATTCCACCGCGGTAATTCCCAAAGATTTCAGCTCGGCAAGATGGTCGATTACGGCGTCCAGCGTACCCGCCTCGGAGTAGGTGCCCACGTGGAGTTCGTAAAGGATATATTCCTTCAGTTCCAGACCCCGCCATTGGTGGTCCTTCCAAGCGGCTTTTTTGAGGTCGACGATTTGGGTAGGCCCGAACACTCCTTCAGGCTGAAATCTAGAAGCTGGATCTGCGCGTTCTTTCTCGCCGTCCAATTTGTAAACGTAGCGGTCGTCCGGTTGCGCCCCTGACACGCGGCCCGCGTAGTAGCCTCGGCCCTCTGGAACCAACTGTATGACCCGGCCATCCTGGATCAGAAGCACCTCAACATTCTTCGCTCGCGGCGCCCACACATTGAACTCGCAGTCACCGTTTTTCCCCGGGATCGCCCCTAGCCGCCAACTTCCCGCTCGAACCGCAGGCTCCGCCGTGTAATTCTCCGGTTGTGTTCCAGTCGCAGCCACTCTCTCGTTCCTGGATTGAGACTTAACCATCTATACAAACGGATCATCAGGACATCCGTCCTATACAAACGGATCATCAGGACATCCGTCATCCAGTGATCCCCGTATGACATTGCGAACTAGTCTGTATTTACAAACGTTGCGGTGCACAATAATCCTAAAGCTCAACCGGCCCTGCATGAGTCAAATAGAGAAGGAACCGGGCAATCGCTATGAGTTCAACGACCACGGCCGAGCGTAAGCCGGCACGCACGCCTTTCGAGTTCAAATCTGCGGCACCGCTGCTGTTCATCGAACGCGAGCAGGCCAGGAATATCGAAGAGTTGCTCGATGCTCTTCGCACGTGTCCGGATGAATCGATCTTCCAACACACCTTCCGAACGCTCGAGGAGCATCACTTCATCAAGGAAGGTTTCTCCAACGACTTCGCTCAGTGGGCCTACACCGACCTCCGGGAAGTGGGTCTCGGCGAGCGGCTTACAGGGTTGGACATCCGTGAATTCACATCGATTGTCAAGCTCCGTGAGCGCCTGATACAGATCGTCGAAGAATTTCGCGAAGCAACCCCGAATGCGAAAGAAAGCGTTTCGAAAACGCCATTCTACTTCTGCTCATCCAAGATCACAGTTTTGCCGACTCAACGAAGCGCCACGAATCTTGTGGAGTTCATCGAGGGATTGAAACAAGTGAGCCTCCATTCCATTCACTACCACTTTATTGAGGCCCGCCTTCGTCGAGAACTCGAGACCAATGATTTCTCCATCTGGCTTCGACGTGATCTTGGGATGGAGAAAGCAGCCAAGCAGCTCAACCAGATCGACATCTACACATCCACTCTGGAAGGTGTGCGCCGGAAGATCGTGCAGACCTTGCAAAATGCCGCGTAAGTAAAAGCGAGTGAGGAGAAAATGACCGAACGCCTCCCTTCCAATGTTGAGTCGCTCGAGGCTGGATCTGCCGCGAATGGCGCGAAAGTCGGCGAAAAGACAGAATCGAACGGACAGGCGCGGGCGCGCCGCAAGCCGCAGATCTCTGATACGCCTCCACCGCCTCCTCCTGCTCCGGCGCTTGCCGACTACGAACCCATCATCGGGAAGTCACAGCTCGATGAGCTTCGCTTTGTCGCTAGTCCGCTGCAAGGCAAGCGCGTGAAGATGGTCAATTCCACCGCGGTCGGCGGTGGTGTCGCCGAGATGCTGAACCGTCTCGTCCCGCTGCTCGATGAGCTCGGCGTGAAGACCGGGTGGGAGGTGATCACCGGCGGGAATGACTTTTTCGAAGTGACCAAGGGTTTCCATAACGCTCTGCACGGAGCGGATTTCAAGTTCACGCCAGCGGCGCGCGAAGTGTTCCTGAGAAACAACGAACAAAATCGCCATCGAATGACTTTCGACGAGGACTTCGTGGTGATCCACGATCCTCAACCTGCTGGGCTGATCGCCTCAAAGTCGGGCAACTCTCATTGGGTCTGGCGTTGTCACATTGATTTGTCTCATCCGAACCCGGACGTTTGGAGTTTCCTTCAGCCGATGATCGAGAAGTATGATGCTACTGTTTTCTCCTCGCCGGCATTTGCCCGGCGCTTGTCGATTCCGCAAGCGCTCTTTTATCCCTGCATTGATCCGCTCTCTGACAAAAATAAAGACCTTGATGAAACTTACATCCAGAGCGTCTGCGACAACTTCGGGATCGACCGCAAGCGGCCCATCGTTACACAGATTTCACGCTTTGATCGCCTGAAGGATCCGCTTGGAGTTATCCAAGCTTATAAGATGGCAAAGAAGTACGTCGATTTTCAGCTAGTGCTTGCTGGCGGCGGCGCGAGCGACGATCCCGAAGGCGCAGCGGTTCTGCAAGAAGTGAACGAAGCTGCAGGCGACGATCACGACATCGTCATCCTGGATTTACCGCCCTGGTGCGCGCTCGAGATTAATGCACTCCAACGGGCATCCACCATCGTCGTACAAAAATCATTGAAAGAAGGATTCGGCCTTACGGTCACCGAAGCGCTGTGGAAAGGGAAGCCCACGATCGCCAGCGCTGTCGGCGGCATTCCTACGCAGATCATCGATAAGCATACCGGCGCACTTGTGCATTCGGTTGAGGGTTGCGCCTACCAGATCCGCTACTTGCTGACGCATCCCGACTTTGGCGCGCAGCTCGGCAAGAATGGCCGTGAGCACGTGAAAGAAAACTTTCTCATGACGACCAACGCACGTCGCTGGGTTCTACTCCTGGGAATTTTGTCGGGAGCGCGCGCGTAGGCGATACATCTGCATATTCTGACAGGTACAGCGATTTCGGTATGTACTGGGGTGGATAATTCTCCACAATATCCGAAGGTTGGTCGGCTGGTAGCGATTTATCAAAACGCCAAAGCCTGAGACGTTGTGCTCGCGTGCCGACATAAGAGATACCAGAAATCTTCGTAACAAATCGCTGCTGAAAAGAATCCTTCAGCTTTGGTTCGGCCCATGTGCCTTAGTCTTCTGTGCGGTTAATCTCTTTGCACAGCTACCGTCTGCACGATGCGATCTTATCGGAAGCCCGCTATCAGAATGCGCGATTCTCACTTCCGGAGAGGCGCCATCGCGAACTTCTTCACCCACACAACCAGAATCGAAAACCGCTGAGGAGGGAGCGAGGGCCCCCAACCAGGATCCTGGCACTCCTTTCGTTGCAACAACGACCGCGGCCGGTCCAGAAGGTTTTCACTGGGGACACGCTTTGTTCGAATCGTTCGTCTTTCTCGCCATCGAACAAGCCCACGTGGTTCACGATGATTATCGCTGGGTTGTGAGTGAAAATGGTATGCCTTTCAATCACTACGGGCGCGACTACAAGCAATCTCTGAATACATGGGTGAATGCTGCATGGGACGATGGCGATAACCCCCTCCACAGCTATGTCGGTCATCCAATCCAGGGTGCATCCCCGACGGAGTACATCCAGATTCAGAATGATCCCCAGGGTGCAAAGCTGGAAATCTCAAATAGCAAAACGTACTGGCATAGTCGCTCCAAGGCGTTTTTATGGAACGCCGTGTATAGCACGCTTTGGAATATCGGTCCGCTGAGCGAAGTGACTGTCGAAAAGTACGGCACTAAAGATCGCACGCCCTGGAATAAAGGACGGCACGTGGCCTTGCAAAAACCCACCCTGTGTCACGGGCGTGGGACAGGTGAACCTGGTCATGACTCCGATCGGCGGTTACCGGATGGCTGCTCGGCGAGGAGTTGCTCGACAAAGAGATTGTTCGCCGACTTGAAGGGGTAACTCAAAATCATTTTCTGATTGATGTTACGCGCTGCGCTTTGGACCCGATTCGTGGCGGCGCAAACATTCTGCACCGAAAGCGGCCTTGGTACCGCGCCTCTCGTGAAGCAACGGAAGTCTACTTTCAGCATCAATTGAAGAAGCCAGCCTCGGCAGATGCGGTCGCTCGCACCGGGGACAGCCGTTAACCTACGATGGTGTTGATGTTGCGTTCCGGGCTGCTCATCGTTCTCATTCTTGCGATCGCACCGCTATGTCTATCGCAGATCGCAATCCCCGAGGGCGGACCCCGCCCTTGGGACTTCGGTATTTGGGTCGCGGGCGCGACCGGCAAAGAATTAACCGGCTCTTTTGCTGAAGCACAAATTGTCAGCGCTGGGTTTGGCGTCGAAAAGGCGATCACCGACGAGCTTGGCAATGGCTGGCGTCGAGGCCGGTTCGCGTTCGGCGGGAATGTAATCCCGGTCTTCATTCAACTTGGTCCCGGTGGACCTCATGGAGTCGCGGTTGAACCCGTGATCTTGCGCTGGAATTCGAGTTGGCATTCATCAAAGTGGTCCCCGTACATTGAACTCGCCGGGGGTGGCGTGTTTACGAATGCCAACATTCCCGCTGGAGATACGTCTGACGTCAACTTCACCGCGCGCATTGGCGGCGGCATACAGATCCATGCAGGCAAGCGAGAAGCACTCGACCTTTCCTGCCGCTGGCTGCACATCTCGAATGCAAACCTGGGTCGGAAAAACCCCCAATTCAACGGTATACAACTCAGCATCGGTTACCACTGGCACCGGTAAACGCTGCAGGGATGCTTAAGTAACCAAGATGCGCTCAATGCAGAGTTGACCTTATTGTTCCTTTTTGCGAATGGCGATACTCGTAGGGCTGGCGCGAGAGTACCGAGACGAGAAGTTTCTGATCTCTCATGAGTCGCGGTGACCATGGCGTTTCGGGATCATGCGTCTGACACGAGGTGCCACGACTTCTACAGCCAGCTCCTGCGAGGAGATCTACATGAATCGAATGCGGTCGCTCGTTTTTGGAATCGCAATCTTAACGGCGCTTTGTTGCGTTGGTGTGGCACAGGAAGTTCACACCGACCACGATAAGTCCGCGAATTTCGAGCGTTATCACACTTATTACTGGGCGAAGGTGCAAACCTCAAATCCCCTGTGGCAGCAAAGAATTCAGGACGCGGTCGACAAGGACCTGCAGGCCAAGGGCTGGCAGAAGTCTGAAGGGTCGGGCGACGTCGCTCTGACCGCCGTCGGCTCTGCTCACGACCAGCAGGAATATCAGACGTTCTACAACGGCTTGGGTGGTTGGCGTTGGGGAGGGTTTGGACCTGAAGCCCCGACCATCGTTGAGAACTACAAAGTTGGAACGCTGGTTCTCGATATGTATGACACGCAGAGCAAACGGCTCGTGTGGCGCGGAGCCGCAACCGACACCCTTTCCGAGAAACCTGAAAGCAACGAGAAGAAGCTCGACAAGTCAGTCGACAAACTTTTTGAGCATTTTCCGCCCAAAAAATAGCACGGTTGCAATTCGTGTGATGGCTCGCTGCTAACCGGCAACGAGCCATTTTTATTGCGGATACCAGTTGAGTTCCCGGACCTCAATTCCAGTCCCCTCTAGGCCTTTTTTGAAAACGCTGAGATCTGAGCCTCGATAGTGGTAGGGAATCACGATCTTGGGGTGAAATGCCTTCACGGCGTCCGCCGCCTCCTCAGGGGGCATCGTGTAGGGGAGATTCATGCATACGAAAGCGACATCGATATTCTTCAGCGCGCGCATTTCAGGCACGCCCTCGGTGTCTCCCGAAAAATAAAACCGTTGGCCACCATAGGTGAGCACGTAACCATTGCCCCGGCCTTTGTCGTGAAACAGCTTGCCGGGTTCGGGGCCGCGCTTCAAGTTGTACGCAGGGATCGCTTCAATCGTCCATCCTTGCCAAGATTTGCTCTGGCCGTTCGCGAGCGGCGTTGCGTTCGTGACGGTCTTAGTTACAGCTGTCGATGCGATGATCTCGGTCCCCGATTTACTGACCGATGCGATCGAAGAGGGGTCCATATGATCGCCATGGATGTCGGTGATCAGAATGAGGTCCGCTTTGGGTTGATCGCTGAGCTTTGCTGGCTTCGCAGGATCGAGATAGATTGTCTTCCCGCCCGCTTCGATCAGTGTGCTCGCATGAAATAGCGGCGTGATTTTGACCGGTCCCGCCGATGTGGAAAACGTCTGGGTGTCGGCAGCAATCGCGAAACTTGCCAGCAGCAATAAGCTTACGAACGTCAGGATCAGTTTCATCGGAGCCTCATTTCGATATCAGTGCTTTTTGGCAGACGGGGTGGCACACCAGAGATAGCGCGAGGATGTGTAATCCGTCAAGGCAACGGCTGCGTCAGCCATGGCTGAACACAGCAATTCTCGATGGCGCCCCACCGGAGCTAAGGCATTACCGGCAACACCAAGTGTGAAGGCAAGGCCGACGAGCAGTACACGCGTTGCGTAGCCTTCACAAAATCCGACGCTGCCGCCTTGTAGATGCTCAGCACAAACTTCTGCGGATTGCGGTCGATCACGGGGAACCAGGTTGATTGAATCTGCACCATGATCCGATGTCCTTTCAGAAACACATGATCACGGTCCCGCAGGGGGATCTTCCATTCGATAGGTTTGTTCGAAGCGAGCGCATGCGGGGTCTCGTTGCTCGTCAGATACCGCCCTCGACGCACTTCCATCGCGATCGGCAATTGGTACCCGTTCAGCGACTTCGCATATTCCCCAGCCTTCGGGCCTTCTTCGGCATCCCATAAACTCTTCTGTGTATTCTCTGGATACACATCAATGAGCTTGACCACGAAATCGCTGTCCGTGCCAGACGTCGACGCGAACAGATTTGCTTCGACCGGCCCTGTGACCGTCAGATCGTGATCCAGCGGCTTGCTGACAAACGAAAGTACATCGGGACGACCATCGACAAATCGCTGGTCCGCCATCTCCCACGTGCGCCAGTCACCACTCGGATAGGTTGGCGAGATCGGTCGCAGCCGGTACGGTACCGGATTCGCAGGATCGGAAACATACTCACGGTATTCATGCTCCGACTTCCCATGCGTCGGCGCGTTAAACGACAGTGTCCCATCCGCGTGCAGATACAAGTTGGTTGCCTTTGCCTCTTTCGGGGGCCAGACCGAATAAGTGCGCCACGAATTCGATCCGCTCTGAAACATCGAGGCCTGCCAGGGAAGCTTCTCGCCTTTGCCGTGCAGGTAGTAACGAAAGAACGGCGCCTGGATATTCTCGCGAAACTCGCGAGCCGTTTCATGTCCACCGAACGAAACGATCCCGATGCTCTCGCCTTTATCACTTTGCCACTGTCCGTGGAACCACGGGCCCGCCACCATGAAGTTATCATGCTCAGGATCGCTCTTTTCCGCGTGACGGAAGATTTGCCACGGACCCCATGGATCTTCCTGATCCCAAAATCCTGCGACATTCAGGTTTGGCACCGTCGAGGAGTGAAGCTGACTCACCCACGCTTCTTTCTTCCAAAAGTCGTCGTAGTCAGGATGATCAACACTTGAGTTCCAGTAGGGAATCGAT
>Ga0126373_10001017_pt1 | contig 19448 bp, 15 predicted proteins | sample PanSoiMetPlot_11_FD_92545 | JGI IMG/M metagenome (GOLD analysis project Ga0126373, IMG submission 92545) | Tropical forest soil microbial communities from Panama - MetaG Plot_11 | ecosystem: Environmental > Terrestrial > Soil > Tropical forest > Bulk soil | place: Panama | collected 2016-02-17 | reverse complement strand
CTGCGCTACGGTAGTGAGCGTGTGAGGGTAGGTATAAGGCACATAGGAAGGGTTGGGTGGCCAGCCGCTCGCTCCGCAGATGTAAAGCACACCTTGACTCACAGAAGAACGGCCGAATGCCTGCGAAGGAAAGCTCACAATTGGACTGCTAACGTTCCAGCTACCTTGATCAGTGGCGAAGTAGGCTGTGCCTTGCCTGCAGGTATTGGGACGAAGTGACAAGATCCCATAGCCTGTTCCAGAAGTTCCGTCAAATGGAGAAGAAGAAGTTTTTTGCGGACCTTGATTGACGGTTCCTGCATAGAAATCTCTGTTCGCGATCACTCTAGCGGTCATGGCTTCGTTGGCCGAAGGGGAGGAATTCACAGGCGGAGCGGGCTGTTGAAACGTGTCTCCCCACTCATACACAGGTTCTTGCATGTTGTTGACCCACCCGGCGGTCAGCAGCGGATTCTGATTCGCCATTGAGCTACTCTGTCCATACCCTGTCATGTCGATACATACTGTCGCGCGCAGGATTTCGTAGTTGTCTCCACTGGTAAATCGATTTGGCTGGTTGAATCCACCTGAAAGCATAAGACTTATCGTTGTCCCTGTGTTGGAGAGGATTTCGGAGCCCCAGCCCTGCGAAGTGTCCCGAACCGAGTAGGGCGAGCCACAATTTGAGCCGGGGCAGCTCGGTGCCCATTGATTTTTCGACCATCCAGTCCCGCCATTGGCGTTTGAATCCGTGAGTGTGGCAGAGCCCGTCGTACCAGTGAATTTACCGCTGTAGTACGAAGTGGTGCCAAAAATATAGTAGACGTCGCCGTTCGCTGCACCAGGAATATTCTCTGCGGTCGTGACGGAGTTCGTTGTGTTGCTCACAATGTCCGCGACGGCTTTCTGCTGAAGGTCAACGAACGTGTAGTGGACGCCGTTTCCTGACACAAATTGATCAACTGTGAATGTTTCTCCGGTCTTATACGTGTTTCCCGAAATTCCTTTTATGCTCCCATGAGCAGGATTCGTTGCTCCGTCGTTCTTGTCCCAGGGTCCTGTGCCGTCACAATTTCCCCACCCCCCAAGATTGTGTCGCACCCTGAACGTGTTCAACTCAATACCCGAGTTGTAGGAAGGTGACCCGTTGCCGCTCATATAGTTTCCGAAGAAATATGCGACACCGCTGCGGAGGTTCGTGGCATTGGCCAGGTTGGGTTCCGAACCCGCCTTCGTGAACCTGTTTGCAAAGACTTCATACTGACGAATACCGCGTTGTCTGCCAGAGGATTCTGTTCCGTGGCCACCTGTATTTCCGTCGACGACCGTGTTGAACCTGAAGACACTGCGACAGCCTGGAACCTCGCATCCTGTGACAAAAATGTGAGCACCGTTGCCATTAAACGTGTTGGTTTCAACGTAGAAGGCGTTCGCCGTCCCGAAGGTATCCGGCTGCGCCCAAGAGTTGTCGCCAAAACCTCCGACGTTTTGATAATTGGCTAGCTGAATCTGAAAGAATCCGCCGCCCGTTTGCACGACAGAATTGTCATCGAACACGCCGAAAGCATTGTGGATACCCAGGGTATAATGTTGATTACCGAGCGGCACGATTGGAGTAGATGTTGTCCCCCAAATCATGTTGTCTATGCGGATTTGGGAACAGGTGGAAGGATTACACGTCCCGGTGAAGTCCATCATTTCGTTGAAGTTGTTCCCACTCGTGACAAACACCGACATGGTACTTAGGCGAAAATCTGGAACCGTATACGAGCCGCTTACCGGAATGGCCGTCACGATCAACATCTGATGGCCGCCGGTAGTGATATTGTCAAAGATCACCGTGTCTGTTTGGCTCGCGCCTAGGATGGTTATAGACTTCCGTGAAACCGTGAGCGCCGTTGTCCAAGTACAAGTCCCTGTCGGAATGATTACGGTATCCCCATTCGAGGTGTGATCGACTGTCTTCTGCACATCAAGTTGGCCAGGAGCATTGTTGCAGGACGGGGCCGTGTAGGTCGTTGCGTGTATTGGTAACGCGCCTAGCAGCAATCCGAGAATAAGCAGATGTTTCATCAGTCGCACTGAAAGCAGCAGATGATTCCCGTCGGCGATACGTTCGCTGTCGCGATCTCCACGAAGTCCCCGGTGGCGATGCAAAGCGTGTGCATCAGGCTCGAATAAGTTCCCTCGCAGGCAATCCGCCAAGACCGGAACTGAAAGCAAACTGTCGGTAGCGTCCAGGGGTCTACAAGCCGGTTGCGCCACGAAGCCAAGAGCTCAAATTGAGATTCAACTGGGGGCCGCAGGCCACTAGGCCGGGAAGAAGCGGTGAAGGACAATTGAAGCGTAGTTCCGAACCATCAAGGTTTCGAACAAACCCGCCGGCGGCCTGCACCAACGCCGCGCCGGCAGCGATGTCCCATTCGTGCTTCGGCGATCGTGTCCATGTGGCATCGGCACGGCCTGAGGCCACAAGTGCCAACTTGTATGCGACTGAACCCATCGGGCGTGTCATAAAAGGAGCATCTTTGCAAGAATCCCACTCTCCTCGTGCCACCTCGCTTCGGCTCGCGAGCACCACCGCGCCTTGTAAGCTCTGGCGCCCGCTTACACAGACTGACGTGCCATTGACTGTGACTCCCTCACCGAGGGTGCCAAGAAAGATTTCACCGGTGGTGGGATTGCAGATACCGCCCGCTATCGCATGCCCGGCCTCGACGAACCCCACCGAGATACACCACTCCGGTATCCCGGATATGAATTCGCGTGTCCCGTCGATCGGATCGACTACCCATAGGCGTTCTCTTTCTAAACGACTCAAGTCGTCAACGCTTTCCTCGGACAGCCAGCCTTCACCTTCTTGTTGCAACACGTCGCGAAGAGTGCGATTTGCGATTCGATCGGCGTCTGTGACAGGATCGCGGCCGGACTTATACTCGATCCTCCCCGTTCCCGCAAGAAAGGGAGCAATCGCGTAAGTGGCCGCTTTCAGAGCTTCTTCAATCCTTCCTAAAACCTGTGAGAGTGCGCGGTTTTTTTCGTCCACGGGGTCGGTAGCCTGTTCAAGTCAGCTCAACAACTGCTGGCCGGTTGCTCCAATGAACCCTGCGCGTTCCAGATGCAAAAAGATCTCTTGAGCAGCCTCTTCTGGCGTCAGGTCACTGGTGTCCAAGGTCACATCGGCATCTGTTGGCACCTCGTAGGGATCTGAGATTCCCGTGAACTGTTTGACAAGGCCAGCGCGCGCCTTCGCGTACAGTCCTTTACGATCTCTTCCTTCACAAACTTCCAGTGCCGTTGTGAGATGCACGAGGATGAATCCACCATGGGGCTGGATCATTGCTCGCACTTGCTTACGCACTTCGTCATAGGGCGCGATTGGCGCGCAAATGGCGATTCCCCCGTTTTTGGTAATTTCCGAGGCAACGAATCCGATCCGTCGAATGTTGATGTCTCTATGCTCTCGTGAAAAACCAAGCTCGGAGGAGAGATGCTTGCGAACAATATCACCATCCAATAACGTGACTGGGCGACCGCCCATCTCGAGGAACTTGGTGAGCAGTACATTCGCTACTGTAGATTTCCCTGAACCTGATAGCCCAGTGAAGAATACCGTCAATCCCTGGCGCGGCCGAGGAGGGTAATTACGCCGGAGTTCACTTGCCACTTCAGGAAACGTAAACCAAGAAGGAATTTCGCGCCCTTCCGACAGCCGAGCCCGCAGTTCTGTACCCGAGATATTGAGGACGCGTGAACCGTTGGGCACTTGGTCTTGAGGCGCATAAACATCCTTATCCTCCAGGTAGACCATCATCTGGAAAGGCACCATGGTTATCCCGATTTCTTTCTGGTGGGTTTTAAGCAATTCTTGGGCGTCGTAGGGCCCATAAAAGGGCTTCCCCTTTTCATCTTGTCCCGGCCCAGCATGATCTCGGCCGACAATCAAATGACTGCAGCCATAGTTCTTGCGAATGATTGCATGCCAAACGGCTTCGCGAGGTCCACCCATTCGCATGGCCAACGGTAGGAGAGAAAGCCTGACCGTATCCTTCGGGTACTTGGAGAGCAATGCTTCGTAACATCTGACGCGAACGTAATATTCCACATCCCCGGGCTTTGTCATTCCCACCGATGGGTGGATCAAAAGATTTGCCTCCACTTCCTTGGCCGCTCGCAGAGTCAGTTCCTGATGTGCGCGATGCATCGGGTTTCTTGTTTGGAAGGCCACGACACGACGCCACCCGAGACGTAAGAATTCAGTGCGCAGCTCCGAGGGGCTCAGACGAAGGGCACGAAAATCGTAGTGGGAAGGCAGCTGTATTCCTTCCAGCCGGCCTCCCACGTACCAAGGGTTTGTCCGATTGAGCAGATAATCAGCACCTGGGTGGCGAGGGTTCGTCGTACCATAGACGGCCATCGCTTCTTCACGCCGATCAGACTGCCAGAGTTCCTCGACGTGCAATGCCGCCAGCATGACACCTTCTGGATCGCGAAGGGCGACGGAACTCCCGACTCCAATGCCCTGCGCAAATTCATCCGGAACGTCCAAAATAATCGGGATCGGCCAGATTCTCCCGTCCGCTAGCCGCATTCCGGCGCATGTGCTTTCGTAATCCGCACGCGACATGAACCCACGGAGAGGAGAGAACCCTCCGTTCAATAGCAGTTCAAGGTCACAGAGCTGCCTGGGAGTAAGATCCCAGGACGGCCATTCGCGCGATTCTGCTTGCAACTCGGACGCACGCTCTGCCGAAACGATCAGGTTGACGAGTTCCCCCCCGTGTGGAGGATTTAAGCGATCCGGCGAACGGTTTGTCCCTTGTTCCCCAACAGTCGTTATTATCATTTACTTTACTTACCATCCTTTCCCTGAGTATGCGTAAGAGGCCGGGGAATTTCATGAGGAAAGACTACCAAGGTGTTTGCAACGGTTGCTCGGGTGAATATTCATGGCAACTTGAGCAAATACCAGACTTCGCAAGTAGGCTGCTGCAATGCGTCGACAAAACAGTGAGTCTTTGTCCGGTTGCGGGAAATCATTGACCAAGCTTACGTCCTGACTTTGGTACTCGCGAGGGCTAAGGATTGGTATTTTTGGCGGGATTCCACAATTTGCCCAATCATCCATCTAATCTGGATTTTCCAGAAGAATCTTCGGCAGGGCCTGATCGCGAATACCCAACGCAGCGTCCAAACCGTAAGGTTGCGAAGCATGAACAGCGGGATTCCGCTGATGGACCAACTAGCCTCTGGCGGAATGCCGAATTCCCTGAGGTCTGAACGTCCTTTGTCGAACCACCAACCCAGAAAATAGTGCTTTTGCAGCCGTTCCTCGAGCGCGGCATGAAAGACTCTAGCGGAGGGTTCGTAGCGGATCTGCAATCCTGCCGCCATGACTCGCTTGCCAAACTCGCTATCTTCACCACGTAGCAGGCTGTCTGGTTGGGGACCTAGGTCCGTTCGAAAACCGCCAAAGCGGTCAAAAATCTCCTTTCGAAAAGCCATGTTCGTGCCAAAAGGAGACTCCCTAAGGATTCCCGGCTCGGATCCGGGATTAAACAACGCGAGAGGGGCGAGAGAACGCGGGTCATCAACGGAAAGCCAACGCGGGAGAGAAAAGGCACGCTCCGGAAGAATGGGGCCTCCGGCGCCGGCCCATTCAGAGGAGTGCAATTCAGCGGTGAGATTCTGTAGCCAATTAGGCTCCATGGTCACGTCGTCATCCATAAACGCGAGGATATCACCCCGAGCCGCTTGAATGCCGGCGTTAAGCGCGTGAGACTTCCCCGGTCGAGGCTCAAAGACATACCGGAACCGGCCAGGGAAGCGCTGGGTGTAGCCCTCCACAACAGCACTAGTCTGGTCCGTTGAGTTATTGTTCACCACAAGCACCTCCCACTCAATCGAAGGGGGGAGTACCTGGTTACTGACACTCTGCAAGGCTCTCGCGAGAGCCTCGCCACGGTTGTAAGTACATAAGACTACGGATATGTTCATAGCTTCTGTCAGATCTTGCCCGCGGTTTCGTTGATCACACCCACTTTGTCGGTGTCCGTTACAGCATTGGCTCCTGGTTTGCCCCCGGCGTGTCTTGACTCGTCACTAGTGCCAGTCTAGAACGATTTCGTGAAAGAACTCATCAATAAGTTTCCGGGAGTGTGCCTAAATAAAGCCTCAGCAAGTTCCGACGATTCCCACGAAAAATGTAACGTTACAAAGCAAAGGCGGTTGCTGATTGATGCAACATCAGCGGCCGCATTCCGCGCAGGTCCGCAACTTTCCACCTCAAGCGCATCGTCTGCAGGGGAACCTGGTAGCTTAGCACGGACCTCGCTGAGTTCCGACGTGAACGGCGAACGACTTCTCTCACCTGGGGTATCGCCGTCAGAAGCCCTCCCCCTACCGTTTGATTCGTTGATTCATTTTCGACTGCCAAACTTCCCGTTGTATCTGGGGTCGGGAGGCATGGAACCCACCACTCCTCAACCAGCACAGGATTCCGGTAACCGGTGATCAATTCAGGATCACGCTTCTCATCCGTGCCATTTGGAATTCGATATCGAATTCTTGCTGCACCCTTGATCTTGCCATTCTCGACATTTCCGCGCGCTCGTGTGGGTGTGCCGCAAGGTATGAGATCGCGTCGGCTACTTCATCTACTGATCCCGGACTTACAACCAAGCCGTTCACCCCATGGGTCACTACTTCAGAATTACCGCCAACCTTCGTTACGATGCACGGTAGCCCGCAAGCCATAGCCTCCAGAATCGAAAGTGGCAATCCTTCCCGATGCGAAGTAAGGACAAAGGCCGTGCCGGCCCGTAAGTACGGTCCTACATCTTCTCGGAATCCCTCAAAAAATACGTGGCCCGACAAATTCAATGCCAGAGCTTGTGCCAATAGCTTTTCTTTCAAAGGCCCATCCCCCACGATAATGCACTTACATCGGACGCCACTTCCTAACACACGAGAGATCGCCAATAGCAGGATGTCGATTCGTTTCTGCTCGCTCAACCTTGCGACGCACACGACTACGAACTCTTGTGGACCGAGACCCAGCCTAGTTCTCAGCGCCAGGCCCCTGTCCTCGTTCGGATTGAACTGGGACAGAGAGACGCCATTGTGTATGGTAATGGTCTTACTTTCCGGAAACCGATAATCTCCTACCAGAACGTCCCGGATCGCATTGCTCACACAGATGATCGTGTTTTCAAAGCGTGCCGAAACCTCCCGCGACAAGAGCCGGCGCATCCGCCGGAATCGATGCAAGGCCGTGCGGATCGACCTGCCTTTGACTCTCTGTGGCACGGGCGGAGGGGGAAGGTGCACAATCGAAACACGTCGCGGAATCCCAGCCAAACAAGCGGCGACGGGAGTGTACCACTCGAAACACCATGGGAGTGCCGTAACGAAGATTACGACGTCAGGCCGAATGTCGCGAAAGATTCGGAGCCAATCCCAGAAAGACTCTAGTCCACACCTGCACCGAATGATTTTTGCCTCCTGAGCCAAGCGTTCGGTATAGAAATCCCTTTCTAAGCACAGGATGGAAAGCTGAACTTTGCAATTTGCGAACCTGCGCGCCAACTCAACGAGGTGCTTCTCGGCACCGCCATACTCACTGGTTTTTGTCACGAACAATAGTGTCTTGAGGGTCGACTGCAAAGGAGGTGCTCCCACAGAGGAGGGCTTCTGTCGCCTGCCTAGCCTCCGATCGCTATGAAATTTGGAAGCGCATACGAATTCAGAAAAACCACCATAATGCAAAAGGCACGCTTCTAACTTCTCGGCCACCGGGGTTACAGTCCGCACCCGTGTCAGCATGATCGCGAAGTTCTGGGGTGCCCTCCCTCGGCAGCTTTTCGAACGCTCGGTGTGGGGCGGGAGTTCTTATCCCATCTTCTCCAGAAAGCGTCCCAAGCCATTTCTACGATGGCACGAGGTAACGATCGTGCCAGCCTTTTCCAATCAAAGGAATAACCGATGGACGCCAGCGCTTTGCGATGAAACTCCCAAAACTCGCGAGTCTCGGGACATAGTCCGCAGGCTGATTTCGTAAGATGCACGAAATATTCCCTTTCGGCGAGCCTGATGCAGCGGTCAAACTCCTCTTGCGAGAGATAATCCTTACCGTGCGCGACAAGCCAGGAAAGATGTACGAAGAAGTTCGCACCGTACCTAGTCAGGCGCGAACTCATACCCCCGCCGTGCCGCCGTGAATACGTCAGGATCTGATGAACAAAACCAAAATCCCAGGCCTTCAAGATGTCGAAGCACGCATGGCCGTCCTCGAAAGGGGCATGTCGCTCATCAAAAAAGGGGACACGGGAGCGGATGATCTGGGATCGCATGAGTACAGAGGTGGGCGTTCCGAACAGGTAGGTTCCTTGAAGAAAGCAGAGACGGCCGACTTGACGGCCGGGAACCATGCTGCTGGGATATGGCAGGCCATCCAGCCCAACTTCGGCGCCTTCGATCTGATAGGCGGCCACAATACCGACGGAAGGATGCGTTTCAGCCAATTCGACCATGCTCCGGATGCAATCCGGAAACAGCCAGTCGTCGGCCTGTACCATCTTGCAATACTGGCTATCCGGCGAAATGCAAGTAAGGGCGAGATTGTAATTCTGTACTTGGGAAAGGAAGCGTTGCGTCCGGACGAGGCGGAGCTTATCCGGAAAGCGCGCAGCATAGCGTTCGGCGATTTCTGTCGATCCATCAGTGCTGCAATTGTCCACAAGAACGTATTCCAAATTCTCGTAAGTTTGCCCCAGAACGCTTTCGATGCACTCGCACAGGTATTCTCGAGTGTTATAGAAGGGCGTTACAACGCTAACGAGAGCTGCGGATTTCACGTCGTCCTCTTGTAAAGATGCCTTCAATCTGCCTCGAATGACTTTTTTCGCAGAGCTGGCAACGGCAGAGTGCAGCTCGGATTTTTCGTTCAAGAACGGCGCCGTTCCCAATTCAATGCAAGTTTGGCCAATGTATCGTACTGCAGCTTGGAAGCCGAGGGTATGGATTGCAGGTACGAGGCAATCTGCTTCACAGCCGTATCTCTGCGAATTTGGAGACGGTGGAGAGCTTCGACCACATCCGCGGCTCTGAAGTCGCTGATATGCAAAAGGTAATCAGTTTGACCGAGGTCTTCCATCACCCAGTCTACCTTCGGATCAAATGAAATGGCGATGGTAGGAGTCCCGACCACAAACGCCAGGATCGTGCTGTGCAGGCGGCTGGCGATTAGAAAGTCCGCATCCATAAGCAACGCAGTGAAATCCTTCCAAGATGTGATCGTTGGAATGTGTAGCTGCTGTGCAAACCTTTGTTTAGCTTCATCGTCCAAGCGCTCCAGGATCTCCGGAACTACTCGGTCATCGTCACCCAACGATGAGCAGGCGATGGCCAAGAAATGGCCTTGGCGAAGGAGCTGCAAAATAACATTCGCCATCTCCTTCAAGTACCGGTCGTAAAGAGCAGTGTTTTCATGTGCCCAACTTCCCGGCCTTGCGTAGGCTATGGGGCTGACGGCGATAACCAGGCGGTCCCGCGAAATCGACTGGATTTCCGCTGGGGGGGACACCGTGAACGCCATGTCTGGTACGACAGGGTCCAGCGCGGCCCCTCGTAGCAACCGCTTGGCAGCTTCTCTGCTGTTTTTGTCTCGGTACGATCGGTACTGCGCCAAGCGAAGCGCCGCTGCCAGGAACAGCCTACAACCCACCGAATCTAGCTTGCAGGCACCGACACTTGCGATTGCGTAAGGGACTCGAGCAATTCGCGCTAGCACCGCCCATTTGAACAGCGCAAATGGATGGCCCCACGGCCCACCCCATTCCTCGTCCAGTTGGCCTCCCCCAGACACAATCAGAAGGTGATGCATGCGTAGAAAGCGATAGCCCCGGACGGAATGGAGGAATTCCCCATAGGCACGAGATGCGAAAGAGTAAATTGCCTTCAAGCAAGAACCGAGTCCTGGTGTACGGCTCAGCAACTGTTTCAGTGCCGATAAAACTAGGTGCCTCGTGCGCGCTGGCCCCGCACAGCTCTCAGCATGCCACGGGTCAGCCACACTTTGACGAGGCCATCTGTAGAAGGGTCGGCGCGACGCGTAAAGAGGAAAGGCGCCAGTGCCGTGACGCCTCATGAAGTTGTCATCGTTGAGGGTGAGTCCTGAGAATTGGGCGTTAGGAAGCCGAAGTCGAAGGTTGGCGATTACGGCATCCTGAATCGCGGCATCACCGAGATTACCTCCGCTGTAGGGCGTTAAGAGAGCGATTCGACGGCGCTCCGCTGAGAATTGCTGAGGAAATTTGTGATAAAGAAGACCGGCGTCCAGCCGCTTACCGATGACCCTTTCCTCTATCGCGCGCTCCGCTCTTTGACTCTTCATATAGTTGCTCGGAGACCCATTTGTTCTATAGGTCTTTCCGTAGGTGACCGGCTTTTCTGGCGTACCTCGTCGAGGCTTACGCTCCGAACGCTCGGCGACGCCATCCTTCATAAGCTTGACACGAGACGATCAGTGACCCGCCGTAGCCTTCGCTTTGCCGCTCTAGCGACCTTCCACGTGTTCCAGCCTATGCCCACAGAAATCGACATCGCCTTGTTGACATTCGTGCGTGCATACCCTAGTTCTGACATCAGCGGCCCGGCGTGGCGTTCAACCAAGGCAATTTCCCATTTCGAAAGCTCGTCGCGCCAACTGTCAGTCGTGCCGATCCGATAACTCTGTTTGCGGTTTGTCATGGGAAAGGGCGCATTATCGAGCTTCCCGGCTTTCAGATTCTGGATACTACATTCTTCGGCGTATCGCCGGCATTCGTCTAGGGTCGACCGAACTCCCAGCCTGCCAAAAAGCCGCATCAAAACCTCGGGGCCGTCTGAACTCAATTCTTCAAACTTGACCTCCTGATAGTTATTGGTGGCAGACGTGATCTTCCTAGCGTTGCTAACGTCGGAAACCCACCTCTCGCAGTTCGGGGGAATTCTGGTTGAAAATGACTCCCGCGCCCAGCTTTTCGAGGCAGCACGCAAGGATGCAACGACGGAGCGCGGATCGCGAATGATGTGGATGAAATGCGCAGCGGGCCACACAGCGAGGATTTCGCGCCACCAGTTGACGTGGTTTGGCGTCTTTTCCAGTATGACGCTTGCAGAAGGTTTACGCTGCGCGATCTTTGCAAAGATAAAGCCGGAGACGCTACGCAATAGGCTCCGAAATTCTTCTTCGCTCAGGAGGTTCGTCAGACCTATCTGGGCTCCCGTCATGCGGTCGAAGTTCCACTGCACTAGCATGGAACGCATGAAAAGATTGAACAGATGCGTTTCTTGTACGGTAGCAACTGAAGGCGTCCGCGACAGCAACAATTGTAGCCAGGTCGTGCCACTGCGCGGTGCACCCACGAGAAAGGCCAGCGTCTTCCCCAGCAGCACGTCTTCAGAATGAACTTGCACTAACGTCGCCAAAGCCATAAAACACCTCTCGCCGAGGGCGGCGATTTACTTCTGCTTTGGTGAGACGCAAAACGTCAAAGGGCGGAACCAGCAGAGTGTGGTCCGGGAAAACTCAAAGAAGAGAATGTCGCAATAGCAAACGCTCGATTCGCCAATCGAGTCGTTTTCGCCACTTAGGGGTAGTTAGGCGAAGCAGCAACGTCGTCAAGCGCAGGCAACGCTCGAGGCGGCGGCTATGTTTGAAGCTGTGGTCTACAGCTCGGGCAATATCAGTATGGCCGGTACGCGCGGCCAAGCCCCGAACCTCCCGGAGGAAGGCGCGCTCGCTGTCATCCCGGGCAAAGATCTTCCCCAGCTTCCTCTTGTCGATCGTACGCGCGCTAAACCGAGGGCATCGATCGAGGGCACCCAGTAGAAACAGCGTCGTCATTGTGCGATAGCACTTACTGCAAGCTTCGCAGTTGCTATAGGACTGCGTATCCCAGCATACCTGAAGGGACTCCAGGGCGGCTTCGGACTTGAGCAGCGCTGCAGTCTTCTCAACCCGGCTGAACCCTCCCCCGTCATGTGCGATCTTCGTTAGGGTGCTGGAATGAAGTGGATCGGTCAAGGGGTGCGACCCCCAAGGTATCGGGTCGTCATAGCGGTGGGTCGATGGAATCAGCACCCTTGAATATCTTCTGCTCAAGGCGTGCCCGATGCTCGCGAGGGCAGAGCCGTGCGCAACGCGTCCCCAGTCGGCCTTTGCCCACCACTTCGTCTGGCGGAGGTTGGTTGCCACTTCGACGAACTCCGCACCCATTCCTGAAATGGCACCCACGAGTGCGTTGCGCAGTGAGCGAAACTCGCTGGCGTTTGCAAGTGGTATGTCGAGACCCCAAACGCATAAGGCATCGTCAATCCGTGTCTGGTCAGGTCGATTGGATTCCACGTTGTGCGTGAGGAGCGTGAACCAGGCGTCCACCCCTCCTGAGAAAAACGCAGCAGTTCGACCGAGCGAGGGGCCGACTTGTTGTTCGTGGATATCAGCCTCGATCGGAACGGGCTTGAGCTTGGGATACCAGCAATTCCAGACGCGCATTAATTCGTGGACGCTGACAAGGAGCTCGCGGTCTACGGGTTTTGAGATGACCAGCGGTTCCCCGAGGTGTACTGCAAAGGGAAGCGCCAGTGTCAGCCAAGCGTTTCCGGAGTCGCTCAAATAATCAGCGCAGGTGCGGGGAACATCAATCCAGTAAGACTCCGGCGCTATTGTCCTATCAGAACATTCCAAATCTGCTCGGACACAGGTGCGATCGGGCGATAGGGGCGATACTGCAACTTCAATGTTCCTTACGATCATGACCCATTAGAACGCTTTCAATTGAAAACGCTTACCCTGCGATTTGCCGCCGTGAGGTGCATTCCCGTGCCATTCAGACGCGCTTCTGCGCCAGCACGACGAGGGTTTTGCCCAGCCCAATCCATTCCTTGAACCTTACGACGGAAGGCTCAGGCACGATTTTTTGGATCAGCCGGTTCAAGCGGTAGGAGTTGATAAGGCGCAGGACTCCGAGATGGCCGTCGGGCATTATTGTTTCCGCATGCAGCACCGAGAACTGTTTTCGAAGTAGTTTTTTGAGTTCCCACATATTCAGCCAGTTGAGGGGTATTTCTCCGTGTGACCGACGAACGAAATCGGTACGGTTCCAAACAAATCTGTGAGGACACATTAGGATCAGATAGCCGCTGGATTTCAATACGCTTGCGATTCTTTCAGTGAATAATTGCAGATCGTCGAAGTAACTTATGGCGTCGACCGAAACGACCAAGTCAAAATGCTGGACAGGAAGAGCAAGAGTCAGAAAGTCACCGGCGATGAAATCCACACGCGGATGTAAGGCTCGTGCCCTCGCAAGAACCTGGTCAGCGAGGTCAACGCCCGTGACTTGTCCATGCCGCGCAAGGGCCGCAGACAACCAGCCGGTACCGCAACCCACCTCGAGGATCTTGGGCTTTGAGAGCTTGAGCGACATTAGCAATTGCTCGGCAAGCTGGTGCCGGCCTTCTCTTGAAGGATTCGGACGCGCGTTTTCCGGAGTGTCGGCAAAATAGTCGTTCCAGAACTCTTTTTGGACGCCTAAATCACGTTCTATCGCAACATCCTGCTGCTCATGCATGGGCGGATTCCCTTTCTTAGGAGCTATGCCTTAAAGTTCCTTCGTATCCAATGCGCTTTTCACTGCACAATCGTTTACATCAGACAACTGAGCCTTGCAGATATCTTGACGAACAACCCGCGGGCAGCAGTAGACAGGCCCGTTAATATCTTCCTTGGACCAAACGTAAATGGTCTCGGCGGCCTCCCAGCTATCGTAAAGGTGCTGATTATCGTAGCGACGGAGATCGACGGAGGGATAAAAGATCCCTCGGCCTAGATTCAACTGGACTTCGAAGGTACACCTGAGGATGTCACCTGGCGCCAATGAAACGCTTCCGTGACCGAGGCGTTCTGTGGAGGTCCCGAAGAGTACTGAATATTTCTCATCTAAGAAGTAAACAACCACCGCCAGCTTGCTACAGGGCCCTTGTGCGGAGACTTCGACATCAAGCCAGGCCTTCTGGCCCGACTGGAAACGATGACAGGGACCCTGGGCGTCGCGTACCGTAACCCGAGAGATTCTAACAGGCCGACTTTGATCAACTTCTCGGTGTTGTTGGAGGAGGGTCATATACTCGTTGATTACCTGGGGAGTGGGACCCATTGCAACGGTGCGGCCGTGGTCGAGGAGCAAAGTACGCGAGCAGAACTCGGCGACGGTCTTCAAATTGTGGGACACGAATAAAACGGTGGCACCGTTGCGGATGATTGTTCGCATGTGCTCAACACATTTGCGCTGAAACAACGCATCCCCCACGCTTAAGACCTCGTCCACAAGCAATACGTCCGGGTTAACATGCGCGGCAACTGCAAACCCGAGTCGCGCATACATGCCAGAGGAATATCGTTTGATGGGAGTGTCAATGAACTCGGCCAAGCCCGAGAACTCAACAATCTCTTCGAACTTGGAGTTTATCTCCTGTTTTCTCATACCTAAAATGGTGCCGTAGAGATAAACATTTTCTCGCCCGGTGAGATCCTGGTGGAAACCCGCCGCTAGCTCGATCAACGCAGAAACTCTGCCGAAGACGTGAAGGGAGCCACTCGTCGGCTTCATTATACGGCTCAGCAGCTTGAGCATGGTGCTCTTGCCGGCTCCGTTGGGGCCGAGGATGGCGAAGGCCTCCCCGCGCCTCACCTCATAGGAGACATCCTGCAAGGCCCAGAATTCCCGGCTGTCGTTCTCAGCAAGTTCCTGCTGCTGGAACATTCTTCCGGTCAAGGCAGGTACCAGGTCGCGCAGGGAATCGTAAACCTCCCCCTTCCTGAATTTCTTGTATACGTGCTCCATTCGGAGCGCAACGTCCGACACACGACTCTCCCTTTAAATGCTCTCCGCGAACACCGGTTCCAGATGCTTGAAAAACACGTACCCACCAACCAGCAGCAAGAAACCGAAACCGAAGGCGTACGCAAGCCAGATTGGCTCCGGCGGTTGGTGGCGGGCGATGGAGGCTCCAAACCCGTCCAAAATCGCAGCCGCCGGATTGAGCAACAACCATTTGCCTTTGTCGCCGAGCATGTGCATATCGTAAAAGACCGGGGTAAAGAAGATCCCGAAGGTGAGCATTACCTCAACAACATATTTCACATCCCGAAAAAAAAGGCTGGCAGCGGACACCACCAATCCGATTCCAGTCGCCAGAATCACTATCGCCAGAAGCAACACGGGAATCCAGAGGAGATAGGCGCTCCAACCAATACGGACAGCCAATAAGAAGATGACCAGGGCTCCGGAGGCCACGAAAAGATCGAAGAAACTGGCCATGACGGCCGCAACGGGAAAGATCTCTTTGGGAAAGTAGACCTTGGTCACCAGATCGCGATTAGTGGCGAGGCTGTTGCAACTAAACCGAATACTGGAAACCAAAAAGGCCCAAGGAAGGGATTTCACCGCAACACTTGCCACATCAGACGCTTGCAGCGTGACGTGCGCGGCCAAGGCGTACGCATATCGAACGACGATGCCAGAGAAGACAATCAGTACCGGCATAAGAATCGCCCACAAAAATCCCATGATCGACTGCTTGTATCGCACCTTGATGTCGCGATAGGCGATCATATAAAGCAACTCGCGATATTTATACAACTCCCGAAGTTCTTCTTTCATGGTTGAAAGCGTTCCGCCCCTTAGTTATATTTCCGCAGCACGGGTTTCACTGGGCGTCCCTCAAGATACTTCTCAATCCCCTCGTCCAAAGCCTTGCGATAAACGACATGGGCTTCATGGACGGCTTCGGCAGTTCGCTCGATATCCCGGTCGGTATGCGAGAAGCTCACTACAAAAGAGGGCGCGATCACCCCGCGGCGGATCAACTCTTGCATGAACAGCGTGCGGAAAGCCTGCGATCGATTTTGGTCCCGGTCATAGGTTGCAAAGATGAGGTTGCACGGCCGCCCGAGAACCTCGAAGTAACCCTCGAGTCGATTTTCCGCAATCGACTTGTTTATCAGCACCCGGAGCCGTTCCCCCTGCTTCCAGAGATACTCGACCACGCTGTGAGCGCGGTAGATTTGTATGGTTTCGAGCGATGCTGCCAAAGCGTGCGCCTCGGCACCGTGCGTTGTGGAAAGTAGGAAAACCCGCTCCTGATCGTGGTCCAACCCTCCGAGCCTCATAATCTCACGCTTGCCAGCTAGCGCCGAGATCGCGAAACCATTACCCATAGCTTTGCCGAAAGTAGATAGATGGGGAATTACGCCGTGGAACTTCTGAGCCCCTCCCAAATGCCAGCGGAATCCCGTAATCATCTCGTCAAAAACAAGAACAGCGCCGCGCTCCTCACAAAGTTGCTTCACAGCTAATAGGTAGCCCGGATCGGGGGGCGTAGCGGCTTCCGCCTCCATCAAAACACAGGCTATTTGGTCGCGGTGTCGGTCGAACAACTCCCGCAACTTCGCAAGATCGTTGTAGGGGAACTTCAAAGTCATGTCGATAACGCTCTGAGGTATGCCGGCATTCATCTCGGTGCTACCAATAAACCAGTCATCGGTCGAGAAGAACGGTTGATCCCCACAGACGGCCACGCGATCCCGCCCTGTGTAAGCCCTGGCCAACTTAACGGCAGCCGTCGTAACATCGGAGCCATTTTTGGCGAACTTTATCATGTCGGCCCCGTTTACAACCTCGAGCATCACCTCGGCTAGATCCACTTCAATCTTTGCGGGCCGATTGAAGTTGATTCCAAGTTGCATCTGACGATAAGCCGCCTCCACCACCGGCTCAAAGACGTGTCCGAGGGTCACTGCTCGCAGGCCCATCCCATACTCTATGAACTCGTTTCCATCCACGTCCCAGACACGGCAGCCTTTCCCACGGACAATGAAGCCTGGAGCTTCCTGAGGATACTGGTCGTCGCCTTTCGCGTAGGTGTGCGATCCGCCGGGAATGAATCGGTGTGCTTTCAGCTGAAGAGCGCGGGATTTGCAGAAGTCCTTGGAGTCTGCGTCTACCAGCTTCGCGCGCATCGTTTGATTCTCACCGCGACCCATGCCTTCTCTCTCTTTCAATAAGCGGCCTCAATGGCTACTTTCCGAGCGTGAAATGCCTCCGCATAGCCACTCAGCGAGTTGGACTCCATGCCGCGGATTCGCATGAGGCCGAGAAACGTCTCGCGGTCAAACCATCGCTTGTTACGTTGGGAATCAAACGCCTTGAACAAGTAGTTGACTTTGTTCTCATAGAGCGGAGCTTCCAGGGGAACGAACAGGTTTGGCCGTCCAACATCGCCATCGTACTTGGGGATCTCGTATTCGAGAATCAGATGGTTTCGAAAGGTGTTCCAGGTCAGCTCGGAGATCAGACGGTGGTCCTGGTGGGCGTCGCCGTGCCAGTGCGTGAAGATAAGGTCCGGATCCACCTGCCCTTTCATCTCCTCGAAAAAATCCTTCAGCTCGCCACCGCTGTAAGGCAGAAAGCCATCTCGGTAGTTTTTGAGAACGACTTCCTTCTCACCACCGGAGGCAAACAAATCCGCAGCCTTTGCAGCTTCTTGGCCACGGTGCCCCGACGCGCAGAGGACCACCCAATGAAATCTCAATCGCCGAAACCCCGACTTGAGATACAGGAGCGTGCCCCCGCAGCCTATCTCAATATCGTCAGAATGCGCCCCAACGCACAGGATCTTCAATTCTGCGTTGGCTTCTTTCCTTAGGCTAAGTTTGAGCATGTGCTAGCAGGCTTTTCAATCCTTGGCACGAGGTAATACTTATCGCGAACTCATGCTTTGTGTTCTTCAGCCCGCAAGCCCCTTTAAGGCAACCGGCCTGGAGAAGCATATTGCGATTCTGTCCCGTCCTGATACAACGCAAGCACCTCAGGCGGAAGATGCGAGAAATCTGTTCCCCTTAAGAAATCGCCCATCGAAGTACCCGTGCAGGCTGAATCTATGTTTGGCGCACCATTTCTGGCCCGGACGTCATCCAGATGCACTGTCCGAAAGTCGATACTATAGCGCGTGAAGTCCGAAGTGTTTGGCACCGTTGAATGCAGTTGCGCTGCTGAGAACTGGTAAACCGCGCCCGGTTCGCAGATCAGCCGGAATTGGGGTTCCAGGTCTACTGGCTCTTCTGGCTTCGGCTGTACGCGCGAATCGCTCTTGACGTGTTGGGCTGCGCTGTGTCGGCTCTGCAGATTCCAGTTGTAATAGTTATATTGGTTCGAGCTATTTCGCAAGGCCTGACTCCAATAGCGCGGGTGAATGGCCATGCAGTTTTCAGAGTTGATTGGGTAAACTGGCATCCACCAATTAATCTGGCAGAAGGGCGCCGAATACCAAGTGTCACGATGAGGATGAAACGCGTAAGCGATTCCTGACTTCAGGTAATCGCCTGGAAACGCGGTGCGCATTCGGGGCACGTCAAAGTAGGTCCTCTCAATATCGCAACCGAGTTCTGAAAGCATCCCCCGGATGCATTCCTTGGCTTGTGGATGGTGAATAAATCTCGGCTTCAACACTGAGAGAATCTCAGCAGCCCGCTCAGCCGCCATGGCATCCTGCGCCTTTCGCGGATCGAGTGGACTAAATGCCTCTTCGGCCAATTCCCGCGCCAATTGACACAGCTTCAGGGTATTAGCCGAAGGGGCATGGAAGAAAACGGCACCCTTGTATAGCTCTTTCCTGCGGTCATCATCAGAGACTTTTGAATCGATGAAGATGTTCACCTGTTGAACCTCCTTTGCCGGGCTCTCGTGGTGCCTCCAAGCGAAAAGCCGGCGCCCTCAGGCAACAACACGCGGGATCGCAGAGCCATTCTTCCATACGCGCCAAGGAGCAGTACCGGCCGCCTCGAGTTCATCAAGAAGCTGCTTGTCTCTGAACGTATCCATGCACTGCCAGAATCCGTTGTAGCGATAGGACCACACTTTGCCTTCGGCGATCAATCGCTGGAACGGTTCGTAAACGAGTTCTTCACCTGGCCTTATGTAGCGAAAGACATCCTTCCGCATCACGAAGTAGCCCCCGTTGACCCAGATGTCAGAATCTTTCATGCACCTGATGGCCTGCACCTTCCCCTCCTCGTTCATCTGAATCGTATCCAGGCTACTCGATCGGGGCTGAACCGAGAGAAAAGAGGCGTAGCTGTCGCGGCGTGAGAATTCGTCAATCATCTTTGGCAAGCAAAAGTCGGTAAGTCCGTCGCTATAGTTAGCGAGGAAAATTTCTTCTCCGTTCAAATGCGGTTCTACCAGTCGCAATCTATCCGCGATGCTCGAACGCAACCCGGTATCGACGAATGTGATCGTCCAGTCGTCAATGTCCCTCTGCATAAACTCCAATTTTCTTCCACCTTGTGAGAATACGAAATCGTTGGACACTGATTCCTCGTACTCGAGAAAGTAGTTCTTGATTGCGTTTGCTTGATAGCCGAG
>Ga0126373_10001016_pt1 | contig 19451 bp, 17 predicted proteins | sample PanSoiMetPlot_11_FD_92545 | JGI IMG/M metagenome (GOLD analysis project Ga0126373, IMG submission 92545) | Tropical forest soil microbial communities from Panama - MetaG Plot_11 | ecosystem: Environmental > Terrestrial > Soil > Tropical forest > Bulk soil | place: Panama | collected 2016-02-17 | reverse complement strand
TTCAACGGCGTTTATCGGGACATGGCTTATCGCGATCGGGACATGGCTTATCGCGATACGCCCTATCGCGACAAGTCTTATAACGATCAGCCGGCGAACCCTCGCGAGCCAACCGATGCGGAACAGGAGCTCCTCATCGAGATCCGCGACCGGTACAAAGACTACGACACGCAGTGGTCGAAGACCCGCGAAGAGCGCAACACCGATCTCAAGTACATCTCGGGCGACCCATGGTCTACCGAAGACCGCAACGCGCGCAAGGCCGCCCAGCGTCCCTGCATCAACCATGACGAGCTCGGACAGTACGTCAATTCCGCCGTCAACAACATGCGCCAGAACCGCCGCGGGATCAAGGTGGACCCGCGGGGCGCAGGCTCGACAGACAAGACGGCCTCCCTGCGACAGGACCTGATCCGCACCATCGAATACGACTCGGACGCGACGAGCATCTACGCCAACGCATACCAGTCGATGGTCGAGGGATCCTATGCCTTCTTCCGCATCTCGCGCCGTTTCGTCAACGATCAGTTCGCCGCGCCGGATCCGGACGATCCGCTCGATGCGGCGGCCCGTCAGCAACGCAATCGCACTCTCTTTGACCAGCACATCGTGATCAAGCCGATCTCGAACCCCAATAGCGTCCTCTTCTATCCGAACTGCAAAGAGCCCGATTGGTCGGATGCGGAGGACTGCTTCGTTCTCGACCGGATGTCGCGCGAGAAGTTCCGCAAGAGGTGGCCCAACGCGCGGGTGACCTCTTTCTCCTGGGACCAGCGGCAGCTCGCCCCCGAGTGGATTTTCGAGAAAGACGTCATGCTCGCGGAGTATTGGCGCATCGAGACCAAAGACCGCATGATCTACCTCATGGAATCGGGCGAGGTGCTCGATGACCCGCGCGGCGGCAAATACACCGAGACGCGCAAGCTCCCCGAAAAGAGCGTCGTCCACTACATCACCAACGGCGTCGAGATCCTCGAGAAAAAGGTGGAGCTCGGAACCATTCTCCCGATCATCCCGATGATCGGCCTCGAGCGCTATCTGGATAAAGACGGCGTCAGCAAGCGGGTGCTCTTCTCTCTCGTCCGCCTGGCGCGGGACCCGCAGATGAGCCTGGCCTACCTCAACTCGCAGGAGATGGAAGAGGCCGGCCTCTCCCCCAAATCCCCCTTTATCGGGTATAAGGGCCAGTTCGACTCCTCACGCCAGATGTGGCGCGACGTCACCAAGATCCCCTACGCCTTCCTCGAGGCCGATATCCCGGACAACTGGCCCACGGGAAGCGTTCCCCCGCTCCCCACGCGCGTACCATTCACCCCCAATTTCCAGAGCTATGAAGTGGCGAAGGAATCCTGCCGGCGAGCGATTCAGGCGGCAATGGGCGTCACTCCCCTGCCAACCGCGGCGCAAAGGCAGAACGAAAAGTCCGGCGTAGCTCTCGAGCGCATCGAGACCGAACAGGCCCTCGGGTCCTATCATTTCGTTGACGGATACGATCGCGCCGTCCGTCTCGCCGGGCGCGTCATCGATCAGTGGATCCCATCGGTCTACAACCGGGAAGGGCGCAGCGTCCATCTCAGGCAGGCCAACGAGAGCTATCGCTCGGCCGTCCTCAACACCCGCGCTCCCTACAATGACCAGAAATCGAATGCCCAGGTCCACTATCCGGTGGACGAGGTCGACCACTCGATCTCGATCTCGACGGGCCCCAGCTACCTCTCGCAGCGCGATGCGGTGGCGAAGTTCCTCGACAGCTTGATCGGCCAACTGCCCAAGTTGCCGATCGCGCCCGCTCAGGCCGCGCAACTGCTATCGACCGCAATCAAGATGAAAGACCTCGGGCCCATGGGAGACGAGATGGCCGAAATAATCTCGCCCACGGAAGGGACCGATCAATCCATGCAGCAACTGCAGCAGGCTCACGCCCAGGTGCAGCAGATGGGCATCCTGATCCAGCAACTGCAGGCAGAGCTGCAGAAGCTCACCGTCGAGAAGCAGGCCAAGGTGGTCGAAGGCGAGTACAAGATGATGACCGAACGCCTGAGATCCGAGACCCAACTGACCATCGAGCGTTTGAAGGCCGAATCGCAGGTTGCCGCGGCCGAGATCAACACCAAATCGCAGGCCCTGAATGAACGCATGGCGGCGATCGACGAGCTCTACAAGCAGGCGCATGAGCAGTTGGACGATCACACCGCTCGCCTCTCGGAACAAGCTCACGATCGACAGCTATCCGCTCAGGAACACCAGCAGGACATGCAACAGGCCCAGCAGGAGCACGATCACGCCATGCAACAGGGCCAGCAGGCCGGCGATATCGCCATGCAGCAGGCTCAATTCCAAGCGGCCAATCAGCCGCCGGCCGGCGAGCAACCCGGAGCTTAAGTTATGTCAGACGTAGCAACACCCGCGGCGTCGTCACCCGCGGAACAAACCCCAGCAACTCCAGAGCAGCAACCCACGTTCAGCGTTCCCACCGACGCGGAAGATTACGCCAGGTGGAGAACGACGGGCGAACTGCCTGACCAGCCGTCATCGAAGGACCCGGCCCCTTCAAAAACCAAGCCGTCATCGAAGGACCCGGCCCCTTCAAACAAATCCGTACCGGACTCGGACCCGGGAGCATTGCATAAGCGGCCGGGAGCAGAGGGCCGCAAAGAGGATCTGAACCGCGAGATCAGAGAGCTCAACGAAGAAGTCAACGCTCTCAAAGCGCAACGCGACCGTCTCAAGCAGCCTGCGGAATCGCCGGAAAAAAAGGACGTAAAGTCGGACTCGTCCACCGCAAAGCCGGCCGAACCCAAAGCTCCGCAGAGACCGGTAAGGCCCAAACAGGACGACTTCAAGACCTGGGAGGAGTTCCTGGCCGCGGACGACAAGTACCTGGAAGATCTGGCGGATTACAAAGCCGAACAGAAATACCAGGAACATGAGACGCGGCGCAAGCAGGAAGAAGCGACCCAGGCCATGCAAGCCAGGCTGGACAAGGCCAGGGAGCGCTACGGCGAAGAGGCCGAGCCGAGAATCATCCAGACCGCGAAAGCGGTATTCGATCACAAGGAAGTCGCGCCGGCCGTCAAGCACGCGATCGGACGCAGTTCCGTGATGGTCGACGCCCTGTATGTGATGGGCGGGAAGCCAGCGGATCTCGAAAAGTTCGTCGATCTCGCAATCAAGGATCCTCTCGAAGCCCTCCGGGAATGGTTCACCGTGGAAGACCTCGTAAGGACGGAACTGGAAAAGTCGAACGCGAACGGCAATTCGAAGCCGGCGTCGAACGGCAACGGTACGCCCGAACGGGACGAGCACGGTCAATTCGTCCCCCAAAAACCCCCGGCCAGAATTCGACCGGCGCCGGCCCCTCCCACCGAACTCGGCGGGAACTCATCGCCTTCGGCCGATGAGCGGGACCGGGCCGTAGCCAACGGGGATGTGCGCGCCTTTTTCGCAGAGGAAAACCGGCGCGTCAGAGCCCAGTTGAAAGGTTAATCAATGGCAACGAACAGTTTCGCCAACACCAGTTGGGTTTCGATGAAGATCCTCTGGCTATTGGTCAACAAACTGGTCTGTACGGAATATTTCAACCGAGGTTGGGAGAAGGATTTCAATCGCGAATTCGCGCAGGGATCTACGATACAGATCAAATTCCCGCAACAATTCCTCTCCGTTCCCCAGATGGGTTATGCGCCTCAGGGGATCGCGAGAATCACCACCACCGTCTCACTAAACAACTGGATCCAGGTCCCATTCGAATGGGACGATTACGAAAGGGCAGTCCGGTTGGAGCGCTCGGAAACCGAGCTCAAAGAGAACTACTGGGAACCGGCCGCCGCGCGCATCGCGCAGGACATCGATTCCTACGCGGCCAATTGGGTGAGGTACAACTCATCGAACTTCGTTGGTCAGTTGGGAACCGATCCCACCGCGGTCCTCACCTATTACCAGGCGAGGGCCGTGCTCGAGAAAGAATCGGCCGGCACCGGACCGCGCTGCTGCTTAATCTCGACCAACATGATGATGAACCTCGGGGCGAACATCACCAACGTGTTCAACCCGCCGGATGAAATCACCCGCATGTGGAAGAGGGGATCGATCGGGAGGCTCGCCGCATTCGATTTCTTCGAATCGAACTCTCTCTACTCGCACACCGCCGGCACCTGGGCCGCGACGGTAAAAGTGATCGGAGGAGGCCAGTCCGGAGGCCAGTTGATCATCCAGGGAACCGCGGGAGACACGATCAATCCCGGAGACAAGTTCTCTATTGCCGCGGTGAACATGGCAAACCGCATGACCCTGCGGTCGGCCGGCCCTCTCACCCCGCGCACCTTCACCTGTCCCACGGGGATGACGCTCACGGGAGGGTCGGACACGATTTCGATTCTGCCGGCCATTTTCGGCCCGGGATCGCAATATCAAAATGTCGACGCTCTCCCCGGCAACAATGCGGGACTGACTCTCTGGCCCGGGACCACTTCTCCCAACGGCAAGACCGGAACGATCGGATTCGGTCTCACCAGAGAAGCCTTCGCATTAGTGGGCGGAAAGCTCTACGTGCCGTCGGCCGTCGAATCCGCATCGCAGCAGCAGGACCCGGAATCGGGAGTGGCTCTCCGCAAGGTCATCGCCTGGGATCCGGTCAGGTCCATGCAGATCAACCGCTACGACTCATTGATCGGGTTCGGCAATCTCTACCAGGCCAACGCCTGCGTAGCGGTCCTGGGAGCTTAAGGAGGAACTATGTCGCCATCACTAACCGGAACTCCGGGAAGACTCACCAATCACTTCGGGCTGCAGGATCCCCGGCTGCAATCGCTTTCGATGCCGATGATCCTGCCGCTCACGCTTACCGCGGCGGCAACTCTCACCGCGGCGCAACTGCTCGCCGCCGGCCTGATCATCTTCAACGCCGCATCGGCCAACATCACCCTCCCATCCGCCCTGGACCTGGTCAACAACATCCAGGGCGCCATGGTGGGAACGTCCTTTGAGATCGAGCTCCGGAGCGCGGGCGCGGGAACCGCAACCGTCGTCGCCGGCCCGGGATGCACGATCTCGGGCACCGCCACGGTAGCCACTCTCAACACGCGCACGCTTCTGTTCAACCTGACCAACGTGGGCATGGGGACTGAGGCCTATACCGTGTACTCGAAAGGCGCGGGCACGTTCTAACTCCTTCGGGGGCCGGTTCTCCCTCCTTCTGCCGGCCCCTGTCGTTTATGCCTATCAACGAATCCCTGCGATCGATTACCCCTCTATCGCCCGAACAACAACGCGAGGCCGAGAGATCCATCTACGGTCTCGGAGGCCCCATGCAACCACAACCATTCGAAACCCCGCAAGAGACGTTTCTCACTGCGGATGAAGTCGCGCAGTTCCGCCAGTGGGCGGCTTCCCAGCGGCAGCAGAACAACGGGATCAAGGAGTTCGATCTCGCAACCCCTCCCCGCCAGTTCTCGGACCCGTATGCGGGGCCGGGCCCCTACCGCTATCAGGAATTCCCGTTCACGATGTACAACCACCGCACCAGGCAGGCGAAAACCGCGCGCAACTTTCAGGAGCGCGAGGCCATGCGGGCCCAGGGATGGTCGGAGGACCCGATCACCGAACACCCGCAGGAGCGGCAGGACGCCATGATGCAGAATCTCTCGGGAGCGGACGTGGCGCAGGCTTCGAAGTTCGATCTGCTCCTCAAGATGCCGCCCGAAAAACTCGATCGTCTCCTCGCGATCGCAGAGAGGCTCGAGGCCGAGCCCGCGGCGCCCGAACCGGAAACCGAAACCATCCCTGAAAACAAACCACCCATCAGGAGAACAAAATGAGCACCCAGCAGACGCAGCCGCAGCAGTCGCATCCTCCGCAGGATGCGAAACAGAAACCCAAGTCCCTGGACGAGGCCGTGCAGGAAGCGAACCCGAAATTCCCGTTCACGTTATACAACCAGAAACCCCCGGGAGACGCCAAGGTGGCGAAGGATCAGGACGAGTACGACAAGCTCACCAAAAAAGGCTACGGACTCGACGCCCTGCCTCCGCAGGACCCCGATGCGCTCACGCAGGATGAGGTCAAAACGCTACAGTCTCTCCTTGCCAAAGCGGCCAAGGCTCTCGAAAAGCTGGGCAAACTGAGCCAGCAGGAAGAGGCCAAGCAGCCGTCCAAAGGCCAACCCGAAGCGCCGGCCGGAAAGAAGTGAAGCCATGGTAACGCCCAAACCGGATCCCCCCCCGCTCGCTCCCGTAGGTCCTGGCGGACCGCAGCCCGGCTACAACGAGAACTGGGCCTTCCAGCAGAGCCGTTTCGCGACGGAGGTGGCGGCTTCGCTGCCCAATCCGCAGCCCCCCGCTCCTCCTCCTGTCTCTCCGGAGGAGGCCCAGCCCGCTCCGACTTTCTGGATCTTCAAGTAAGCCATGGCAACCGACATCAACACGCTGTTAACCGACGCGCTTATTTACGTTGGAGCATACGCGCAAGGCCAGACGGCCAACACCGACGATATCGCTCTCGCCTTCCGCATCATCAACCGGAAGCTCGATTCTCTCTCGGCCGAGAAGCTCTCGATGGTCGGAATGAAACGCGGATCTTACTCTCTTACCGGAGCATCGAGCTACACCTACGGACCGGGCATGACATGGAACGCGGCCAACCGCCCCATCAAGATCAAGTCCGCGTCCACCCTCGCCGCCAACGGGACCGAGATGGCGGCCAAACTGCCCACCGCGGACCAGTGGGCAGCGGTCCCGGATAAATCGCGCACCGGGATTTTCGTGGAAGACCTCTTTTACGACAACGGGTTCCCCACGGGCGTCTGCTATGTCTCCCCGATGCCTTCCGCGGGAAACGTGATCCTCTGGACATTCGAAGCCATTCCGCAACTGCCGGCGGTGACCGGCGCGATCAGCTTCGCGCCAGGCTACGAAGAGACCATCGTCACCATAGCCGCGGTGGACCTTTGCATCGCATTCCAACGTCCCGTTACCCAGGAGCTGATGGCGGTATCGCAGCAGGCTAAAAGCGTCATCGTGCAGCTCAACGCGGAACTCTTCGACGCTCCCATGGCGCCCCCGCAGGGACCGGGCCCAACCTCTCCTCCGGCCGAGAGGACGGTGTAGTTGCTAAATTTTCAGGCGATTTATTTCCCTGAAGTAGATGACAACCCAGACCTTTCATGGGGCGGATCTGCAACGCCTCTCGGCAATGGCATCTTCATGGGTCCATGGTTCCTCGGAGGCGTTCTTTATGCGTTTATGGACAACAACGGTCTGAGCAACTGCAACATGTACAGTTCAACCGATGTCGGACGCACGTGGACGCGCCAGGGAGGGAATGCATTTCCTTGGGAGTCTGCGCCCACAGTGTCCTCTCCGGATGATGATGGCCTTGCGCCGATCTTCGATCCCGTTTCGGGCAAGATCATTGTGGTATTCCGTCGCCGGTACAGTGCTTCCGGGACCACCGTGGATTATCTCGGATTCAAGGACTTCGATCCCGCTTCTAATACTTGGTCAAGCGGTTATGCGGTATCCGGTCCATGGATTGATGTGGTGGGATTCGTTATCAAGTCAGATGGGGACAGGGTTTGTATCGGAGCGAACGAGACTGTTGCAGGCGATAGCCGGCCCGTATTCGCCTATTATAGCGGCACAACTTGGTCATCCACCACGCTGGTAGCCGATAACGTGACCTCGTCTTACCAGACCAAATTCTACGGCGCCATACTCGATCCGGCCAGTCAAAACATCCATTGCCTCTTTAGCGCGAAGCTCGGAACCTCAGGCACGCTCTCTTACTATCATCGGGTGATCAAGAGCGATTACAGCTTAGGGCCGATCACCACGCTCGATTCCTACAATCCAGGGGATCCCTACAACCGGATTGCATATGGCGTGACCATGGCGATCTTCGCCGGGAAGCTGTTCATCTGGCGGATGAAGGGGACCAGCTATTACGCGCAGGTTGGCAACAGCTCGTCATTGCCTACTTCATTCACCCTGACCATGATTGCCGATGCGCCAACTCCCGATTACGACCCCACGCAGCAAAACAACCCATATGATCTGAGTGGCTTCATCACCCACGATGGAAGCAAGCTTTCGGTGTTTTACATCTGGGAGAACGCCTATGCCGGCGAATACACCGTGTCACAGCGGACGCAGGAAATCTGGCGCGTGGACACTACGGATGGCTCAACCTGGAGTGATCCGGTTTTCTATTACAGCCTCTGGCCGTTCTACGACCCTGCGCAATGGTTCAGCATCGCGGACCTCGGGCTATCGAGCGGCAACGTGGACGGGATCCACATCGTTGCCGTACTCGGCAACTCCCAGACGGTGACGTACCTCCGCAAGAGCGTAGACGGCGCAGCCACTGCCGCAATCGGCAACAGGTTCTACTGACATGCAATGCAAAGACGTTCTCTACATCGCCTTCCGCGAGGCGAGGATCCTCAAGCGTCCGCAGGCCGTCGACTCCAGCCTCGAATTGCAGGACGGCATGATCTACGGCAACCAGCAACTCGATTACTGGTCCGCGCGCGGCTGCTACGCCTGGACGACGACGTTCAACGTCTTCACCCTCACCGCCGGCCATCAACCGCACCTGATCGGCCCTAATCTCGTCTCCCCCGATTTTGCGCTCACTCCGCGTCCGGTGAACATTCAATCGGCCAGCCTGATGCTCTCCGGCAACCCGCAGACCGATCAGCCGATCAACATCCGCGATAAAGACTGGTGGGCGGCGCAACGGGTCAAAAGCATGACCTCGAGCGTCCCCACCGATCTCTATTACGAGCCCGATGTGGCATCCGGCCAGATCTGGCTATGGGGAATTCCGTCGATGCCTTACGGCATCCGCCTCGAGACCATCGTCACCCTCGGGCAGTTCCAGTCGCTCACCGATGCCTTCATCGCGCCGCCGGCCTACCTCGCCGCTTTCACGCTCACGCTCGCAGAGGAACTGGTGGATATCTGGGGCACGGAAATGCCTCTCAACCTCGAGCGCAGAGCCAGAGTGGCCCGGGCGGCCCTGCAGTCGAACAACAATCTCGCCCCCCGCATCGCATCCGCCGATTGGGGGACATTCACGCAGCCCAGCGCTGATTTCAATTGGATGACGGGAACCATTCCCGGTATCTAAACCCGCAAACGTCCGAACCGCACGCCTTCGAAGGAGATTCCGATGTACCCGCATCAACACCACCAACAGCCGCAATCCGCGCTCCCTCCAGGGGGCAAATTCGTTTATCAGATCGAAGTCAACATGTCCGGGTGGACTCCACCGGGCATCGGCGGGGGGCCGATCATACCGCCCGATCAGCCTCCGCAGCCGGGAGTCCCTGGTTCGCCGCAATTCCCCATTTGGGGGCCTCCGGGATCGAATTTTCCCGATAAACCCGGATACCCTCCCGGCATCTGGGGAGGACCGATCGTTCCTCCGAATGTTCCTCCGCAGCCGGGAGTCCCTGGTTCGCCGCAATTCCCCATTTGGGGGCCTCCGGGATCGAATTTTCCCGATAAACCCGGATATCCTCCCGGCATCTGGGGAGGGCCGATCTTTCCTCCCAATGTTCCCCCGCAACCCGGCGTACCGGGCAGCCCGCAGTTTCCCATTTGGGGACCTCCCGGAATGCCGGTTCCTCCCGGACCCGGATATCCTCCGGTGGCCGGCCATCCCTTGCCAACGCCTCCGAATCAGCCTCCGGCAAAGCCCGATCAGCCTCCATCCGATGCAACCGAGCTTCCCGCCGATCACGTCTCGCCGCAATTGCAGACTGCTGTTTCGGCGTCCTGGGTTCCGACAGTTCTCAATAACACTCCGTGCTGGGTCTATCTCGACATAGCCGCGGCTCAGACGAGCCAGTAAAAGTTCATCGCTCCCCTAGCGGTGATAAGGGCCGGCCGGCTGGGCTTAACGGACTTTACACGAACCGTTAAGGCCAAAGCGCCAGCGGGCCGGCTTGAAATACCCATGCCAAGATTCGACGCCTTCTCCGGCCCGTTCAATACGACGTTCAGCCCGAACGTGCAAAGCGAATACACCATGAATTGGCTCCCGGAACCCAACGCGGTTTCGGTGGAAGGGCAGGGTAGTGAACTCCACGACAAGAACGTCCGCTGCGCCCTCATCCGGCTGCCGGGATTGAAGACCTTCGTAACCCTCCCCAATGCGCCATGCCGCGGCGTATTCCCCGGAGAGTTCAGATTATTCGCAGTGGGTGGAGACCACTATTACGAGATCCAGGCGGGAGGAACCGTCATTGATCGCAGCGTCCCCGGTTTCAGCGGGTCCTCTGGCATCGGAACCGCGGGCGGCACGATCGGCAACGACGGCAGGCCCGTCCTGTGGTTTCAGAACGGCAAACAGGTCCTTCTCATCAGCGCAGGACAGGCTTACTGCGACAGCGGCAACGGTCCCGTACCCTGCGAGTATTCGACCCCTCTCACGGACCTCGTCATCGACTCCGCGGACTCTACCGGCAAGACCCTCACCACCGCAACCGGCAACTTCTTCGATTCGACGGACGTGGGCCTTCAGATTCAACTCACGGGAGGATCGGGATTCAACCTGTTCACAAGGATCACGATCGCGTCCGTCAATTCAGACGGCGAGGCGATCGGGGCATCCTCATGGGGAACGCCCGGATCCACTCTCGGCACGGGCGTCGAATGGACCGGAAATCCGGTAACGGCGTCTTACGGCGGATTCCTCGACGGCTACGGCTACATCGTGCCATCTCCCCGGACGAAGGACGTTTTCTTCTCGCAGGCTCCCGATGGCACGGACGACTTCACGATGTGGGACCCATTGAACTTTTTCGTCAAAGCGGCTTACCCGGACAACGTGATGGCGATGTATGCGGACCATGAGGAACTCTACGTCATGGGGGACCTCGAGTGTACGGAAGTATTCAGGAATGTCGGGGACGCGAACAATCCGTTCATGCCGGACCCGGGAGCGAACATGCATGTCGGGGTTCAAGCTCCCTTCAGCGTGTGGCGCTTAGGCAACGGGGTGGCATGGATCGGACAGGACACGCGCCGCGGGACGAGGAGAGCGATTCATGCGGTTGGATACCAGCCTCAGGCGGTCTCTACGCCGGCCGTGCAGGCGGCATGGGCGAAGTATGCGGAGATCGATGACGCGGTGAGCTACACGATGACCATGGGCGGACATGAGCTGTGGGTGATCTCCTTCCCGAGCGCCAATGCAACCTGGTATTACGACGCCACAACGAACTTCTGGGGACAGTGGGGGTTCTGGAACGGATCGGGATGGGACCGTCACAAAGTCATGTACCACTGCGTCGTTGCGCTCGACGGCCATACCGACGTGCATTACGGCGGGGACTGGAATACCGGCCAGATCTACACGATGTCCATGAACTATAAAACCGACGACGGCGCGCCCATCGCAAGAAGGCGCAGGGCCCCGCACAATACAAACGAAAATCAGCGGCGCTTCTACGCCAGATTCGAAATCGACTGCGACGTCCTGGGCCTCCAGAGAGTCTTCTGGAACCGTCTCGGAAACGGGCGCGATCGCATCTGGCAGATGGACTCGATCCAGACCTCTGAAACCGCGGGCGTAATTCTGAAGCTGATGTTTTCCGACGACCGGACGCAGACCTGGCAGAACATGTTTACCCAGACTTTGGACCCCTCGGTAGACGTACAGTTGGCGAACGCCTACCTGAAGTGGGTAGACGCAACCTGGAACTAAATGCCCCGCCCCGTTACCACCACAAAAACGCGCCCCTCCGTAAACGCCTACAACCTCAAGCAGACCCCGATCCCCGTCGTACCGAGAACGATGCCGATCGTCAATCCGGACGGCACGGTGACGAGATCGGGCCAGCTTCTCCTTGAGCAATTACAGAAGACATCGGCCGGCCCCTACATCCGCACTCTCGATCTGTTCGACGTGACGGCCGGCGCCGATATCGCTCCATTCGTCCCGGTCTACAATCCCGGGCCCGGCATCAGGGCGATCGGCGTCCTCCGCAAAGCCATCACCGCGGACCTGGTCATCACGATCACAAGAAACGCGGAAACAGCTCCTCTCTTCACATTCACGTTGCCGGCGTCCACTGCGATCGCAACCGACGTGACGCTCGATATCTCGAAGATCACATTCCAAGACCTCGACGTTCTGAAGCCTTCGATCACGGCATCGGACTCGAGCTCGGATATTGACGGGGTGGCGACTCTCACGATCGAGTGGGGCGCCCTCGGAACCGGCGGAACCTCGACCAACGGCCGCGGGAGCTCCGGAGGAGGAGGAGGAGGCGGGGGAGGAAGCGGATTCACCGCGGGTGGAGATCTCGCCGGCTCGTCCACATCGCAGACGGTAATCGGAATCGACGGCATCGCGTTAGACCCGAGCGTGGCATCGCCCTCAGACGGCGAGACGATCACCTACAACGCGGCCTCGGGCAAATGGAAGGCAGTGCCCGGCCCTTCAGGCTCATTCACAGCCGGCGGCGATCTATCGGGCACCTCCTCATCCCAGAAAGTCATCGGCCTCGAATCGATCCCGCTGGACGCGGCAACCGTAGGATCTCCTTCGGCCGGCTGGGTCATCACCTACGACTCCGTCTCAGGCAAATGGAAGGCCGCGCCCCCGTCATCGACAGGCGGCGCAGGGACCTACGAAACTCCCGTAGGGCCTCTCAACGGGACCAATGCCGTATTCACGTTGAGCGCAACGCCTCCGGCCAACTCCCTGCTTTTATTCCTCGATGGGGTGGAGCAGCAGCCTGGGGTGGACTACACGCTCTCGGCAAACACGATCACATACGCCGTTCCTCCTCATTCGACCGACTGGCACCTGGCATATTACGGCACGGGATCCGGCGGCGGGGGAGGATCGGGCGGCGCGGTATCGAGCGTCTTCTCAAGGACCGGCGCGGTGGTGGCCCTCGCCGCCGATTACAGCGCGTTTTATCCATCTCTCACTGGCTCTTACGCCAACCCGTCGTGGATCACAGCTCTCGCCTATTCGAAGATTACCGGAGTTCCCTCGTTCCTTACCGATCCCACCACAACCAAAGGCGACATCATCGCCCGCGGCTCTAGCGCGCCGGCCACGCGATTAGGCGTAGGAACGGACGGGCAGATTCTCACCGCGGACTCGACGCAGCCGCTAGGCGTCAAATGGGGCGCGGGCGCAATCCTCCCCTACCAGGTCAAGGTCAACGGCAACGGCGTCTCGCTCGATTACGTGACCACCTTCAATTCGTACATGGACTTCAACGGAACCCAGAGATGGCCGTAAACTTCAACGACACTACGCCGGCCGCTCCTTCCGGATATATCAACGTCAAGTGGCAGAGCGACACGAGCAATAATGCCTCGGCCTATCTGCCGGTGGCTGCTTCCTCAGTCTCCGCATCAGTAGGAATCACCGTGGATGGAGGGGGATCTGCGCCCGCAACCGGCGTCAAGGGATTCATTCAGCTTCCCTACGCCGCGACGATCACCGGATGGTCGGTAATTGCGGACGTGGCCGGAACCATGTCGATGGACATCTGGCGTGCGGCATCATCCGCTCCTCCTTCGGCGCCCGCGGTTCCCACATCCGGCGGCAAGATCAGCGCATCAGCCCCGGTTACCATCGCTTCCTCGGCCCAATCCGCAAGCGGGGGATCGAGCGCAATCTCGACGTGGACAACTGCACTCGCGCAGTGGGATGTTCTGGGTTTCAGCCTCTCTGCCGCCGCAACCCTGACTCGCATCACGGTAGAGATCTTCATCACCAAGAATTGAGATGGCCCTCGCCTTTACGGTTCAATTCGACGTGCGGACCACGGGAAACGACGCCAACGGGGGCGGATTCGACGCAGTATCGGGAGTGCCAGGTACAGACTACTCGCAACAGGACGCGGCTCAATTTACCTACTCCGATTTAGTCATCGGCTCAACCAACACGCAACTTACTAGCGTGGCATTTCCCTTCACTGCGGCGGCTGTGGGCAACCTGCTAAACGTGACGGGCGGAACGGGCTTCACCACGGGCCGGTATCAGGTAATGAGCGTGGCGGGCGCCGTGGCCACAATGGATCGGGCCGTAGGCACGGCTGCGAGTACGGGCGGCGCCGGGAAAATGGGCGGCTCTCTGGCGAATTTCGGAGCGATCACGCTGAATACCTTGAATGTGAACGCCAATTTTCAGACGGTGATTTGGCTTAAGGCCGGGACGTACGCCTATACAACCCAACAAATGGTAGAAGGCAACGGGGCCGGGACTGGCGGGGTAAACATCATCGGATACCAGACCACTCATGGCGACAACGCTGCACGGCCTCTTATCACCACGTCAACCAACGGCGTGAATCCTGTTGCGACAAATGGCGGCGCGGGCGTGATGTTTTTCCAAAACGTTTCTTTCTCTCACACGGCGGTAACTCGCGCAGACGGCATAAGGGCGGGGTATAGCGGCAACACTCTCATACTCGATAACTGCATCGTGGATGGTTTCACAAAAGGAATCAATGGCGACAACGGGAGCAGTACTTATATATTTGCCGCGATTGTCATCCGTAACACTGAGATTAAGAATTGCTCAGTTGCAGGGATAATTAATCAGGGCGCGTCAGTCTACTGCGAGGGCTCCTATCTCCACAACAATAGCGGATACGCCATAGGCTTGAACGGAAGCGGCTCGGTTTATGTTCGCCGGTCGATCATTGCGAACAACACCGGGGCCGGGATCGATAACAGCGCTTCCGGCACCTCAACGGTATGGCTGCGTGAATCGACCGTTGCTTTCAACGGCGGCGGCGGCGTCAAGTGCGCGGCGTACACCAACAACACTACTTCCGCGTTTTACGAGAGCAGCATCATTTACGGAAACACGGGTTACGGCGTCTCATACACAAGCACAAATCTCGTGACCGGCATAATTGGCGGTTACAACGCATGGGGTTCTAACAGCACTGGAGACACGAGCAACTACACCAAGTTCTCTACGGACATATCGCTAACCGCCAACCCCTTTGTCGCTTCCGGATCCGGCAATTTCGCCTTAAACGGCACTGCCGGCGGGGGCGCGGCGTGCAAAGGCACAGGATTCCCGGGCGCATTTCCCGGCGGAACTTCGACGGGAAGCCCTGACATAGGCGCGGTACAGAGCGCCGCAGGGGGCGGGGGCGGCGCGGGCGGCGCGGGCGGCGCGCACACCTTCCTCGGGTAACCTGTAATGGCACAGGGTCAACGCGGCAATATCGACTTCGACCAGGTCAGAATAACCGCCCGCAAAGGCAGCGGCGCGATGTTCCAGATGTTCAGCGGAACAGCGCCAATCTCGGGGCATGCCGCGGTATTCGACTCAAATGGCAACGTCACGGACGGGGGGCCTCCGTCAGGAGTCATCAGCTATAACTCGAGGACCGGCGCCGTAATCCCGATGCCTGGAGATTACTCGGCATCGATGATCGCCAACTCCGTCGATCAATCCCAGGTCTACGCCAACCCAAGCTGGATATCCGCGCTCGACTGGTCGAAAATCACCAATGCTCCAGCTCCCATACCCGGACCCGCGGGACCAACCGGCCCCACCGGACCTGCAGGACCCCAGGGAACTATCGGACCCGCCGGGCCGACGGGACCTCAAGGCGACACCGGATTAACCGGCAACACCGGACCTGCGGGACCCCAAGGACCGACAGGAGCAACCGGAGACACGGGCGCAACGGGACCTCCCGGCCAGACGGGCCCCACCGGCGCCACGGGCGCCACGGGCTCGCAGGGACCCCAAGGCAATCCGGGAGCCACAGGAGCGACGGGTCCGCAAGGCAATCCCGGACCCGCAGGAGCGACAGGGCCCATAGGACCGATCGGACCCACCGGACCTCAGGGCAATCAGGGACCGGGAGGACCCGCGGGACCTCAGGGACTCACAGGCGCGACGGGGCCTCAAGGATCGACAGGCCCAGCCGGCCCTCAGGGACCTCAAGGCGTCCCCGGGCAAAGCGTCACCATCAAGGGCAGCGTAGCCACGGCGGCAAATCTTCCCACCACCGGAAACCAGGTGGGAGACGGATGGATCACCACCGACACCGGACACCTTCACGTCTGGACAGGCACGGCATGGAACGACGTGGGCAATGTCACGGGGCCCGCAGGACCCACCGGCCCTCAAGGCATTCAAGGCGTCCCCGGGCCCACCGGAGCAACCGGCGCAACCGGCGCAACAGGAACACCGGGCGCCACGGGAGCAACAGGACCCGCGGGAGCAACGGGAGCACAGGGTCCTCAAGGACCTCAGGGACTGACGGGGCAGACCGGATTGCAGGGAACTCCTGGAGCTCAGGGACCGCAGGGTATTGCAGGTAATGCAGGCCCCACCGGACCTCAAGGCGCGACAGGTCCCGCGGGAGCGACAGGCCCTACTGGATCTCAAGGACCTCAGGGGCCGGCTGGCCAGTCTCTATCCATGAAAGGCTCGGTATCGAGCTCTTCGAGTCTCCCCGCAAGCGGCAACAATCTCAACGATGCCTGGATTGCAAGCGATACCGGACATTTGTGGGTATGGAACGGAAGCTCGTGGGTGGACGCCGGCCAGTTTCAAGGCCCGATCGGCCCCACGGGACCTCAAGGGATTCAGGGCGCGACAGGCCTCACCGGACCCGCGGGAGCGACAGGACCAACAGGCCCCGCGGGACCCACAGGCGACACCGGATTAACCGGAAATACCGGACCTCAAGGACCGCAAGGCAATCAGGGACCGACAGGTCCCGCAGGTCCGCAGGGGACAACCGGCGCCACGGGGGCTCAAGGCCCTCAGGGGCCCGCAGGGCCTCAAGGACCGCAAGGAAATCCGGGACAATCGGTCACCATCGTGGGAAGCGTACCCACGGAAGCAGACCTTCCAACAAGCGCCAGCCCCGGAGACGGATACATCACGGAAGACACCGGCCACCTCTGGGTATGGTCAGGAACCGTCTGGAATGATGTCGGATTAGTCCAGGGTCCTCCCGGTCCGACAGGTCCCACAGGCCCTCAAGGCGCAACCGGATTAACAGGACCCCAAGGAGCATCAGGCCCTCAGGGAGCAACAGGCGCGACAGGATCTCAGGGATCGACAGGTCCCACAGGACCCGCGGGCGCAACCGGAGCTCAAGGCCCCACAGGAGCAACAGGACCTCCCGGCCCCAACATCCCCGCCACAAACTCAACTCTCGGATCAATCATCGTAGGTTCAGGGTTATCCGTAGGATCAGATGGAACTCTATCCGCCACAGTAAGCGGCGGCACTCCCGCATCCCCAACCGGCAGCGTGCAGTTCAACAACTCCGGGGCATTCGGCGGTTCAGCGAATCTGTTCTGGGACATTGCCAATTTCCGGCTGGGCATCGGAACCAGCACGCCGGGCTGTTCGATGGATTGTAGCGGCATGATCAGATCAACGAGCGTCACTTACCCCACTGCCGGGGCTGGCATCGAAATCGCCTATACCGGCTCGCTGGGCTTTATAGAAGCCTATGATCGTGGAGCTAGCGCGTGGAAACCGCTGCAACTAAACGGAGCGCCTATATTGTTCAACCCGTCGGGACAAGGCAACGTGGGCATCGGGACCAGCACGCCCGCAACGTCGCTGCACATTGCTTCTGGAACGCCTAGTGGACTCGCGTACCCTGCGGCCACTTTCAGCGCCTCGGGTAACAGCGCTATGGGGCGTATCTTCGGGCCGATTACCAGCGGAGGGGACCAACTTTATGCGAGCCAGAATCTTTATTATTCAGGTTCTCAATGGAACTCAGACGATGCGACAGGAAGCGCGGGAATGATCGCCCTAACTGGAAGCAATTACCAGTTTCCGATAGTGTTTTATGTCAGTCCTGCGAGCGCAAATCCGCGAGCCTTAAAAGCGTCTCTACAATGCGATGTGAGCGGCAACGTTGTCATGACTGCCGGCAACGTGGGCATCGGGACCGCGTCGCCATCGCGTCTGCTACAGGTGCAAAGCGCTTCGGGTGTAGCTGCTCAATTCAACCTTACGCAGACGGGGTATGCCTCTTGGGATATCCAGATTCCGGCATCAGGTTCCGCGCTTACTTTCGGGCAGGGGGGCACGGAGTTGGTTCGTATTACATCGGCGGGCAACGTGGGCATCGGAACCACGTCGCCGAATCAAGCCCTTCACGTAAACGGCAACTGCAACATCACCGGCCAGTATCAAGTCAACGGCGTGCCGATCTCGACCGGCGGAGGCCCCACCACGCAAAGCAATCCCGGCTACGGTTTCAACACGGTATATCAAAACACGACCGGCAAGGCGCTCTACCTCTGCGTTATGGCCCAGCCGTTGCAGGCGAGTTCTTATCTCCAGGTTTACACGGACGGCAGCAGCAGCCCTTCCACCCTGGTAGCTACGGGCGGGACCGGGGGAAGTTACTTTCCGTATGTATATCTGCAATGGATCGTACTGCCGAACAACTACTGGAAAGTGACCCTGAGCGGCAACTTCAATAACGTAGTCTTTACGCAATGGTACTGACTTAAGGAACTAACAGACTTATGATGCCATCCACGCACGCGGACATCCTTCCGACGCCGCCCGCCACAACCCTCTCTTACGATCAGTCGGCGCAACTGTCAACCGATCTTACTTTCCGGGGCCGCATCAAGATCGCGTGCCTTCATTTCGCGAATTACATCATTGACGAAGCGCCGTCGACGACGGCCCACAACTCCCGCTACAAATGGGCGCAGCAGTGCTACCAGAACCCCGACATGACGGCAGGATCGGTTCAGCAGCCCACCGTGATACAGCCGCCCGTGCAGAGCGAAGGCACGGGCATCTCGGACGCCGATTTGCAAACGGCGGTCGAGACGACGATCCAGTCCATGCTGTAAAGGAATATATGGAACAACAGGACGCATACCCGCTAGACGACAACGCCATCTCGCAGATCGCGGAACTGCAGGAACAGGCCAGGTCGGTTCAGACCTGCACGCAGTTCGTACTCAACCACTTCATCCGCAAGCACCAGTTGAAGGGCATCTGGCAGTTGGCCGAGAACGGCCGGGAACTGGTATTACAGAAGTCTCCCGTATCGCAGCCGTGATCTCTTTCGCGCGCACCAGAGATCTCGATTTGGTCAAGCAGGTCCTCACCGCAAGAGGCCTTTACGAGCACATGGGGGACGATTACCTGCCGGCCCCGGAACACTTTGTCCCGAACGATCATCCGGAGATCTTATACGTGACGGCCATGGAGGGACGCCATTTCATCGGTCTCTTCACCTTCATCCCCCGCAACCGCCACTGCTTCGAAGTCCACGCCTGCATGATGCCCGAAGCATTGACGGAGGAGAAGTGGGAAGCGGCGCGCACGATTACCCGATGGATCGGAGAGCGCACGGAGTGCAGGCGTCTCGTCGCCGAAGTGCCGAGCTCCAACCGGCCGGCGATTTATTTCGGGACTCATGGGCTCGGGATGAAATACGTGGGAACGCACCC
>Ga0126373_10001013_pt1 | contig 19457 bp, 22 predicted proteins | sample PanSoiMetPlot_11_FD_92545 | JGI IMG/M metagenome (GOLD analysis project Ga0126373, IMG submission 92545) | Tropical forest soil microbial communities from Panama - MetaG Plot_11 | ecosystem: Environmental > Terrestrial > Soil > Tropical forest > Bulk soil | place: Panama | collected 2016-02-17 | reverse complement strand
GGTGATCACCGAGCTGACGCTGCGCCTGCTTCCGGCGCAGCCGCCGATGTCCACGCTGGTGGCCTGTTTCGACTCGGTGGAGGAGGCCGCCCAAGCGGTGCTCGCGATCGTGCAGCAGCTGCGCCCGTCCACGCTCGAGCTGATGGACAACGCGTCCATCAACGCTGTCGAGGACTATGTATCGATGGGTTTGGACCGCACCGCGCGGGCGCTACTGCTCGCCAGGTCAGATGCACCGGGTGCCGCCGCCGCGCACGAGATCGCGATCGTGCAGGAGGCCTGTACGTCCTGCGGGGCCTTGGGGCTGGAAACCACGGATGACCCCTACGAGGGCGAGGCGTACGCGGCCGCTCGGCGTGCGGCGTTTCCGGCCTTGGAGCGCAAGGGCAATCTGCTGCTCGAGGACGTCGGCGTGCCGCTGCCGCAACTGCCCGCACTGGTCGCCGGGGTCGAAGCGATCGCCAAGGAGCAGGACGTGTTGATCGCCGTCGTCGCGCACGCCGGCGACGGCAACACACACCCGCTGATCGTCTTCGATGCCTCGAACTCCGACGAGTCGACCCGCGCGCAGAAGGCGTTCGGCCAGATCATGGACCTGGCAATCTCCCTCGGCGGCACGATCACCGGCGAGCACGGCGTCGGCCGGCTGAAGAAGGCGTGGCTGCCCGCCTACCTCGGCGCAGACGTCATGGAACTGTCCCAGCGGATCAAGCACGCCCTCGATCCGCAGGGCATCCTCAATCCCGGTGCGGTGCTGTAACGAGCACGCCGTCAGTGCCTCAAGCGCCGGAGCACGACGATGAGGAGGATGAGCACGAGGAGCGGTGCCACGGCGCGCTTCGCCACTGCCGGGCCGGCGGTGCGCACCAGATCGATCGGTGGCGCCTCGGCGGACTTTGCCGTCGCGGCCTTCGTCGCCCCCTGCGTATCGGACTCAGCTGACGTTGCGGCGCCGGACGGGCCACTGAGCTGTCTGGCCAGACAATCGGCGAACTGCCCGATCAGCTTGTTGCTGACGTCGGCAATCAGGCCGCGGCCGAACTGCGCGGGCTTGCCGGTAATCGACAGGTCGGTGACGACCTCGACACGGGTATGGTCGCCGTCCGCCGCCAGTGACGTGGTCACCTTTGCCGCCGCGGTGCCGTTACCCCGCGTGTCGCGGCCCTGGGCGTCCATGACCGCGCGGTGCGCGGCCTCGTCCTTCTCGATGAAGCTCGCCTTGCCCCGGTACTGGAGCGCGATCGGTCCGACCCGCACCTTGACGGTGCCGGTGAACGAGTCGCCGTCGACGCTCTCGAGTGTGGCGCCCGGCATGCACGGCGCGACCCGCTCGATGTCGAGCAGGACACGCCACGCCTCGTCGACGCCGACCGGCACCGTGAACGATTGCTCGAGCTGCATCAGATGCTCGCCGCGGCAAGAACGGCCCGGCGCGTCAGCACCCGGGCGAGGTGCTCGCGATAGTCGGCGCCCCCCGACACGTCACTCGGCGGGTGGGTGCCTTCGGCGGCGTGCTCGCTCGCTGCCCGGACGGCGTCCGCCGAGGCGTCCGCCCCGGCCAGCGCACTCTCGACGGCGGACGCGCGCAACGGCGTGGATCCCATGTTGCTAAGCCCGACCCGTGCCTCGCTGACCGAGCCATCCGAACGCCGAACCGCGGCTGCCACCGCGACGATCGCCCACGCCTGCGCCACCCTGTTGAACTTCTCGTAGTGGGTTGTCCAGCCCGCGCCGAGCTTGGGAACGCGTACCGCTGTGAGCATCTCGTCCGGCGCCAAAGCCGTCGTGAAGTAGTCGACGAAGAAGTCGCGTGCCGGGACAGTACGCGAGCCGGACGGGCCGACGACCTCGAGCGAAGCGTCCAGCGTCAGCGCAACAGTGGGCAGGTCGGCTGCCGGATCGGCGTGTGAGAGCGAGCCGCCGAGCGTGCCGACATGGCGCACCTGCGGATCGCCGACCGTCGCCGCCGCCTGCGCGAGCAAGGGTGCGTGCTGCGCCACGAGCGGATCACGCAGCACCTCGTCGTGCGTTGTCATCGCGCCGATCACGAGCGCATCGCCGTCGTCGCGTACTCCACGCAGCGAGTTGATGCGGCCCAGGTCGACCAGTGTCGACGGGTGGGACAACCGCATGCGCAACACCGGCAGCAGCGACTGCCCACCGGCCAGCACCTTGCCGTCCTCTCCGGCTGCTGCCAGCGCTGCCACCGCATCGTCCACTGTGGACGGTCGGACATAATCGAACGCCGCCGGGATCATTCCGAGCCTCCTTGCACAGCGCGCCATACTCGTTCCGGGGTGCAGGGCATTCGCACGTCGGTCACGCCGAACGGGCGCAGCGCGTCGACCACCGCATTCACAACGGCCGGGGTGGCCGCGATGGCGCCGGTCTCGCCAACTCCCTTGACGCCAAGGGGATTGGTCGTGGCCGGGCTGACCGTGCGGTCGGTCGTGAACGACGGCAGGTCGAGCGCGGACGGCACCAGGTAGTCGACCAGCGTGCCGGTCGTCAGGTTGCCGTCGTCGTCGAATACCGCCTCTTCGTACAGCGCCTGAGCGATTCCGTGGGCGACCCCGCCGTGCACCTGGCCGTCGACGATCAGGGGATTGATCACCGTCCCGACGTCGTCGACGCAGACGTACTTGCGAATCGTCGTGCGCCCGGTCTCGGTGTCGACGTCGACGGCACACAGGTGCGTGCCGTGCGGGAACGACAGCGCCACCGGGTCGTACGTCGCCTCGGCGTCCAGGTTCGGCTCGACGCCCTCGGGCATGTCATGCGCCGCGAACGCCTCGAACGCCAGCTCCTGGATGGTCTTCTCGGCGCCGGGCGAGCCCCGCACACTGAATTTGCCGTCCGCGAACTCGATATCGTCCTCGCTGGCTTCGAGCAGGTGGGCCGCCACGCGCTTCGCCTTCTCCACGACCCGCAACGCGGCGTTGGAAACGGCGACGGCACCGACCGCCGCCGAGCGCGACCCATACGTGTCCCAGCCCCGCGGTGAGGTCTGCGTGTCACCGTGCAGTACCTCGACGTCCTCGAACGGGACGCCGACCCGGTCGGCGACGATCTGACTCCACGTCGTCTCGTTGCCCTGACCGTGCGGACTGGTGCCCGTGACGACCTCGACCTTGCCGGTCGGCAGCACCCGCACGGTGGCCTGCTCCCAGCCCCCGCCTGCGTAACGAAGCGCACCCAGCAGCCGCGACGGCGCCCAGCCGCACAGCTCCGAGAACGTCGATATGCCCAACCCGAGCTGCACTGTGTCGTGCCGGGCGCGCCGCTCGGCCTGCTCCTTCTTGAGCTCGTCCCACTGGATCAGTTCCAGCGCCCGGTCGGTCGCTGCCTCGTAGTTGCCGCTGTCGTAGGTGATTCCGGTGACCGTGGTGAACGGGAACTCGTCGTGTGAGATCCAGTTCTTGCGGCGTAGCTGCATCGGGTCCATGCCGAGTTCGGCGGCCAGCTCGTCGACGATCCGTTCGATAGCGAACGTTGCCTCGGGTCGCCCGGCACCGCGGACCGCGTCGGTCGGCGTCTTCGTGGTGAATACGCCGTCGCATACGAACCGGTAGGCGTCGAACTTGTAGATCCCGTTGAACATGAACGCGCCGAGGATGGGTATGCCCGGCGTGATCAGACGGGCGTAGGCGCCCATGTCGGACAGGATGTGCACGTCCAGACCGGTGAGGCGCCCGTCCTGAGTGGCGGTGATCGTGATGTCCTGGATCTGGTCGCGCCCGTGATGGCAGCTCATCATCGATTCGGAGCGGGACTCGGTGTACTTGACCGGCTTACCTACCCGGCGGGCGACCAGCGTGGTCAGGAACTCCTCGGGCGTGACCTGCAGCTTGCCGCCGAAGCCGCCGCCGACGTCCGGAGCGATCACCCGGATCTTCTGTTCGGGGATGCCCAGGGACAACGACATCAGCGTCCGCAGGACGTGCGGTATCTGCGTGGACGACCACACGGTCACACCGTCGCCTTCGGGAAGCACGACCGTAGAGCGGGGTTCCATGAACGCCGGGATGATCCGCTGCTGCCGGAACCGCCGGGTGACAGTCACCTCGGCCTCGCGCAGCACGTCTTCGATGGGGCGCCCGCTGCCGGCCGCGCCCGACTCGAAAGCCCACGTGTACGACTTGTTCGACGACAGCTCCGGGTGCACGCGGGGCGCGTCGTCAGCCAGCGCGGCCTCCATGTCGAGGATTGGTGCGAGCGGCTCGTAGTCGACGTCGATCGCCTCGAGCGCATCCTGCGCCTCGGCCTTGGACCGGGCTACGACCGCGGCGACCGCCTCGCCGACGTGGTTCACCTGATCGACCGCGATGCTCGGATGGTTCGGCACCACAGTGTCTTCGGTAACGGGCCAGACACACGGGATCGAGCCCTGGACGTCCTTGAAGTCCTGCCCAGAGAAGGCCGCGATGACACCGGGGCGTTGCCGCGCGCCGGACACGTCGATGCTCGTGATCCGGGCGTGCGCCACGGGGCTGCGCAGGATCGCCATGTGCAGCATGCCCGGCAGTGTCAGGTTGTCGGTCCACATGGTGCGGCCGGTGACGAGGCGCGCGTCCTCCTTGCGCTTGCGGGCCTGCCCGATCTCGGCGGGTCGTTCTGCCGTCGCGGTCATGACCTCACCATCGCCTTCGCGGCCCTCTGCACGGCCCGGACGATGTTCTGGTAGCCGGTGCACCGGCACAGGTTGCCCTCGATGCCCTGGCGCACGTCCGCTTCCGTCGGGTTGGGGTTCTCACGAAGCAGGTCGCATGCGGACATGATCATTCCTGGCGTGCAGAACCCGCACTGCAGCGCGTGCTCGTCGTGGAAGGCCTGCTGCACCGGATGCAGCGCGCCGTCCCCGTCGGACAGCCCTTCGATCGTGGTGACTTCGCGACCGTCGGCCTGTACGGCCAGCAGCGAACAGCTCTTTACGCTGCGGCCATCCACCGCAACGGTGCATGCGCCACAGTTGCCGGTGTCGCAGCCCACCACAGTGCCGACCTTGCCGAGCCGCTCTCGCAGGTAGTGCACGAGCAGCATCCTCGGTTCGACGTCATCCCGGTACGCGACCCCGTCCACCTTCACGTCGACCTGCGTCATGGGACCTCCCGCGCCATGAGGTTTGTGTGGTCACCACACAAGTCCCAGAAGCGCGACGGGTCAAGCCTCCGCGATTATCTGCACCAGCCGCTCAAGGGCAGCGAGGCTGTGCCCGGCGATCAGCTGGTCGATGTGTGGCAGCGCGGCGACCATGCCGCCGGTGATCGGTTGATATCCGGGCTTGCCTTTGTGCGGATTCACCCAGACGACGGCGTGCGCCAGCCGGGCGAGGCGCTCCACCTGCGCGCCGAGCTGAGTGGGATCGCCGCGCTCCCAGCCGTCCGAACAGAGGACCACGACCGCGCCACGGGCGACGCCGCGCTGCCCCCACTGGTCGAGGAACACCTTGAGCGCATCGCCCAGCCGGGTGCCACCGCTCCAATCCGGGATGGCCGCCGCGGCGGCGCGCAGGGCCACGTCCGGGTCACGAGCGCGCAGCTCCCGGGTGATCCGGGTAAGCCGCGTCCCGAGCGTGAAGACCTCGGTGTTGAACGGTGCGGCGCGGACCGCGGCATGCGCGAAGCGCAGCAGTGCGTCCGCGTACGGCTCCATCGAGCCGCTGACGTCGGCGAGCACGACCAGCCGGCGCGGCTTGCGCCGCCTGGCCCGGTGCGCGAGGCGGGTCGGCTCGCCGCCCTGGCGCAGCATGCCGCGCACGGTCCGCTCCAGGTCGACGCGACCGTTGCGGGCCCGACCATACCGCCGGGTACGGCGACGCCCTACGCGCGGCGCGAGCAGAGCGAGCATCCGGCGCACTTCATCCCGTTCCGCGGCGCTGAGCGCGGCGAGGTCGCGATGCCGCAGCACCTCCTGCCGGCTCGCCCGGCCGACGAGCTGCGCATCGCCGCCTTCGCCCGTGCCCTCGTCCTCGTCCGCCTCGAGCGGGACAGCGCGCAGGCGGGTGACGACCCGGGGTGGGCGCACGATCGGGACCCGACCGAAGTACGCGGCGAACGCGGCGTCGTAGCGGGCGATGTCGGCCGGGTCGCCGCACAGGGTGAGCCGGCCTGCCCAGTAGGTGTCGACGGGCGATGCCACGTCGAGGTGGTCCAGGGCGGTGACCATGGCCTGCACGCGGTCGGGCGTGGCCGGCACGCCGGCGTGCCGCAGCGTGCGGGCGAAGCCCAACACGATCCCGAGCGTTGCGGCAGTCATCCGGTCAGCTCGGCAAGCACTGTTTCTCGCGCTCGCACCGCGTCTTCGTGATACTTCAGCACCGCGCCGAGCGTCGCTGCCGCGTTGTCGGCATCCAGGTACCGGGCACCGAGCAGGTGCAGCGCCAGGGCCCAGTCGAGCGACTCCGCCACCCCCGGCGGCTTGAGCAGGTCGGCCTCGCGCAGCCGGGCGGTGACCCGGGCGACGTCTCGGGCCAGCCGTTCGGCGACCTCCGGCAGGCGCCGCTGCAGGATCGCCACCTCGCGCTCATAGGACGGGTGGGCCAGCCAGTGGTAGAAGCAGCGTCGTTTCAGTGCGTCGTGCACCTCACGCGTCCGGTTGGACGTCAGCACCACCAGCGGCGGCGTCTCGGCGCGGATCGTGCCGATCTCCGGGATCGTCACCGCGTTGTCGGCCAGCACCTCCAGCAGGAACGCCTCGAACTCGTCGTCCGCGCGGTCGATCTCGTCGACGAGCAGCACGCACGGCGCCTGCTCGATCGCCTGCAGAATCGGGCGCGCGACGAGGAAGCGCCGGTCGTACAACGACCGCTCTAGCTCGTCCGGGTCACGCCCCTCGGCGGCGCGCAGGTGCAACACCTGGCGTGGGAAGTCCCAGTCGTAGAGTGCCTGCGCTGCGTCGATGCCCTCGTAGCACTGCAACCGGACGAGCGGGGCGTCAAGCACCTCGGCCAGCGCACTGGCCAGGCTCGTCTTGCCCACCCCGGCGTCGCCCTCCAAGAAGAGCGGCCGATGCATGCGCAGCGCCAGGAACGCCGCCGTGGCAAGCCCTTCGTCGGGCAGGTAGCCGGTGCGCTCCAGGGCGTCGGCCAGCGCCTGCGGGCTGGTGGTCGCTTCGTCCACGTGTCTAGTGTCCCGCGCGGCGCGCTATCAGGTAGCAGCGCCGGGACGGATACTCGACAGCCGGGTCGGGATCGCGGACCAACCGGGCGTGCTCGGCGAACCCGGACGCGCTCAGATCGGCCGCGACGTCATCGGGGTGCAGGAAGTGCATGGTGAGCTGGATGCGCTGGCCGAGGAACTCATCCTCGTCGACGGCATCGCCCGGCTGGTGGCCCGCGTCGCTGACGTGAAACGCGATCATGACGGTGCCGCCAGGCCGGATCACGCGGCCCAATTCACGGCAGGCAGCACGCCGGTCCGCCTGGGAAAGGTGAATGATCGAGTACATCGCGACCGCGCCGCCCCAGGCACCGTCCGCGACCGGCAGCTCGAGCATCGACGCCGTCTGGAACGCGAGCTGCGGGTAGCGCCGCCGGGCGATGTCGATCATCGCCGGCGACAGGTCGATGCCGGTCATGTCACAACCCAGCCCGTCCAGGTGGCCCGCCACGTGCCCCGGCCCGCAGCCGACATCGCCAACCAGCAGTCCGCGGGGCACCAGCTCTGCGAACGCGGCCAGTAGCGCCCGGTCGAAAGGCTTGCCGGCCAACTCGCCGGCGATCTGCTTCTCGTACTCGCCGGCTACGGCGTCATAGCCGGCGCGCACCGCGTCACTCATATCCGCCACGCTAACCTGACCACGTGCCGCGTCGGCCGACCCGTACCGCTCCGACCGTCATCGTGCACGGCTGGCAAGGAAACGAGCCGTCGCACTGGCAGACCTGGCTCGCTGCGGAGCTTTCCGGCACCGGCCGCGACGTGCGTTATCCCTCGCTGCCCGACGTCGACACGCCGCGGCTCTCCCCGTGGCTTGCCGCGCTTGACGGCACGCTCGACGGGCTGCCCGACGACGGATTCGACGTGGTCTGCCATTCCCTGGGCGTGCTGCTATGGCTGCATCATGTGCGGGCCGGTGCCGGGCCACGGCCGGCTCGGGTGGTGCTCGTGGCGCCGCCGTCGCCACGGACCCCGATACCCGAGCTCGCACCTTTCCTGCCCGTCCCCTTGGACGTCGACCTGGTGCGGCACGCGGCGGACGGCACCGTGCTGGTGTGCTCGGACAACGATCCGTACTGCCCCGAAGGCGCCGCAATCGCGTACGGCAGGTCGCTCAAAATGGCGACCACGGTGCTGCCCGGACTGCGGCACATCAACGTCGAGGCGGGATTCGGCCCTTGGCCTGCGATGCTCGACTGGTGCGGACGCGACAATCTCGCGTTCACCGGGTGAAGATTGCTAGCAAGTCGTGGACGATGCTCGTCGCGGCAAGTGCGGTCAGCTGCGCGTGATCGTAGGCGGGCGACACCTCGACGACGTCGGCGCCGACGACAGGCAGATCAGCCAGCCCGTACAGGAACAGCTGTAGCTCACGGGTGGTGAGCCCGCCCGGTTCGGGCGTGCCGGTGCCCGGTGCATGGGCGGGGTCGAGCACGTCGATGTCGATGCTGATGTACACAGCATGGCTGCCGACCCGTTCGCGCACCCGATCGAGAGCGGCGTCGATTCCCCCGCGAGCCACGTCGAGCGTCGACACCGTGGCGAATCCGAGGCGGCGGTCGTCGTCGAAGTCGGTGCGGGCGTAGACGGAGTTGCGGACGCCGACGTGCGCGCAGTGGTCGAGCGCGAGCAGCCCTTCCTCGGACGCTCGGCGGAACGGCGTGCCATGCGTGTACGGCATCCCGAAGTAGGTGTCCCACGTGTCGAGGTGTGCGTCGAAGTGGATCAGGGCGACCGGTCCGACCCTGCCGTGCACCGCGCGCAGCAGCGGCAGTGCCACGGTGTGGTCGCCGCCGAGCGCGACGATGCGATCAGCCTTGCCGTACAGGGTGTTTGCAGCGGCCTCGATCTGGCTTACTGCCTCCATGATGTTGAACGGGTTGGCGCTCACGTCGCCGGCGTCGGCCAGTTGGAGGATCGTCCACGGCTCGACTTCCAGGCCGAGGTGGTAGGGACGCAACAGCTTGGACCCGGCACGGATCGCCTCCGGTCCGAAGCGCGCCCCGGGCCGGTAGGAGGTACCCGAGTCGAACGGGACGCCGAGCACGGCTGCGTCCGCGTGCGAAACTTCGTCCAGGCGGGGCAGCCGGGCGAACGTCCCCGGGCCGGCAAACCGCGGAACCTGCCGAGCATCGGGAGGGCCCAGCACATTGATCGCTGCACCGGTCGACTCGCGCTCCCCCTCCGGGGGAGCACTCGCAACCGGTCGCTCGCTACGCTCGCTGGCAAGCTCGCTTCGCTCGCCGCCGTGCTCGGTCATTCGCTGCCCCTTTGCCTCGCTCGGTAGGCGGCGACGTGTTGCCGGTTGCCGCAGTTGCCGGTGTCGCAGTAGATGCGCGAGCGGTTGCGCGTCAGATCGACGAGCACGGCGTCGCAGTCCGCGGCGGCGCAGATGCGCAGCCGGTCCAGCTCGCCGGACCGGATCATATCGGCGAGGGCCATGCCGGCCTCTGCGGCGAGCCGATCGACGAGCGGCGCGTCCAGTGCGGTGACGTGCAGATGCCAGCCCCAGCCGTCGTGATCGATCAGCCAGGGACGCGCGTGCGCGTCTCGCAACAGGCCATTGGCGAGCGCCACGACAGCATCGATATCGGCGGCCCGCCAGGCGGCACGCAGTTTCGGTCGCAACGCACGGACCTGCCGCAGCTCGGCCGCGGTGTGGTCCCGGCGTCCCGAGAAGCCGTGCTTGTCCAGGAAGACCTCGAGGGCGCCGAGGTCGGTAAGCATCTCCTCGCCCCGCGAGGCGGTGTTGACGAGTGCGGCGGCGGCCACGATATCTCGTGCCGTGTCATGACTTAGAACCATGTTGACTCCTGACGGGGGTCCGCCTAGCGTCACGTGCTAACACACTACTAGAACCTGACGGGAGTGGTCATGGGATACGGCTGCGCGCTGCTGGCCGCATTCCTGTTCGGGGTGAACGGAAGCGTGGCCAAGGTGGCCCTGGGTGCCGGGATCACGCCCGCGCAGCTGACCCTGTTCCGGACGCTGTCCGCCGCACTGGTAGGCGGCGTCGTGCTGCTCGTCACCGACCGCGGCGCGCTCCGGTTGAGCCGCCGCGAACTCATCCACTCTGCCGTCCTGGGCATCGTCGGCATGGCGCTTGTGCAGTGGCTCTACGCCGTCGCAATCGAGCGACTGCCTGTCGGCGTCGCGCTGCTCATCGAATTTACAGCCGTACTGATGGTTGCGGTCGTCGGGCGGGTCTTCTTCGCGGAGAACGTGCGGCCTCGACTGTGGCTGGCGATCGGCTTCGTGCTGGTCGGCCTCGCCGTGGTTGCCAAGATCTGGTCCAGCGATCTGGCGCTGGCCGGAGTGGGCATCGCCGGGCTCGCCGCCGTGGCATTCGCCACGTATCTCATGCTCGGCGAACGGCTGGTGACGCGCACGTCACCGCTGGCGTCGGCGTTCTGGTCGATGCTGTTCGCCGCACTGTTCTGGTCGGTGTTCAGCAGTTGGTGGACGATCGACCCCGCGGTGCTGACCCGCCGCGTCTCACTGGGTGGCCACCTCGCGGGCACCGCGCTGCCGGTGTGGGCACTGCTGTGCTACGTGATGGCGCTCGGGTCGTTCGTGCCGTTCTTGCTGGACTTCATTGCACTGTCCCGGCTGGGCGCCACGCCGATGGGCGTCGTCGCGACGACAGAGGTGCTGTTCGGCTTCGCCGTGGCCTGGATGTGGCTGGGCGAGACGCTCGATACGCCGCAGGTCATCGGAGCGTTCCTTGTGATCGCGGGAGTGATTGTGGCCCAGACGGCCCGCCACCGGACGCCGGCATTCGCGGACTGATCAACGCCTGCGCAGCCGGCGCGTCTGGATGGCGCGTTCCGCCAACTCGTCGTCCGGCGGGTAGCCCACTGCTACGAGAGTGAGCCCGTGCGGCGGCGCGACACCGACTTCGCCGGCCCGATCAGTGCGTTCGAGCAGGGACGCCGGCCACGCCTCATCTCGCCCGCCCTCGCCCACGGAAAGGAGCGCGCCGACCAGGGAGCGCACCATAGAGTGGCAGAACGCGTCGGCCTGCACCGTACAGGCGATCTCGTCACCTTCCCGCGTCACCTCGAACGCGTCGATGTGACGCACCGACGTGGCACCTTCCCGGTACCGGCAGAACGCCACGAAGTCGTGCTCGCCGAGCAGCTTCGCCGCCGCGCGGGCCATTGCCTCGACGTCGAGCGATCGCGGCCGGCTCAGAACGTACCGACGGCGCAAGGGATTCATCACGCCATCGCATATCCGGTACACGTATCGGCGCCACAGTGCGGAGAAGCGTGCGTCGAACTCCCCCGCTACGGCCTGCGCCGCGGTGACCCGGACGTCGGGAGGAAGCACACCGTTCAGGCGCCACGGCTCGGGCACCACCGGCAGATCGGCATGCGCCACCTGTCCGGTCGCGTGCACGCCGGCGTCGGTACGCCCCGCGACGGTCAGCGCAGCAGGTACCCGGACGATTCGCGTCAGCGCCTCGGAGAGGACGCCCTGGACGGTGCGCGTGCCGGGCTGCGCCGCCCAGCCGGAGAAGTCCGTCCCGTCGTAGCCGATGTCGAGCCGGATTCGAACGAGCCCGCCGCCCTCATGAGGCGCGGCGGGCTCGGCACGCTCAGGCGTTACTGTCCTCGTCGGCGGACTCCTCCTGTGCCGGCGGCACCGAGAATCCGGCCGCTTCCGCATCGTCCGCCGTCGCGAACCACACCTCGGCTGCGGCGTCGTCGTAGGTTTCCGAGCCCGGCGCGTAGTAGAACTTCGAGTCCTCGTTGCCCTTGATCGGGAAGCCGTCGGGCTGCCCGCCGTCGTCCAGCGGGGCATGCGAGCCGTCGCCGTACGGCGCTTCCTCGGTGCTGGCCGACTCCTCGACCGCCTCTGGCTCTACGGCTTCGTCGGTCGCGTCGTCGCCGCTAATGACCACCTGGGACACCGCATCGGCGGCCACTGAGGCGGCAGTCGGCGATTCGTCCTTGGCCTCCTCGGCGATCTCCGCGGTGCGCCCGCGCGCTGCCTTGCGAGGAGCGGACTTCGTCCCGCGAGCCCGCTCCCCTTCTCGCACGGCCGACTGTGCGGTGGTGAGCGCCTCGACCAGTTCGATCGAAGCCATCGGGGCGTTGTCGCCCTTGCGCGGCCCCAGCTTCACGATGCGGGTGTAGCCACCCGCCCGCTCGGCGTAGTTCGGCCCGATCTCGGCGAACAGCTTGTGCACCACGTCCTTGTCGCGGACGACCCGCATGACCTGGCGCCGGGCGTGCAGGTCACCTCGCTTGGCGAACGTGATGAGCCGCTCGGCCAGCGGGCGCAGCCGCTTTGCCTTGGCCTCGGTGGTGGTGATCCGGTCGTGCTCGAACAGCGACGTCGCGAGGTTCGCGAGCATCAGCCGTTCGTGCGCGGGGCCGGCGCCGAGGCGATGGCCCTTGGAGGGCGTGGGCATGTAGATACTCCTTAAACTCGTGCCGCCTGCGCGAATCCGCGTCTCCACCGCTCACTTCGTTCGGGTGGATCCGTGTCTCCGCTCCGCGCCGTCGGCGCGGGCCGCGTCGCTGCGGCGGCGCTCTTCGCGCAAGCGCTCATCGCTAAAGTTGCTCGGTCTCGGCGTAGTCGTGGTCCTCGCCGTCGAAGTCATCGTCGCCGTACGACTCGACGCGGCTGACGTCGAACCCGGGCGGGCTGTCCTTGAGCGACAGACCCAGGCCGGCCAGCTTGATCTTGACCTCGTCGATGGACTTCGAGCCGAAGTTGCGAATATCGAGCAGGTCGGCCTCACTGCGCCCGACGAGCTCACCCACGGTGTGGATGCCCTCGCGCTTGAGGCAGTTGTACGAGCGCACGGTGAGATCGAGCTCCTCGATCGGCATCGAGAACGCCGCGATGTCGGCGACCTCGGCCGGCGACGGCCCGACGTCGATGCCCTCGGCCTCTTCGTTCAGCTCCCGGAAGAGCCCGAACAGTTCGACCAGCGTGTGGCCAGCGGAGGCCACGGCATCGCGAGGCGTGATCGATAGTTTCGTTTCGACGTCGACGACGAGTCGGTCGAAGTCGGTGCGCTGCTCGACACGCGTCGCCTCCACGGCGTACGTCACCTTCAGCACGGGCGAGTAGATCGAGTCGATCGGGATGCGGCCGATCTCCTGACCGGGCTGCTTGTTCTGTACCGCGGTGACGTACCCACGTCCGCGCTCGACGACCAGCTCGATCTCGAGCCGGCCCTTCTTGTTGATCGTCGCGATGTGCAGGTCGGCGTTGTGCACGGTGACACCGGCCGGCGGCGCGATGTCGGCAGCGGTCACCTCGCCCGGCCCCTGCTTGCGCAGGTACATTACGACCGGCTCGTCGCTCTCGGAGCTGATGACCAGCTCCTTGAGGTTCAGGATGATGTCGGTGACGTCTTCCTTGACGCCCTCGACGGTGGTGAACTCGTGCAGCACGCCGTCGATGCGGATGCTCGTTACAGCCGCGCCCGGGATGGACGACAGCAGCGTGCGACGCAGCGAGTTGCCGAGCGTGTAGCCGAAGCCCGGCTCGAGCGGCTCGATCACGAACCGGGAGCGGTTGTCGGCGATGGGTTCCTCGGTGAGCGAGGGACGCTGAGAAATCAGCACAGCTGTACTCCTTAGGTCAGGACGCCCGCTATATGACGTCCATCAGTAGGGCTATTCAGTTGTATTACTTCGAGTAGAGCTCGACGATCAGCTGCTCCTGCAGCGGAATGTCGATCTGGGCCCGCTCCGGCAACTGGTGCACAAGCACCCGCAGCCGGTTCGGGACGACTTGGAGCCAGCCCGGCACCGGCCGTTCGCCCTGCGTCTCCCGGGCGATGAGGAACGGCGTCGTCTCGAGCGACTTCGGCTTGACGTCGATGACGTCGTACTGCGTGACGCGGTAGCTCGGGATGTTGACCTTCTCTCCGTTGACCAGGAAGTGGCCGTGACTCACGAGCTGCCGGGCGTGCCGCCGCGTGCGGGCAAGCCCGGAGCGGTACACGACGTTGTCCAGCCGCGACTCGAGGATCTGGAGCAGGTTGTCGCCCGTCTTGCCGGGACGCTTCACCGCCTCCTCGTAGTAGCGGCGGAACTGCTTCTCGAGCACGCCGTAGCTGTACTTCGCCTTCTGCTTCTCCTGCATCTGGAGCAGGTACTCGCTCTGCTTGATGCGGGCGCGGCCGTGCTGGCCGGGCGGGTAGGGGCGACGCTCGAACGCCTTGTCGCCGCCGACCAGATCGACGTTCAGGCGACGCGAAACGCGCGTGGCAGGACCCGTATAGCGAGCCATCAGACCCTCCGGCGCTTCGGCGGACGGCAGCCGTTGTGTGGCTGCGGCGTGACGTCGGCGATCGTGCCCACCTCGAGGCCTGCGGCCTGCAGCGAGCGGATCGCCGTCTCACGACCCGAGCCGGGGCCCTTGACGAAGACGTCGACCTTGCGCAGCCCGTGCTCCTGCGCCTTGCGGGCGGCGCTCTCGGCGGCCATCTGCGCAGCGAACGGCGTCGACTTGCGTGAGCCCTTGAAGCCGACGTGACCGGCAGATGCCCAGCTGATCACGTTGCCCTGCGGGTCGGAGATCGTGACGATCGTGTTGTTGAACGTGCTCTTGATGTGCGCGTGACCGTGCGCGACGTTCTTCTTCTCCTTGCGCCGGACCTTCTTGGCCGCCGTCTTACGTGCCGGACCCGGCATGCTAGGCCACCCCGCTCTTCGCGCGAGCGCTCATCGTCACTTCTTTCCTGCCTTCTTCTTGCCGGCGATGGTCTTCTTCGGACCCTTCCGGGTGCGCGCGTTGGTCTTGGTCCGCTGGCCGTGCACCGGCAGGCCGCGGCGGTGCCGGATACCTTCGTAGGCGCCGATCTCGATCTTGCGCCGGATGTCGGACGCGACCTCGCGCCGCAGATCACCCTCGATCTGGTAGTTGCTCTCGATGTAGTCGCGCAGCTTGACAAGGTCCTCGTCGCTGAGGTCGCGAGCGCGCAGGTCGGGGCTTACCCCTGTGGCTTTGAGCGTCTGCAGGGCGCGGGTGCGTCCCACGCCGTAGATGTAGGTGAGCGCGACCTCGAGCCGCTTGTCACGCGGCAGGTCGACGCCGGCAAGACGTGCCATGGTTCTCCTGAACTCGTTATCGAAGGTGTGATGCGCACCCGTCCGTCCACAGTGGAACGGTCCCGGCCTCCGTCCGGGCGTGCTTAGCCGTCGCTGACGGCATCAGGTGTGCGCATGTTTGGACGACGCTGCGATCAGCCCTGGCGCTGCTTGTGGCGCAGGTTCTCGCAGATCACCATGACCCGACCGTGGCGACGAATGACCTTGCACTTGTCGCAGATCGGTTTCACGCTCGGCTTGACCTTCAAGGCCGGCCTTCCTCGTTGATATCCGTCACTTGTAGCGGTAGACGATGCGGCCTCGGGTCAGGTCGTAGGGGGAAAGCTCAACCACCACGCGATCCTCCGGCAGGATCCGGATGTAGTGCTGGCGCATCTTCCCGCTGATGTGGGCGAGCACTTTGTGCCCATTGCTCAGTTCCACCCGGAACATCGCGTTCGGCAAAGGCTCGACCACGCGCCCCTCAACCTCGATAGCCCCGTCCTTCTTGGCCATGTCCTCCGCTTTTCGTCGGTACTCCTGTCGCAGCACGCGAGCGCACGAGGCGATCAGCGTGCCAGAGCTGGCGCCGCCAAGAGAGGGATCTCCGCATCTGCGACCCGCGGCCACAGCGGGCATGCCAGAAGGGCGGCGTACGCCGACGACAAGTCTACGCAGTAGGGCGCCCCGGCGCCAATCCGCCCCTCGTCGCACGCCACACCGGCGGGCCGGCGAGCAGCCCGGCGGCGAGCACCAGCAGCGTGACCACGCTTAGCCGGGCCGCCAGCGCCAGGGCCAACGCCCCGACGAGGGAGCCCAGCGCCACGCATGCCACGCGGCGGGTGGTGTCGGTGCGCCGCACCGCGGCGGCGAGGAAGCCGACCCCTGCGATCGCGAGCAGCACACGGATCGGCGCCGGCCGGACCATAGAGATCGATTCCGCCAGCCCTAATGGCACCAGCGACAGCACGCAGGCCGCCCACATCCGCGCGGACGTAGGTAAGAACCGGAGCGGATCGCTGATCACCACGTCGGGCCAGGAGGCCGCGGCGCGCCTGGGCCGTGGCGTCCCGGCGCGATCCACGCGACGACGATGCCGGCGGCCACACCGAGCGTCGTTATCAGTGAGGTGTTCTTGGCGATATCCGGCAAAACGAACAGCACCCAATACAGTGCCAGCCCAGCAGCCCCGCCGACGGCGACCTGCCAGGCTCGATACGCCGTGATGCGGACCGCGGACCAAACCGAGGGCGCGAACGTCAACGCGGCCGCGACGAGGGCCACGCCGCCCCAGGCCTTGACGGTGTGCCACGCATTGTGGCCGCCCTCGGGTACCGAGATGCCGATCGCGATCGCCACGAGACTCGCCGCCGCGAACAGCGTGACCGCCACGGGCGGGCGGGGCACCTGGTGTGTGGGAGCTGCAAGCGGACCAGGTAGCTGGGCCGTCGGCGGTCCGGCGGGAGCCGGAGGCGGTGGCGGTGGCTGGTGAGACATGCCAGGTTGCTGGAACGTCATCACGAGATCCCTTCGCGGCAGGCGTGAATTTGCGCCGAACCATAGCGGGACGATGCGTACCACCCGCAGCCGGGGCCCTAGCCGCTTTCTACGCAGCAGCGGACAGTGCAGACAGAGCTACGCCGCGTGTCGCAAACTCGGCGCGGCCGCCGTCCGGAGCGGTCAGTACCCACGGCCCGTCGTCCATGATCGCGACTGTGTGCTCCCAGTGCGCGGCCAGCGAGCCGTCGGCGGTGGCCACCGTCCAGTGGTCGTCCAGCTCCCGGGTGGCGGGTGTTCTCAGGGTCAGCATCGGCTCGACGGCCAGGGCCATGCCGGGCACTAGTTGCGGCCCGTGTCCCGGACGGCCGGTGTTGTGGACATGCGGGTCCATATGCATCTGCGAGCCGATGCCGTGCCCGCCGTACCCGGTGACGATGCCGAAATCCCCGGACGCGCGCACCGATGTCTGGACGGCATACGAGATGTCGGTCAGCCGTGCCCCGGCCCGCGCCGCTACCAGCCCGTCCCATAACGCCTTCTCGCAAGCAGCCGACAAGGCGGCGGCCTCGGCCGACACCACGCCCACGGGCACCGTGATGGCGGCGTCGCCGTGCCAGCCGTCGACGATCGCCCCGAAGTCGATCGAGATCAGGTCGCCTTCGCGTAGCACCGTCCGCCGCGACGGGATGCCGTGCACGACCTCGTCGTTCACCGAGGAGCAGATCGCCGCGGGGAACGGCGGGAAGCCGTAGTTGAGGAACGACGACGTCGCCCCCTCAGCTGCCAGGACGTCTCGGGCAATGGCGTCCAGGTCGGCCGTCGAGACGCCCGGCGCGACGGCGGCGCGCATCGCCGAAAGGCCGTGGGCGACCACGAGCCCGGCCTCGCGCATCAGTTTGATCTCGTCGAGCGACTTCAGCTCGATCTGCTCCCGGCGGCGCAACATGGCTAGTCGGCGAAGGGGGTGAGCAGCGCGATCGCTCGTTCGGTGACGTCTTCGACCGGGCCGTGCGCGTCCATGTTCACGAGCTGGCCGCGCGAGTCGTAGAACTCGATCAGCGGCCGGGTTTGCTGGGCGTACACCTCGAGCCGGTGGCGGACCGTCTCGGGATAGTCGTCGTCACGGTGGTACAGCTCGCCGCCGCACCGGTCGCACACGTTCTCGACCTTCGGCGGATCGAACTCGACGTGCCACACGTGCCCGCACTTCTTGCACAGCCGGCGCCCGGACAGCCGGCGCACCACCTCGTCGTTGTCGACCTCGAGGTCGAGCACCACGCTGAGCGGGGTGCCGAGCTCGCCGAGGATCGCGTCGAGCTCGTCGGCCTGCGCAATCGTGCGGGGGAACCCATCGAGCAGGAAGCCGTCCATTGCATCGTCTTGCGCAAGCCGGTCGCGCACCATCGCGATCGTGACCTCGTCGGGCACCAGGTCGCCGGCGTCCATGTACTTCTTCGCGAGCTTGCCCAGGTCGGTTCCGCCGGAGACGTTCGCACGGAAGATGTCGCCCGTCGAGATCTTCGGGACCTTGAAGTGCTCCGCGATGAACTCCGCCTGGGTTCCCTTCCCGGCGCCCGGTGGACCGACGAGGACCAGCCTCACCGCAAGAAGCCCTCATAGTTGCGCTGCATGAGCTGGCTCTCGATCTGCTTCACCGTGTCGAGCGCCACGCCGACCAAGATCAGCACCGCAGTGCCGCCGAACGGGAAGTTCTGGTTGTTGCCGCCGGTCATGGAGAAGAAGAAGTTCGGCAAGACGGCGATGATAGCCAGGTAGATCGAGCCCGGCAGGGTGATGCGGGACAGCACGAACTGCAGGTACTCGGCGGTCGGGCGTCCGGGTCGGATACCCGGGATGAAGCCGCCGTACTTCTTCATGTCGTCGGCCCGCTCGACCGGGTTGAACGTGATGCTGACGTAGAAGAACGTGAAGAAGATGATCAGCACGAAGTAGATGCTGATGTGGAACCAGCTCTGCTGGTTGATCAGGTACGTGTTGACGAACCGCTGCAACCCGCTCGACGTGTTGCCCTGCAACTGGCTGATCAGCTGCGGGATGTAGAGCAGGGAGGACGCAAAGATGACCGGGATGACACCCGCCTGGTTCACTTTCAGAGGCAGGTAGGTGGAGGTGCCACCGTACTGGCGCCGTCCGATCATCCGCTTGGCGTACTGCACCGGGATGCGTCGCTGCGCCTGCTCGACGAATACCACGGCGGCGATGATGCCCAGGCCCAGGCAGATGATGAGGAAGAAGACGAAGCCGCCGGAGCGGGTGAGGATCGTGTTGCCCTCGTTCGGGATGCGCGCCGCGATCGAGGTGAACATCAGCACGCTCATTCCGTTGCCGACGCCACGGTCAGTTATGAGCTCGCCCATCCACATGATGACGGCAGTGCCGGCCATCATGCAGAGGACCATGGTGGACAGCGTCCAGATGTCGTCCTTGTAGAGAACCGACAGCGGGTTGCCCTGCGCGTCGGCGCAACCGGAGAACAGCTGCCCGGACTTGGCCAGCGCGATGAAACCGGTCGACTGCAGGAGCGCGAGGCCGATCGTCAGGTAGCGGCTGTATTGGGTCAGCTTTTGCTGCCCCGCCTGACCTTCCTTCTTCAACTGCTCGAAGCGCGGAATCACGACCACGAGCAGCTGGATGATGATGCTCGCTGTGATGTACGGCATGATGCCGAGCGCGAACACCGAGAGCTTGAGCAGCGCCCCGCCCGAGAACAGGTTGATCAGCGAGT
>Ga0126373_10001012_pt1 | contig 19475 bp, 20 predicted proteins | sample PanSoiMetPlot_11_FD_92545 | JGI IMG/M metagenome (GOLD analysis project Ga0126373, IMG submission 92545) | Tropical forest soil microbial communities from Panama - MetaG Plot_11 | ecosystem: Environmental > Terrestrial > Soil > Tropical forest > Bulk soil | place: Panama | collected 2016-02-17 | reverse complement strand
TTCCCGAGAGTATCTTGGCCAATTCGACCAAGTTCAGGAAAAGTGGGCGCGAGCGGGGCTGCAATTCCTGGCCATCCAGGTGAGCTCCGACGACCGCGGCAAGGAAAGTCGAGCGAATGGTACTTCCCGCGGCTACTCTTTCCCAGTCTTAAAGTGCTCGCCCGACGTTGTTGCCAGCTACAACCTTCTTTATCGCCAACTGTTTGATCGCCACCGCGATATGGCTGTGCCGATCTCCTTTCTCCTCGACACGGACGGAAACGTGGTGAAAATTTATCAGGGGCCGCCGGCCATCGACCGCTTCGAGGCGGACTTCAAGAGCATTCCCCAAACCGACGCGGAGCGCCTGGCCAAGGCGCTTCCATTCCCCGGGTTGGCTGAGTCGTATGACTTTGGGCGGAATTATCTGGCTCTTGGTTTCGTTTTCTTTGAGCGCGGGTATTACGAGCAGTCGGAACCCTTTTTTCAGCAAGCGGTGAAGAATGATCCGACAAGCGCGGAAGCGCTCTACGGCCTTGGTAGTGCGTTTCTCGAGCAGAACAAATCGAAGGAAGCTCGAGATTGCTTCGAAAAGGCGCTCGAACTGCACGCCAGCTATCCAGGCACTCTGCCGAATGCCTGGAACAATCTGGGCATCCTGGCGGCTCGCGAAGGCAACACCGATTCCGCGATTCAGCGTTTCCGGCGTGCGCTTCAGATTGATCCCGAGCATTCGATCGCCTTGCTCAATCTTGGCAATGCGTATCGGCAGGAAAAGGACTGGCCCGAGGCGGAACGCGCCCTGAAGCACGCGCTTGCTCTCGATCCCGATGATCCCGAGGCCAATTACAGCCTCGGGATGGTTTACGCCCAAGAAAACGATGCGGATCGTGCCCAAGAGTACCTCGAAAAAGCGCTGGCGGCTCGGCCGGCTTATCCCGAAGCATTGAACAATCTGGGGATTCTCTATCTCCGTACGCGGCGCACCGCGGAAGCAATTCGCAGCTTCGAAGAAGCGATTCGCGTCGCGCCCGCGTACGACCAATCGTATTTGAATCTCGCGCGCGTCTATGCCATCCAAGGTGACCGTGAAAGAGCCAAGGCAATTCTCGGGCAACTTCTCGCGCAGCATCCGGACCATGCCCAGGCAAAAGCCCAGTTGAAACAACTCGAGCCTTAACACATGCGACCGCTCGTAATACCTCCGGATTGCGCCACGTGTGCTCCGCCGCTAGAATCATTTGCGAAGGAATGTCCAGGACACTTCCGGCGCATGCACGCCATTGCCGCCAAGCTGATGCGAGCCGTCACCGCCGTTGGCCTCTTACTGCCAGCAGTTGCGCCAGTCTCGCGGGGCCAGTCTGACGCGAATAAATCATTTGCCACAGTCGAGGGGTATGTCCGGGACTCCTCGAATCACACAATCCTTGGAGCCACGGTAATCCTCGAGAGCGCTGAGCCGTCCCGGTCCTTCAAGGCCACCACCGACTCTCAGGGACACTTCCGCTTTGACTCGATTGCCAGTGGGACGTACAAGCTGCGTGCCAAAGCGCCGGGTCCGAGAGAAGCGAAGGAAGTGCAGTTTGTCGTTCAACCAAACGAAACAAAATCGGTGGTGCTTTTTCTGGTGCATGAGCAAGCGTTTGCCGCAAACGATGCGTCTGCAGGCATCGAGTTCTCCGACGAGCCTCGGTTCACCGTCGCCGGGGTCACGGACACGTCTGCCCTCGGTGGGCACGGGTCCGATCGGGCAGTTCGCAACAGCGATGCCTTGTCGAAGGAAGCGGTCGCACTAACCAGGGAAAAATCCAATTTCCCCGGTGTCGCTAAGACCATTCCTGCACCCGCCACTTCCCCCACGGAATCCGAGCTCCGCGCCACTCTCGCCCAAAAGGAAAGCGCGGACATCCATTTTCAACTTGCCGAAATCGAAGAGGGCAGCCGCCGTCCGCTCGAAGCCGTCAAAGACTATCAACGCGCCGCGGAATTGCAGCCGAGTGAACCACACCTCTTCGCCTGGGGAGCCGAACTCCTTCTGCACCATGCCGCCGGGCCGGCAACCGAAGTGTTCGCTAAAGGGCACCGGCTCCATCCCCGCTCTGTTCGCATGATGCTGGGGCTCAGCGCGGCCCAATACGCGCAAGGATTCAAGGAGCACGCCGCGAAGATTACCCTCGAGGCTTCAGATCTCGATCCCTCCGATCCCGCCCCCTATCTGCTGTTGGGGAGAATCCAGGAGATTGAAGATTCCGTGCCGCCGGGGTGGGTCGAGCGGATGCAGCGGTTCGTCGAACTTCATCCGGACAACGCCATGGCGCACTACTTGTGCGCCGTTGCGCTCGCAAGGTCGGGAGGTGACCAGCAAAGCGTCGCTGCCGTTGAAGCACAGCTAGAGACGGCCATCAAGCTCGATCCAGGCCTTGGAGATGCCTACCTGCAGCTTGGCATTCTGCGTTCGCAGCGCAGCGACGACGCCGGGGCCATTCTTGCGTTTCACAAAGCTATCCAAACGACGCCGCTTCCCGATGAAGCTCACTATCGCCTGGCGGCCATCTACCGCCGCAAGGGAGAGGTGGAAAAAGCAGCGAAGGAAACCGAATTGTTCAAACAGTGCTCCGAGCAAAAGCGCAAGGACGCGGAACGCGAGCACCACGAAATCCAGCAATTTGTCTATACGCTGCGGGGCCAACACACATCTTCGCCCCGGTGATCCCTGCTCCCCGCTGACATCCCCCGCCGCCTTCCCCATCGCAATTGCGAGCCTGCCTGCCCTCAGGCAGGCCAAGCGAGGAATCAGCCCGGCCCTCGCCGCGCCAGAAAAAGCAACCGACCCGCCAGAACTCCAGCGGGTCGGCCAAGAACAGTTTTTCGTTGCGAGTTGTGAACCTCGGCTAGAACGTCAGTTTAAGCCCGAACTGCACCAGTCGTGGGTTGTTCACCGTCGACGGGTATTTTCCGAAATGAGAAAGAGCATTGATGTCGGCGCCCGTCCCCCCGCCGAAGAAGGAGGGAGTGTCAAATTGAGCGTGGTTGAAGAGATTGAAGATTTCTGTACGGAAATCCAGCCCCATATTTTCCCAGGGCAGGGCGAACCGCTTGATGACCGAAAAGTCGGTGTTCACGAAGCCTGGACCAGAAAGTGGAGCACGACTCGTGCTTCCTAGTTGGCCTGCCGGCGGGGTTGCAAAAGCACAGGGGTTAAAGTAGTACCCGGAGGACTTCCCCAGTGAATTCGGGGCTAGACCACCATTCGAAACCAATACGTGGCACTCGGGATTGGGATTGGCAGCCACAATACCCGCTACGAAGGGATTCCCGATCTCATTGGCACGACCGGCGGGGGATGCGGTCCCGATATTGATCAACGAGGCCCCCGAATTAGGGTTGCTGTCGAGTATGAAGATGGGGAACCCCGACGTGATCTTCTGAATGGTCGTCACCTGCCAATTGCCCAGGAGCGCCTTGGTCGGGCCGTTCCAGCCACTGCCGTATTTCTTACCCTTTCCAAACGGCAAATCGTAAATCACGCTGGCGGTGAAACTATTGTTTAAGTTGATCTGGGAAAGGGCCCAATCCAGCTTTCTCCAATTCGGCAGGGGGAAGTCAGGGGCTCCGATTGGAGTGCTCAAGCCGTCGGAATAGCCCGAGTCATACACCCGGGCATACGTATACCCGATCAATGCATAGAGCCCGTATTTCGAGCTCTTGGTTTCCGCTTTTATCTGAAGCGCATTGTAATGTGCTCTCCCAAAATCGTTGATGCTGTAGATGCTTGAGAATCCAAATGGTTGGCTTAAGTAGGGCGCGGGGAAATAGGCTCCGCCCGGACCGCAGCCCAAGGTGTATCCTGGCACGGCGTTGGGCCCACCGGCGCAGGCAGTCGGCGCTCCCGTGTTAATGTTGTTTCCGAAGTTGAGAACATGACTCGAACGAGATCCGGCGTAGCCGGCCGTCAGCACGATTTGCCCTGGCAGTTGCCGCTCCACGTTTGCATTGAACTGTTGGACCATGCCGATTTTCACGTTGGTGGGCTGAGTGTTAAAGGAGCCCTGAAAATTCAGAGGAGTAACTGGGGGTGTGATGGTAGGAAACCCGTCCGAAAACCCCACCATCTGGCCTGTCTCGATGTTTGGTGTCCCGCCGTGGTTTGCGCAATAGGCAGTGATAGTGGTGCAGCCTCCAAAAGATATGCCGAACGATTCGGCGGCGTAAGGGGGATTCTGCCACAGTCCCTGAGCGCCCATACTCCACGCCGCATCATGGTAAATCGCATAACCCGCGCGCACCACCGTCTTATCGCTGCCCAACATTTTCCAGGCCAAGCCGATTCGCGGTTCGAGGGCGGAATTGTCCATATTGATGCCCGCTCCCGCCCCGGAATTCGTGCACGTCGCAATTGCTTGAAGGGCCGTGGTGCAACCCGGCGAGGGAATGAGCCAGTGATAACTGGTGGCCGTTGGAATGAAATTCGCCATCCGGCCTCTCGCTTCAGAAATTGGCGTCGCCAATGCCCAACCTAAGCCCAGGTTCACAGTTAGATCTTTGTTGACCCGCCAATCATCCTGAACGAATGGACGAAAGACCTTCCAGCGCCGTCCGGTAATATCACCGTTCAAGTTTTGGTCGTGAATGCGAAGGCTCGACATCCCGAGCAGAAGATCGGCCATCGGACTTCCCGTCCAGGCGCCGCTGGTGATCCAAAATCCGTCCTGAAATCCCTCGGCGCGCACATTCATTTGATTGATGCGGATTCCCACTCCAACCTTGACGTCATGCTTGCCACGAGTCATGTCGAATGTGTCATTGATCGTAAAGATGTTTGTTCCGCCTTGAAACGGGGAATAGCCGCGATCGCCCAGGGACCAATACCCCCCGGTGACGTTTATCGAAGTTAACCCGCAACTGCTGCCCACGCATGTGTTGCTACTAGTACATCCTAGGTTTGCACCAGGAATCCCGAGTTTTGCCGAGGCGCAGCTTCCCGTTCCTTGCGAAGTGATATAGTTAAAAATCCGGTTATACCCAAAGCTGAACTGGTTTACGGTTGTCGATGTGAAGACGTGTGTCTCCCCAATGGCAGCGTTGCGGGCATGGTTGATAATGCCTTGATTGCTTCCGAAGGCGTTTGCCTCGGCGAACCCCGCTGCGCCACCCGGCACATACGACGTTGCCTGATCGTAGCTGAAGCGCGTAAACAGGCTATCGGCGCCTGAAAAGGTGTTGTCCAGCCGAACGTCGAGCTTGGTCTCATACAGCGAACGCACCGGCTCGTTCTGGAAGTTGTTTCCGTTCACGTTATAGCCGGGAATGGGCAGGGGATATTTCCCGATCAGTTGCTGTCCAATCGAATTAAAGAATTGCGAAGGAATCTTATTACAAGCGGAGCCACCTGCCACCTGTGTTTGGCTGCCGTCCGGGTTCGGCGGTATGGCTTTACCACTCGCATCGCAGTAGAAAGGGGTGGTAATCGGCGGACTGCTCGGCGTGAGCCCCGGTATGGTCATGTTCGGGTTGAAGATGACTGTGCCGGAAACCGGCTTGCCAAAGTTATCGGCGCTGAAGTCGCCCGTGCGCATAGCTGCCGTTGGAACTAGTCCCTGAAAAGGGATACCGTGCAGTTGGTCCTTTTGCTCGCCATCAACGAAGAAGAAGGTCTTTTTTTTCCGGATCGGGCCGCCGAGTGTCCCACCAAACTGATTCAGGTTGAACTTTTCGGTCGAAGTAGCAAAGAAGCTTTTCGCGTCCAGGGCAGTATTCCGGAGAAACCAGAACAGCGACCCGTGGAAATCGTTGGTCCCTTGCTTCGTCGTCAGCAGCACAGTCGGTCCTGCCCGCGTGCCGTACTCTGCCGAATAGTTATAGGTAAGTACCTTGAACTCCTGAAGCGAGTCAATCGAAGACAGGATGGCAATGCCGCCGGCGGTCAATTCGTTGTTATCGACGCCGTCGATCAACCAGTCCGTGCTATTGGCACGGGAGCCGCCTACCGACAGCGAAAAAGGACCGCGAGCCGCCACTTCACTGCTTGCATTGCTCGTAAAAAAACTGCCATTACTGGTTTCCTGAGTGGTGCCGGGGGTGAGGGTCGCAAGCTGCACAAAAACACGACCATTCAGAGGAAGCTGCGCCACTTCCTGCGACGTAATGACCTGACCTAACGAAGGATTTGTTGTTTCCAGGGTCACGGCATTGGCCGCAACTTCCACCGTCGTACTTACGGTGGTCAGCGTGAGGCTGAAATCCATTTCACGCTGCTCATCCACCTGCAGCTTAACGTCCTTGGTTTCTACCGGCTGGAATCCTTGGAACTCCACGCGGATCGTATAGACGGAAACCGGCAGGAAATTCACAATGTAGTGGCCCGTCTCATCGGTTACCGCCGACCGTACCGCACCCGTCCCCTGAGAAGTCACAGTGACCGTTGCTCCGGCAACCGCAGAGCCGGATTTATCCGTTACCGTTCCGAGAAAGCTGCCGGTCGCTTGCCCGTATGCCTGTTGCCCACAACAAAACGCTCCCACGCTAACCGCTAGCACAAACAAAATTCGCTTGCTCATTCTGAACGCCCCTCTCAGCACCCTAACAACCGAATATTCCGGATTCAAAGGAGGAAAAGGAACTCGACCCAGTTTCTCCTCAGACGACTGGCAGGAAGCCGGCTGAATCACCTGGAAGCAACAGAGGAGTCTGCTAACTCAAAGCTCTCCATCCCGACAAATTTCCGCAGCCGCCAAAAACAAGCCGAAGGCCGCAAGTTACTTCGCCTCTATCGCCGTGTCAAGCGGATGTTTAACCGACACCTGAACCTTGGCAAGGTTAATGATTAACTTCAAACACGCTGAAATTGGCCGCATTTTTGGAAATTTGGTGATTTCCTCTCCACATACAGTCCCACGGCTTTAGTTGGAAAATGGAAAATGATAGACGGGTTTCGGGAAATGGGTTCCTCGGAAAGTTGCCGACGATGAACAGTGAAACCGTGGCGTTGATCCCACGTTGATAGCTGTTCCTCATGAAAGCCCTCTCGGCTTCTAGAACTCGAAGCGTACGGCAATCTGCGCCTGACGTGGGTCGCCCACGCCGACACGCAGGAAGCCGTCGAAGTTAAACAACCCGGGAGTGGTCAAGGGATTGACGTTGTTCTTGTTGTTGAAGATGTTGAATACCTCGATCCTGGGGACGAGCTTCATCCGTTCGCCAAGAGAGATGGGGCGGTCAACGCCAAAATCAAAGCTAAAGAAAGCGTTATCCTTCCGAAGGTGATTTCGACCGCAATCAGTTCCATTAACGAACCGCGTCAGAGAATCCTGGGGGCTGCATGGAGCACCGGAACCGTTGCCCAGTACATTGTCAGTAATTGGCTGCGCCGAGTGCGCCTGCATGCGCACGTCGCCGTGGAATCCCCAAGGTAGGTCAGCAACGGTGTAAGCGTTGAACTTGTGCCGTTCATCGCGATCCGAATAAGAGTATTCTGATGCCAAGTTGAAGAGGTTGGCATAGCGGAACGTAAAGGGATCTCGTTCGTTGGAGTCGTCGTCGCGATCCGAAGAGATCGTGTAGTTGGCGTCAAATAGGAAATGATGGCTCATTCTCTTGCGCACGCCGATGGTGAAGCCACGGTACAGGGATTTCGCAGAGCTGACCGTGTCCGTGATACTCCCAAGGTCTGTAAAAGGAGGGAGTACTCCTGATCCAAACACATCGCTCGGGTAGGTCACTGTATCTCCATTATTGGGTAGGCAAACACCGGGCGCAATATTTGTGGCCCCCATGCCGCAGTTATAAGTGGTGCTCACGCCCTTATTAGGATCGATAAAGCGGGTCAGATGGACGCCCTTGGACAGGGTGAAGTCTGCGTACGCAGCATAGTCACCAACAAGCTGCTGTTCGTAGCCGACGTTCGTGGTGTAGATACGCGGATTTTGGTAGTCCTTGCCGAAAACCGTTACGCTGACTCCGGCGGGGGGAGGCGTGCCCGCAGCAGGAGGATTCTGAATAGGGCCGGCGTTGGTGCCATAGGCCGGTGGAGTCCCGAACGCTGACCCCGCGGCGAAAGATTGCTGTTGGACGCCGTTTGTCGTGATCGCGCCAACCTGGGTGAGCATGTTCTGCCGCGCATAAAACATACCCCAACTGGCGCGCAGCGCAGACTTGCCGTTCCCGAATACGTCCCAGGCAAGTCCTGCGCGCGGCTGAAATTCCTTGTTCTGATTGGGAATATGCCCGGTTGATGGAAAGTTCGGGTTGCTAAGATTCGAGCCGTAGGCCGTCTGCGAAGGCGGGATCGAGGGATCAGGGAAATGCTGGGCATCCCAGCGCAGCCCGTAATTCAAAGTGAGATTCCGCCAAAGCTTCCAGGAATCCTGTCCGAACAGCGAGAAATCTTCGTTTTTGATGTCGGAAGCGCCGGATTGATCGAAAGTCTCGCCTTGCGTGGCGGGGCCGTGCTGAAGGTACAGGAGTAAAGGGCCGGTGACCGTTGTTCCCGCTGGGCATGCTCCCACTACTGTAGTTCCGTTGGAGCACTCCCTATACGTGGGACCCTGCGTGACGTAATGCATGAAGCCGGTGGCGCTATCAAAAATGTAACGCCCGGTGAAGAAGCCGCGGAAGATCTGCGAATTGCGGCTGTGAATCCACTCGCCACCGAACTTCCAGGTGTGCCTACTCTTGATGATCGAGAAATTGTCGCGAATATCTGTGCGCCAGAAGAGTTCGTCAATGGTGGGCTCTAGAAAGAAAGGCTGTCCAAAACGGAACGACGTTGCGAAACCCATGGCCGTGTCTGGCAAACTCTTAGGGTCGGTAGCATTGCGAGGCCGGTTTTCCCGCGCATACGTAAAGTGCGCCTCGTTCAGCATCTCGTCGGAAATCGTCGAGAACCAATTGGTATTTGCGGCCTGGATTTTGGAAGGGCCTTCAATGCCATTCGCACTTGTGCCGTAGGTTGCAACGTCGAAGGTCTGATTGGGATTTTTCGACCAATCATAACTGTACGAGCCAAAAATCTGGTTCTTCGTGTTCAGGTTGTAGTCCACGCGCCCAAACACTGAAGCGTTTCGCTGTTGGTGCATAACGGGGAGGCCTTCGTTGGTGTTATGGAACGGGGCAGGAAAGCTTGCGGTCTTAAAGAAATTGATAAGCGCAACGCGTTGGCAGTCAGGGCTGGAGTTGATCACCGCATCTGTGGCCGCAGTTCCGTCGAAGACAGGGTTCGAGCTACAAGCCGCGCCGATGGGAACACTGAGATTCCCACGCGTCAGATTCTCCCGAATGCCCTCGCTGGCCGCGAAAAAGAACAGCCGATTTTTAACGAGCGGACCGCCAAAGCTGCCGCCAAACTGATTGCGGCGGAAATCCTGCAGAGGCTTGCCGTCCGACGTGGCTGCGGTTAGCGCTTCGGTTCGGAAATATTCGAACACGCTCCCGTGTAGGTCGTTGGTTCCCGATTTCGTGATGACGTTGACCACGCCGCCCGCAGTGCGCCCAAATTCTGCGTTAGCGCCGCTGGCCACAACTTGAAACTCTTTCACAGCCTCCAGAGTGATGTCGATCGCCGCGCGCTGCCCACCCATCTGCTCGCCAAAGAAACCGTTGTTGTAGTCCCCACCATCCAGGCTGATGTTGTTGAAAATCCCGCGCTGCCCGTTGACGTTGATTTCGTCCCCATCCGGCCCTTGCACGATGCTCACACCCGGAGTGAGCGTGAGCAAATCCTCGAATTTGCGGCCCAGGACCGGCGTGTCGGCCACCGCCAGCTCATCCAGCGTCGAGGAAGACACGGTCTTCGTGACCTCAACCACGGGAACGTCGCTGACCACGATTTGCTGCGCGACCGCGGATACTTTCAAGGTGATGGGAATGGTGAGCACCTGTCCGACCGTGAGATTCACATTTTGCTGCAGCACGCTCGCAAAACCGGTCTTGCTGATTGTCAGCGTGTATCGGCCCGGGGCCATGTTTAAAAATGCGAAATGACCATCGGCGTCGGTCGTCTCCATCCGTACAAAATTGGTGTCCAAGTTTTTTGCCTCCACGGAGGCCACGGGAACACTTCCGCCTTTTTCATCCAGCACATCCCCTTGAACAGTAGCGGTGGTAATCTGCGCCTGCCCCCAGCTGTTTAAAGCACACGCCAACGCCAATGCCAGCATGAACAAGACGCGACCCGATTTTTTCATCTTTATCTCTCCTCAAACTTCGCCCCGTTTCGTGACCCTGGAAACTGTCAAAGGACGGAGGCCGGCTGACGAAGGCAATTGTTGGCGACGAGTTTAGGTCGAAACCTTCCACAAACACAAGTGCAAGGTCTGTGGAAACACCGGAGAGATACGCCCCCCCTTGTCTCCTCGCGCTCTGAGGTCTGGCCTGGTTACGTTTAATGAGGGATGTGAAGAATGCCAGACGCAAGAGTCAGAATACCAAGGCAGCGAAGCTAAGAAGAAAAGCTAAACCCTCTTGACTGAAAACTGTACGTTTGGCGCATGAAAGTCTACGTAGGCCGAGCATCAGCTTTGAGGAGGAGAGACATGGGCCTTGGGGCATTCCTGATTTGCTCGTGGCCGAGGTCCGCGGCCGGGCCAAGTTCGCGGATCGGCCTCGCCGCCGCAAGCCGAGACTCGAACACATCCGCGGCGTCGATCGCACGTCGAGTGACGACATCGCGGTTTGCTGTTTCTCTTGTAACTTCAGCAGGGGTTCGAGGCGGGTGTTCCCCTCAACGTGGTTTCAAAGGCACTTGGACACAAGTAGGAACCTGGTAACCCAAACTTAACCACAGACTCAGAAGCCTCCGCACTCTCCCCGGGGCTTCTGCTCTTTCCTAGCTCAGTTTAGGCAGGCTGCTGAAAAAGTCGAAATTCTGTAACTGTAACGGGTCGCAATCTTTTCCGTGGATTTTCTCACGAAAATTTTGGGCAGTTTTCTCACATTCCTTCCGGTTCTTCGGCTTCTTCGTGGCGGTTTTCCACACGTTTGGCGGTTTGGTGGCGGGATAGGATACTCGCGTGTACAGGCGAGGTCCGAGTATCCCACCACTTTCCGCAACAAAGGATGCCCTGACAAGCCCATTGTTTGTTTAAGAGTCGAGAGAAACAGCAGGGAGCGCGGCATCGGCTACGGGGTCAGTTTGACTCCGTCATCCACTCATGATGAGATTAAGCCAAATGAAAGGGGGTGGTGGGCATCGACGATCGGCGCGCTTTACTAAGACATTTTCTGGCGGCTCTAGCCTACAGGACCCAGAAAGCGCTTCGTGGGGCGCCACCGGAATTCTCAGAATTCCGAGCCCCACTTTTGGTTCGTACGCCTCATGAGCTGATTCGGCATATGGATGGCGTTCTTGGATACGCTCGAACTTTCTTCGTAGGCGGAACCTACCGTCCACCTATGCTGCCTGACTTTGCCGCGGCTGTAGCCCATTTCCACGAAACATTGGCGGACGTAGCGCGGCACCTGGAACTGGGAACGGAGTTTCAACGGATCACGCCCGAAAGAATGCTGCAGGGTCCCTTTTCCGATGCTATGACCCATGTCGGTCAATTGGCCTTGTTACGACGGCTCGCGGGCAGCCCGATTCCTCCTGAGAACTTCGTGTTTGCTGCCATCACTCCCGACAACTTGAGTGTTGATCAACCACTCCCAGTTCGGCCTGATAAGGATTGGCCGGAGAGACTCTGATTGAAAGCAACTTGGAGCTCCCCCAAAATTCGCTACCGGGGCGCTGACCACCGCAGTGGGGCATTGACTGTCGCAGTCAAACGCGCCCTTAGCGACTCCCGGTTGGCAGCTAGGTGAAGTTTCGCACGTTGCGGTCACGACGTAGGAGCAACCACACGCACACGGCGGGCCTGACGTGGCGCGTTATCTGGTGACACGAGGCTGCCGCACGGATATTCTCATGGCCTCCGCTCTGGGCGACTTGCAGCTTGTGCGCAAGCACCTCGAAGCTGATCCTGCATGTCTGCGAATGAGTGTTTCCGAGGAATATTTCCCCAAAAATGACCCACGGGCAGGTGGAACCATTTACATCTGGACGCTCGGGGCGCATAAGACGGCGCATATCATCGCCCGCGAATTTGGTCACGAAGACATCTTCCGCCTGCTCTTGGATCGCAGTCCCGACGAACTGAAGTTGGCTCTCGCGTGTGAACTCGGCGAAGAGTCCATCTTCAAGTCCCTGCTCGCCAGCCACGCCAATCTTGTCCAAATGCTTTCGGAGAGCGACCGTCGCAAAGTAGCCTACGCCGCACAGTCCAACAACACGCAGGCGGTCCGCCTCATGCTCGCCGCAGGCTGGCCGGTCGACGCGCGCGGCCAGCACGGTGCTACCCCTTTGCATTGGGCAGCTTTCCACGGAAATACCGGAATGGTTCGGGAGATCCTGCGTTATAAGCCGCCTTTGGAAATGTGGGACGAGAATTTTGACGGCAAGCCGCTATCTTGGGCCATCTACGGCTCGGTCCACGGCTGGAACCGAGAGAAAGGCGACTATGCAGGAACGGTCGAGGCGCTGCTCCAGGCGGGAGCCGAACCTCCGCGAGTTAGTGAAGATCTTCAGGCCAGCGAACCCGTGCGCAAAGTTCTGCTTCGCGCTACGAAGAGCGGATAAGCGCGGTCCTTCTAATATCTCAGCGACCCGGTAAGGAGACTTTTGCGTCTCAGGCTACAGGTAGATCCCGACACCCTGTGAGTGGATTGTCGGCAACCCTTCCTTGGTTCGATCAGGGAAGAGTAGCTCGTTACCGCGATCGGTTCACACAAGCCGACTTGTCGAGACCAATCGCCTAAAAGCTCCTGACTCTTCAAAGGGGAGCGCACCAGCCACATTTACGCCGAAGCGACTAGCAATACGAAGCACTGGGCAAGCAGGGACACAACGAGCAGCGGAACACGGATCATTACCGATCTATCCCACGACGCCTGTAGCTCTCGCCCATTGGTTGAGTCTTTCTGCGGTTCTTGCCGCTTCGGTTTGAAGCCGATTAATAGGTTTTGACAAGCGATCATAGACAATGACGAGCGTAATCAGCATTAAGAGCCGATGCGAGATAGAACCAGCGCTGCCCAGTCCTGCTTAGCACGACCAGCAAGAAGTTGCACAAGATCGCCGAGACGCCACAGATCGGCATCCGCGCGTCGGCGAACATGTGGAGAAATCCCATGACTTCGGTTCCGGCAGATGGTGAAGCCAATCTGACCGCGGGACGGCCGATAGTCAAAAAGAACATATCCGTACCACACACCACTGCGGTGCTTAGCCAACTAGAGATACTGGCCACATCCAATGGTTCATTGTCCCTCCGTTTATTGTTCATCGAACTCTTCCATTCACCAGACGCCACAAAATCGTACCTTTCCATCGAGCATCCATGACTCGTGTCATCGCTTCGACAGGACACTTGCCAGTTTCCTTTTTCGCCTCACGGTCGACAAGAAAGGTTAGAGGCATTTTTCTCAAATGGCATGGATCAACAAGAGGCCGACGACAAGCATCACCGCGCAGGTTACGCCATGAACGGAGAACGCTCGCGACTTCGATCCGCCCGACCCCAGAATGATTGACATGTCGCCAAAAGGGATGATGGCTTCAACGAGTAGAGCTATGCCTACTAGTCGCCTGTCCGCGGTCAGCATCATGGTCAGCATCGGTAAATTTAGGCTTGACATCTACATCAGTTAGTTGTAGCTTACGGTAAGTACTGGCTTACGGTTCTAAGATCTGGGATTCATCTTGGCTTTCGGCGCTCAGCCAAGTACAAAGGAGGTTCCATTGGCAGCAACAGCCACAAATGCAGCATCTGCACCGGCGTTAATCTTTTCCCTCAACGACAATTTCGTGCCCCGAGCCCTGCACGGCTTGACACAAGAGGAGCTGTGCCGAGCTCCAACGGACCGGAACAACTCGATGCTCTGGGTGGCCGGTCATGTTGTGCAGAGGAGAGCGACGGTTATCCAAATGTTGGGCGACGGCCTTGAAACTGGCTGGGGCAATCCGTTTGATCGCGGAGCTACAGTCGGAGACGCTCACCGATATCCCTCTGGAGCGGAAGTCGAACGCGTGATGCGTGAGGCCAGTCCGCGACTGAGCGCTGTCCTTTCAGCTCTCAGTAATGAACAACTGGCCAGACCGGCTTCGTTACCAATTCCTGGAATAAAGACACTCGCGGATGAACTGGCATTCTTCGCACTTCATGACTCCTATCACGTTGGACAGGTGGCCTATATTCGGAAGGGGCTCGGGTATCCAGGGCTTGCCGGCTAAGCACAACAGCTAGAACACAAGAAGAATTTCGTGGCAATTCTCTTTCGGAAAAGCCAAGCAAAGACTGGGTAACCTCAAGACGATGTCGGCGATGATCCAAATTGAGCTGGCCCTGGATGCATTGGGAGATCCGACGCGCCGCGCTGTATTCAGGCGTTTGCGCAGAGGCAATCTTTCAGTACAGGAGATTGCTGACGGTATGGACGTGAGCCGTCCCGCGGTCTCCCAACACCTGAGGGTACTCAAAGCGGCACGCCTTGTAACGGATCGCGCAGAGGGTACCCGGCGGCTCTACACTGTGGACCCGACTGGCATCGAGGTCCTGCGGACTTGGCTCGATGGGTTCTGGGAAGAAGCGCTCACTGCATTCAAAGAAGCGGCCGAACGAGAAGCAGTTAAAGAAATGAAAAACAGGAAGACAAAGAAAAGACGAGATGGCAGACCTCGTAGAGGGACTGGTCACACCTGTCGCCAGCCCCCGCGTATCTTCTAGGAACCGATGAGCTAAAGGATTTTGCGAAAGCGTTGTATAGGACATTACACCTCGCCGGCTTAACCGGCACACAAGGAGCAACCAAAATGTGCAACAAATCGTTGATAGGAATATTCGTCGCGTTGCTTTTGGTGACCTGTGCAGTAGCCACCTCAGCACAAGAAGTGACGCCGGCGGAAAGAGACCGGGCGCTGCAATACCTGGAATCCACAAAGAAGAATGTTCTGGAAACGACAAAAGGGCTTTCTCAAGCGCAGTGGAACTTCAAGCCGACGCCGGACCGCTGGTCCGTAGCGGAGGTAATGGAACATATCGCCGCGTCGGAGGACTTTGTCCGCGACAACTTGATTAAGGAGAAAGTCATGGTCTCGCCGGCAGGGCAGGCCGGACGCGATGTGAACAAGACTGATGAAGCGGTCGTGGCGATGGTTCCCGACCGCACCCACAAGGCCAAAGCGCCGGAGCCGCTAGTCCCCAACAACCGCTTTGGTTCGCCGGATGGGTCGGTCAAGCATTTTGTGGAGAGCCGAGCGACGACAGAGCAATTTCTAAAGACCACAACTGGGCTCCGCGATCACGTGATGGACGGCCCCGTCGGGAAGATGGACGGCTATGAATTTGTTCTGTTTATCGCAGCGCATTGCGAGCGGCACACCAAACAGATTAATGAAGTGAAGGCAGACCAAAACTTCCCAAGGAACTAGCGCCTTTGGCAGGAAGAATTGTCATCTCGCGCCACGCTACAGCGTGAAGATGACTTCCGTAACAACGAAGTGACGAACTTTATGAGGAGAGACCATGAAGACAGGGCAGGCAATGTCGGCCGCAATCGACCCAAATAGTGTGAGGAAGGTCGTGAACGTACAGGCGCCACAGGAGGTGGCGTGGCGGGTGTTCACTGAAAAGATGGGCACGTGGTGGCCACTGGCAACCTACAAGATCGGAAAGGCCAACGCGGTGGACGCGGTTATCGAGCCGCGGGTCGGGGGGCGCTGGTACGAGCGGGGTGATGATGGAAGCACCTGCGACTGGGGCAGTGTAGCTTTATGGGAACCACACTCGCGCTTGGTGCTCTACTGGGAGATCACCGCCGACTGGCAGCACGACCCGAACCTGAAGACCGAACTCGAGCTGCGTTTCATCGCTGACGGCAAGAACGCTACCCGCGTTGAGCTTGAGCATCGCCGTCTCGACCTTTACGGGGCGCGTCGTGATGAGATGCGTCGCATCTTTGACACTGAAGGTGACTGGGGCCGCCTCCTCGAGGGGTTCGCCCAGACTGCCCGCGGTGCTTCGGCTTAGAACGAGGGATGGGGATGTCGAATATCACGCCGGCGCGCAAAGCGTTGGTCACGCGGATTCTCGAAGGAGAGGGTACGGCTTCTGCTCCTCAGCGCCGCGCTGCATTCAGTAACGCCGCCTTCGCCCACGACACCAGCCCGGGCACGATCCGGGTACTTTCCACCGCCTGGATGGGCCGGTGCTCGCCGTGCTCTTCGCGTACACGCGGATCGTGGTAATGCTGGCCCTGGGCCGTAAGCCGGCCGCCCGCGGACACCGACTGGCGAGCGCAAGCTGACGCGCGAATCACGAAGTCGACGCTGACAATATGCGCGCGTATTGAGCGCCGGCGTCTCGCGGGAGCAGATCGAGGATTCGGTCGCGAGAGAGGCCGTCGAGGGAAACCGTCTTTCTGGGTTCCTGTGCACCTACTGCCGAACGATAGTTAGTAGTTGCCAGTTTGCCTTCCGACGGGCCGAGAATTCCCATTGCAATCAATGTTGTTACCAGCACAAGTATTCCTAAACCGAGTACCCACGAGTGCCGGCGCCGGCCAAGCACTCTGCACAATTCTCGTGCCATCGTCAAAGTAACTCCAAGCGAGGGAATCGACGTGACATCGATGGTCGCGCGCTGGGAGCAGGACGCTCGCCACCGTTATTTGCGATTATCAAGGCTCAACTCTCCTGAGCCAAACTGGGTGAGAAGGAGAGAGGCTCCCAGCATAGATAGGTTCTTTGCAAACATGGCTTGCTGAATATGGATCGCCGTCGGATCGTATAGTTTCCAATAGGCGTGCATCATCAGCGTCACCGGCACCAGGAAACCGACCAGCAACCATGCACCCCAGCGGGCCTTGTACCCCATCGCGACGCTCAGCCCGCCTGTGAGGGCCATAATTCCCGATATTGGAACGAGCGCGGCAGCTAACGGCACACCCAGATCGGCCGCATGTTGGACACCCTCGCGGGTGAAGTGGCGAGGCGCGGCGGTTATGAAGATCAGGGCAAATAGGATCCTACCGATCAGGATTAGATAGCGCATCTGGCAACCCCCAGATTCAAATGCCGCAACCGAGCGTGCTCCAGATGCGACTTTGAATATAGTGAATGTTGTATCACTATGAGTGATACATGTATCATTTCGATGCATGGTTGTCAATAGACACGCATTAGCCCGTCCAGCCCAGAACCTGAGAACTCCCCGTCCCCGGCGCGGTTCCCCCGAGCAGACGCGTGAGCGACTCGTGGCCGCAGCCACAAATCTTTTCAACCGGGTTGGATATCATCGCACCGACTCGAATCGTATCGCCAAGGAGGCGGGATACGCGACAGGTACGTTTTACAAGCACTTCAAGGATAAGCGAGAGATTTTTCTTGCCGCCTACGAAGCCTGGGTATCCTCAGAATGGAAGGCGTTGGCGGCCGAACTCTCTGCCGGGAGCAATCCGGAGGCCATTGCTCGCGAGCTTGTGATGTCGTCCATCGAGTTCCATACCCGGTGGCGAGGGCTGAGGGCGTCGTTGTTGGAATTGGTTTTCGCGGACGCAGAAGTGAGGCGTTTCTATCGAAAGCAGCGGCGACGGCAACTGGACCTAATGAGGCAACTTCGTGCAAGTATAGGGGCACCGCCTCGGCGACGAGAGGACGACGCCATCCACCTGTTCACAACCGAGCGCACATTCGACGCTCTAGCTCAAGGTGAGCTTCAAGACCTTGATCTTGATCGTAAGGTCGTGATCGAAGCGATGATCCAAAGAGTGATTTCTATGCTGGTTCACGCCTAGGCACCGCAGATAGACGCGGACCTTGGTCCCACCGTACAATCTCATTCGCGTGATCGAGATGCATGTGCGTAAGATGGATCTCTATCTTCGAATGTTTCATGTGATGAGTACGGAAAGATTGCTGAGCCGCGCCAATGCCAATCGATCTCGTGGCACGCACGTTGCTGCACGAGACCTCCGCCGAAGTCGCGCGGTCGAAGCGCGACCCAAAAGTTCGGGCGCAAATTGCCGCGCTCACAGCAGGCGTAATCGATGTTCTGGCCGCTCGCTGACCGCTCAATTTCGTTCAGGGGCAAATGAGGTCGCTGCGTAAATGATTGATTTTATGGAGCGGCCTATCGGAATCGAACCGATACCTGAACCTTGGCAAGGTTAGCAGTCAACTTCAAAAAACGCAGGAACTGGCGGCCTTTTCAACGTTGTTGAGGTTCCTCAAATGGAAAATCCTCCGCGAGGCGGGAATCGATGTAGGAGCTTTTCTCAGGACGTAACCAGCTGCTTCTCTCTGCCACTTTTGGTCGGGAGGAAAAATAGAGGGGGAAACAAACTCGAGATGAAGAGAGCCAGGGGTTTTGTACCGATCGGGATTCAGGAGTACGCTAAACTGCACGTTAAAGCTAACCCGAACGAAAATCCCAGCGACCTTCTGTCGCGTTTACGGACTTGCGTGTCGGACGCCTTGAAGGGAGCGCGTTGCGAGTGCGGGGCTCCTATCTGGGTTGTCGGATCCGTTTCGGCGGGCTATGCGTGTTTCACATGCATTACCGGCGAGGCATTTCCGAGCGAAGACTACGAGATTGACGAGGTCCTCGCGGCCCGCTGAACCTGAGGGCCAATGTACCAAAAAGGCCGGCAGGATGCGCGGCATCAAGTTAACAATATGACGATTGCGAAAACTCGTACCCTCGGCTGGTAAGCTTTAGCCAGCGCCAGCCTCTTCAAACCCATCGTGCCGAGTTACAGTAATGGGCTTATCGCAGCTAGACCACAAATCGCATCGAGATCCTCAAGAGACAGGCAACGCCAGTGGAACCTACGGTCAGTTTATCGTCTCTGGCCCGCCGTCATTGTCGTCGTCTTCGCGCAGGTCCTCGAACCACGGCTCCACCGGCTTGGCTCCTGCCACTGGCGGCGCGTACCGGATCCAGGTTGCAAGTTCCGAGACACTCTTCGTCCACTCGTCGAGGGTGGCCTTGAACGTCCGCGCCAGCCAGTCGAGCTCGGCATGCGGGTCCTTCTCTGCCTTGCGGCGCTCGGGGTCATCCCAGACGCGGGGAAGGCGCACGATCCGGAATCCAGAGATCGCCAGACCCTTCAGGGAAACGACGCCATCGGGTTGGCAGTGGGCCTGCACGTTGACATCCTCATGCGCGCCAAGGACAGCGACAATGCGCCCCCCCTTCTCCTCGACTTCGGCAAAGGCTCCATGGATCTTCTCCAGAATCGATGCGGTCCAGGCTCCGAATAACGGGGGCTCGGGCATTGCCGTCGTCGAACCGTAAGGGAGCGTGGCGTGGAGGCAGAGGTCTACTCGCTTCCACCTGCGCTCGGTTCTAGGCAGTCGCTTCTCCCTGCCAATCAGCTCCGTGAGGAGGTCTTCTTCGCGCGCGTACGATCGAGCAGCGTCGAAGGGGCTCCACGCGAAACCAATCTCAGCCGAGACGTGGAAGGGC
>Ga0126373_10001009_pt1 | contig 19481 bp, 18 predicted proteins | sample PanSoiMetPlot_11_FD_92545 | JGI IMG/M metagenome (GOLD analysis project Ga0126373, IMG submission 92545) | Tropical forest soil microbial communities from Panama - MetaG Plot_11 | ecosystem: Environmental > Terrestrial > Soil > Tropical forest > Bulk soil | place: Panama | collected 2016-02-17 | reverse complement strand
TGTTTGTGATGATCGCGTTCGCTCGGCAAGGCCTGAGCGCCGCTCAGTCGATTGAATTCAACGTCTCAAGCGGCCATTGGTCATGGCTTACCCGTCTCTGGGCGGCGATACAGCAGCGTTTCCCTGAACTGAATCCGGAGGATCTGACCTCATCGTTGCGGCGCTATGGTGAGGAGGCAGCCCGATTTGTCGCTTCGCGCCTTGGCACGATCTTAAAAAACACGGCCACTTTCATCTTTCGCCTGGGAGTAACGATCCTGGCCATGTTTTATCTTTTTCGTGACGGCCACTCGATCGTAGAACGACTCCGCGAAGTGCTGCCGTTTGAGGAACCGCATCGCGAGCGAATGATCGAGGAAGTGAGAACGCTGATTTTTGCCAGCGTGACTTCCAGCCTGGTAGCCGCGGCATTGCATGGCAGCTTAGGCGGGATTGCCTTTCTGGCTACGGGAATTAAGGCGCCCGTTTTCTGGGGCGTGATGATGGGGTTTTTCTCGTTCGTCCCGGTGGTGGGATCGGCGCTGATTTGGGTGCCCATCGCCATCAGCTTGGTTGCCGGAGGGCACTGGGGACGAGGCATAGCGCTCTTAGTTTTCTGTTCGGTTATCTTCGGGCTGGTGGACAACCTGGTGCGCCCGTTATTCATCAGCGGGAGAGCGGAGATGAGTGGGCTCGTGATCTTTATCAGCGTGCTCGGCGGAATCAGCGTGTTCGGACTGCTCGGCGTTGTTCTGGGCCCGATCGTCGTTGCAACGGCACGGAGCTTGCTGGACGTGTATGCTCCCCCTGCAACAATTGGAAACACCTAGTGTCGCCCGATGCCAACCCGCGTAGCGTCGTGCTAGAGTAGCGCCCTCTTGGAAGAGCGCATCAAAGTCGCCATGGGCAACAACTTGAAAGCGAATCACCGAGCTTTACCTCCAGAGAAACTGCGCTGGCGTTGCGATCCTGCAAAGATTCCTTTCTCGACGACAGCGGAGATCGAGCCCACCGGGGGCGATCTGGGGCAAGAACGCGCCTTGCGCGCGCTGCGCATGGGCGTCGAGATGACCGCCTCCGGATACAACCTGTTCGTTTGTGGCCTTTCCGGCACCAGCCGAGGCGGAATGATCGTGCGCATGATTGAGGAGATGCACCCTGCGAGCGAGCCTGCCCCGGATCGCTGCTACGTCAATAATTTCAAGAATTCTGACCGCCCACGCCTGCTCACTCTGGCCCGGGGCCAGGCAAACGCCTTCAAGAAAGAGGTCGAGTCAGGAATCGATTTTTTGCGTCGTCGAATTCCGCAAGTCTTTGAAGGCGAGCCGTTCCAGCGCCAAAAGACGCGCATCGTCGAGCGTTTCACGCAGCGCGAGAAAGAACTGATGGACGACTTCACGCGCCGCATCGCGCGTGAGCAATTCGCCCTCGGTCGCATGCAGGTGGGGGCTGTAGCCCTGCCGGAAATTTTCCCCGTGCTCGAAGGCCAGATGGTCCCCATCGAGGAAATCCCCAAAATGGTGCAGGAGGGGAAACTGGAAAACGTCATGGCCGAAGAAATCGAGCGCAAATACGACCAGTTTCGCCAGGAATTCACGGTGGTCTACCGCCGGACGCTTTCACTCTCGCGCGAACTCGCGAGCGAAATGAGCTACCTCGAGCAGGAGGCCGCCTCCGTCCTGGTCGATGGGGTAATCGAAGAACTGAAGGAAAAATATCCGAGCCCGCCAATCGCTGAGTATCTCGAAGAAGTTCGTCACCACATTCTCGACAATCTCGACCCATTCAAAGAAAGGGAGGGCGAAGAAGAGCAGCAGCCTCCTTCGGAGGGTGGCGGCGCACCGCGCGCAGAGCGGGTCGAGCGCGATCCCTTCCGTGTGTACGGCGTCAACGTGATATTAGCGCACAACGAACACGAGGGTTGCCCGGTCATCTTCGAGACCATCCCGACCTACGCGAATCTTTTCGGCACGGTGCACCGCAGCTACGACGCGCGGGGCGGCGCATGGAACTCCGATTTCATGGACTTGCGCGGCGGCTCACTGTTGCGCGCCGATGGCGGTTTCCTGGTCATGTACTCACTCGACGCGCTCACCGAACCAGGGGTTTGGCGCACGCTGAAGCGCACGCTGAATCACGGCAAGCTAGAAATTCAGCCGGTGGACACCTTTTTCCCTTTCGGCGCTAGCCCGCTCAAGCCGGAGCCCATCGACGTGCACGTGAAAATCATCCTGATTGGCGACCGTGAAATGTACGAGCTGCTATACGATTACGAGGACGATTTCAAGAAAATTTTCAAAGTGCGTGTCGAGTTCGACGAGGAGATGAAGTGGAATGACGAAGTCTTCCGGTATTACGGTGGGAGGTTGCGCAAGCTAGTCGATGATGAAAAGCTCCTGCATTTCGATCGATCCGCCGTAGCCGCGATTCTCGAGCACGGCGTGCGCCTTGCCGGGCGCCGCGGCAAAATCACGGCGCGATTCTTCGAGCTCGCCGACCTCGCCCGCGAGTCCTGTTATGTTGCGCGCCACAAAGCTGGCAACCTTATCACCGCAGAGCACGTTCGCCAGGCGCTCGACGCAAAAATCGACCGGCACAACCTGCTCGAGACGAAACTCCGCGAGATGATTGAGCAGAATCTCGTCTTCATTGACACCGACGGCGGACGCGTTGGCCAGGTGAACGGCTTGAGCGTGCTCCAAATCGGCGGCTATGCCTTTGGCAAGCCGGTGAGGATCACCGCAGCGGTTGCGCTGGGTAAGAACGGCATTATCAACATTGAGCGCGAGTCCAATCTCAGCGGGCGGCTGCACGATAAAGGTGTGCAGATCATCTCGGGATATCTGCGGCGCACGTTTGCGCAGGACAAGCCGCTCTCGCTTTCCGCCAGTGTTTGCTTCGAGCAATCCTATTCCGGCGTGGATGGCGACAGCGCCAGTTCCACCGAGATTTATGCGTTGCTCTCGGCTCTCTCCGACCTGCCCATCCGTCAAGATCTGGCGGTTACCGGCTCGGTCAATCAGATGGGCGATGTTCAGCCGATCGGCGGGGTCAACGAGAAGATCGAAGGCTTCTACGATGTCTGCCGGTTGAAAGGTCTCCGCGGAGCGCAAGGCGTGCTAATTCCTGCAGAGAATGTTGAGGAACTGATGCTGCGCGATGATGTGATTGCCGCCGTTGCACAAGGGCAATTTCACATCTATCCGGTTTCGACGATAGAGCAAGGCATCGAAATTCTCACCGGCGTGCCCGCTGGCAAACGCGATTCGGCCGGGAAGTTCGAATCCGATAGCATATTTGCGCAAGCCGATGCCCGCCTGAAGCAAATGGCGGACACGCTCAGCAAATTCGAGTGAGACTCGGCGCGCTGGGGTCCCTACCGCAGCGGTTCGAGCAGGCGCTTCAGCTGCAGACTCACGGTGAGCGTTTGATTGTCGCGGGCCAGCAAAACTTTGTATTTGGCGCCCGGCTGACGAAACAGTGCGCGAATCTCCGGCAGCGACATATCTGCGGCTGCTTCATCGTTGATGCCTTCGATGATGTCCCCCTTGCGGACCTTTGCTTCCGCACCCGGCGTGTGCGGCCAAACCTGAATCACTTCGAATCTCTTCAGCCCAGGTCCGCCGGCCACAATCCCGATCCCGCTCATGTCCTCAAATTCATCGGAGCGAAAATTGCTGCTTGGATCGAGGATGATCTGCTGGTGCGGATAATCGATCGTCACGATGAAGCGCCCGAGCATCCTCCCGCCGATTTCGCCGGCAAGCCGCGTACCGCGATCGGGCCACCGGTCGGGCGCGGCGAAGACGCCGATCGACTGAGGGATTGTGAATGGCCCGATCTCGAACTCGTCGACGCGTGCAAGCACTGCCGAATCACCGTAGGCAACGGGGAATTCCGCGCTGGGAGTTGTTTTGCGCGGGCGCAGCTTATGTGATTCGGCAAATGATTGTGAAATCAGTAGCGATGCGTTGAGCGCGGAGTTCACAACGAAGTCCCCTTCTACGGGCTTGCCCCCATGGACGCTGACTTTTGCGGGCACCACCGGGAGGCCTCCGATAAATGACAGGTGTATCGCTTTTCCTCCTCCCGAATACTGATAACTCGCGTCGTAGAAGCGAACAGTTTGCCGCGCGTAATTGATCTCAATTACCGCACCGCTCAAGAAATCGTTGCCCAGGGTACCTTCATATTCGCGGCCTACCTGCGCGCCGAAATCCTTTTTCGCATTTTCGCCTAGAGAAGTAAGGGTTACATCGACTCCGCTCATATTCAGCACCGGCCCTTGCAAATTGACGATGCGCAACTCTTTCATCCGATCGGGATCGATCGAGGAGCTTCGTGCGGTGGAATCGAGCTCGAAGAGGCTGGGCTGGCTGCGGTTTACGCGTGCCGGTAGAAATACAAGATGATCGATGAAGCGCGCGGGAATCTCCGCGGCGTTGCCACCCAAACGAAATTGTGCCGATGCGGGGGGCTGCTCGGCGGGGGCGCCGTTCCCCTGCCGGGCGGAAGCCCGTCCTTGGGCGAGACTTGCCACAAAGACAAGGAACGCTGCTCGGCTGCTTGTTCGCCAATTCATGCCGACCCGCTCCGTTCTAAGTACGCGAGAGTGCCATGACATTATACGAATCACGGTCCGGGTGCCAGATATCCAGAGCGAGCAAAGACCCGGTAGGTCGGGCGCTTCGAGTGCGAGTGATCGGGTTGCTGGCCGTTGCTGTCGACTTCCACGGTAAGCGTATGAAATTGGTTGTCTTCGGCCGGCGCGATGCCGAGCACGTACTCATGCCGCAGCGCCGAGGCAATTTGGCGATAGATCGGGGCGAAGTCGCCGTCCGACTGGGGAAAATATGCGCGACCGCCAGTGATGGTGGCGAGCGAGCGAAGCGCCTGGTCGGCTTCGGCAAATGCCTCTTCGCTCTTGGCTGGGCCTGCCTCTACCCCGCTCTTTTCGTCCCCCGCACTGGATGCGCTTCCTTTCTTACGGTTCGTTTTCTTGTTCGATTGAATGCGCAACGGTCCGCCCAAAGCCACCGGGAAGATCACCACGTCTGCACCGCGGAGCTTGTTCAGCAGTGCGTCCCATCGGCTTGGCGGCGATGAATCGAGACCCGTGGTGAGCAGTACGATCTCGCGCTTTCCTGTCAGGGGCGCCAGCCAATCGAGCACCGCCCAAACGGAATCGTAGAAATTAAGGTTGGCCATGCCGAGGTTATACTGAATCTTGCCGAGCGCAGCGAGTAGCGCGGATTTATCCGACGTGAAGGAGAGCGCCGTTCTTGGCGTTTCATCGTAGGTGACCAGGGCCACCTGATCATCCGGCGCGAGACCCTCGACGAGCGCGTAGGCTGCCGCCAGATGCTGGTTGCTAATCAAGTACACAGCAGGGCTCGTCTCGAGCACCACCAGCACTTGTGCCGGCACTTCCACCGGCGAGAAGAATTGGATGGGCTGCTCGACTCCCTTGTCGAAGACGTGAAACTTGGTTTGCGGCAGACCGGCCACGAAATTCCCATCTTTGTCCACGACGCTTGCCTCGATGGGGACCAGCTGGACGCGCGGCGATTGAATTACATTGGGCGGGAGCGACGAGGGCTGTTGCGCCGGGCACGCCTCGGCAGAGACAAATCGAGCTAGCAGAACTAGGGCGATTGGAGAAACAGTTCGACGAAGAATGACTTGCTCACTGAATGTACGAATCGAAGTATACGCCGTTTGAATCCTTCCACCACCCGCTCACGGAAATGTGGAGATAGCGCGAAATCACCCCCGCCTTGAGCCAGCTCAGATCGGGAGGCGGTTGGTTCGCTTGCTTGGCCCGCTGAGAGGCCTGGGTTGCAAGGTTGGCCAGGAGTTTGTCCCACGGTATGGCGCCGATATCTGCGGCTCCCAGTCCTGAAAGCTTTTCCGGCAGACGCATTCGCAAGTGTGCGTACTCGCTAGAGGCGGATGCGCCCAGCGGAGGGGGATCCGCCGTTCCACCACCCAACCGCTCGATCGCCTGACGCAACATGACCTTGCGCGGCGCGACCAAAAGCATCTGAGGCGCCACAGCGACATAATAGAATTTTCTGCGCCGCTGGTGGGTCTCGGGGTCCATGTAAGGGTAGGCGAGGTCAAGATATGTCGTCGCGCCGGAGGAATCTTCCGAGACGATCATCGTACCGACCAGGGCCCGTACCACGCGCAGCACGGAATCCGGTTTCTGAATGGAAAGAGCGAAGAGTTGCTCCGTTTTTCCGTCGTCGGTATAGGCTGTCGTCGAGCCTATTTCTCCGGTGAACAGTCTGAGCGCGTCTATGATCGGCATCCCCAGAAAGCTCTGCGCGGCTGCTTCCGCCATCTGCACGTTTCCGGCCTGCTGCGGCGTCAGATTGTCGGCGATTGCTCCCATGATGAGCTGATATAGGGCTGGCAGATTGATGCGCGTGACGCTGAATAAGGGGCCCGCCTGGATAACCGGCAGCGTTTGGAAACTAGCGCTGCTCTTGCCGGCTATATCGAACGGGCTTGCCGGTGTTAGGTCGCCAAGCAATGCTCCTTGGAAGCGCGCCGCTTCTGTGTCAAGACTCAAACCGCCGCCGAGCACGTGGAGTTTGTCCAGGTGCAGATTCTTCACGAACTGCTCGGCCGACTTCCCGCTGGCATTCGAGGGAATACTCCACTTGCTTACGTCTGGGACGCGACCAAAAAATTCAAGAACGGCATCATCTCCCACGTATTTCCTAATCTGGCCGTATTCGGCAAGGTGTGTCACCGAGGAAGCCGGCGGCCCGCCTGCCGAGAAGCGAGTGATCAAATCCTCTATCACCTTCTTCTGATCCGCGGCTAGGAAGTATTTCCCCGTCTCGGCAGAGTAGGAGGCGCCGCTCGCCGTCTTGCGAACCTCGACCGAGGCCCCGCCAAAATCGTATCTGCTAATGTCCGCCGGCGTCTTGCTGCCCATCTGGCTGAACGCCTGCCACTTCCGGATCAGGTCGGCCTTTCCAGTCGCGTCGTAAACCAGGAATACGGCGAACGGTGAGGGATGTTTGTCGGCTGCTGGATGACCCGCATCCGGGTTCGCCTGGAAGCCGAAGACGAGTCTGTTATCCAAAAACGAAGCGAGATCGGGCAGCAGCATCGCCGCAAAAGGACGTGTATCTGTCGGGTTCTGTTGAAGTTGGCTGCTCACACCGGCCATCATCTGAGCAGTCTCCGGATCGCGTAACAGCTCAAGCAGATGATTTTTCTGTTGAGCTGCGCCGAGAGACGCCGTCCCGCGCCATTCCACATAGAAGACGGTGTCAGGGGACAATCGCTCAACCAGGGGCGCCGACTGGGCGGAAAGCGAAGGACCCAGAACCAGAGCGAGGCAGGCAAGAGAAATTGAAAAAAAGAAAGAATGAAACAGGCAACGAGCAGACGTGTAGCCGTTCACTTTATGCCTCCTCCACTTGCCGAATCCGACTCGGGCACCAGGAGCGGGATGCTTACGGTGAGTGATCCCCGTTCACCAGCATGCCACGGAAGAGACAGAGGTACGCTTGAATGTCAGTGTAGGTTTCGCTATGAGCTAATAGCTTCCTGTCGGTGAAGATGCAGGCGGACCGGCTGCAGCGGATTTCGGCGTGCTGAGGTACCCTTTCACTTGATCTTTTGACACGTCGAACACGACGATCTCGTAGGGCGCGCGCATACCGTGAACGTAAAACTGAATCGGCTCACCCGCAGTCCGGTCCTTTTTTTCGATCACCTTATCGTCCGCAACGACGTTGAGGGTGTACTTGTATTTTTTCGGATCCGTCTTCTTAAGTTGAACCTGAATCGGACCGACATGATCCGGACCCTTTTTGGCCTTATTGAGCGAGAACTCGAAGATATCCCGTTCCCCGAGTCGCTTTAGCTCCTCAACTTCGTCATGATTCCGAGCAATCAAACCGCTCTGGATGCCGAGATCGCCTTTCATACTCTGCATCGACTCTTTCGCGGCGGCGAGATCAGCCTTCGTTGCGTTCAGGTCTGTCTGGGTTCCATTCAGCTGTGTGCTTACCTGTCCAAACTTCGTGGTGGTGTCTGCCTGAACCGCACCGATCTGTTCGCGCAATTGGGCATCGTTCTTTTGTTGCTGTTGCTTGAGGTTATTAGCCAGCCCTCGGGCGCGCGCCAGTTCATCTTCTGTCAGTCCGAGTTTCTGGGATGTGACGTCCAGCTGGCCTCTCAAATCGGCCAGCCGCGAATTGGTCTTCTCGAGCTCGGCTACCATCGCCTGCGTCTTTTTGTTGGCATCTTCCTGGGCTTTGTGCTGAGTTTCTCGCTGCGAATAGTCCGCGTACAGTAGATAACCAACCAGGGCAAAGGCCACGACGAAAAGGATGGGCACCCAGCGGGGTAGCGCCGACTCGACGATACTGGGTTCGGAAGTCATGTGAGGGCTGGAACTCATGAATCGATCCTCCTTGGAAAGCACAGCCCCCTCCTCCCAATCCATTCGGTCGGGAAAGCCGGCCATGCCGCCAGGTTGTGGAGTCCTTCCGCACCCGCGTGCGGATTAATGGAATTATCTATGATGCCGGGGCGCGAAGTCTACCGCTTCGCGCGCCGCGTGTTTCCACCCCGGCGAGGCCAGTACGCCTCGACAGATGTGGTCAGGCCACCGCGGGGCGTGAAATCTCCAATAACGCGACACCAGGCCGGTTCGACGGCGGCCACGATGTCGCGCAAGATCCGGTTCACCGCGTTTTCGTAAAAGATACCCAGATTCCGGTAACCCAGCAGATACATCTTGAAAGCCTTCAGTTCCAGGCACGCTTTACGCGGCTCATACTGAACGGTGATGGCGCCATAGTCGGGAAGTCCCGTCTTCGGACAAATCGACGTGTACTCGGGCACTCGAATGGTTATCTGATAACCGGGAAACTGGTTCGGCCAAGTCTCGATTTTCGGCAAACGCGCTTCGATTCCCGCGCGCGCATGCGCCTCTGTATACCCGGGCATTCCGCCTTCCGTCTGCTTCCATTATTGCACGGCGACAGGGCGAACTTCATTGTTCGGCTACTCTTCAATCGCGTGCACCAGGGTTCCCCGGTGGGCCGCTAGACTCAAGGCGAGCGAATCCCTAAGCCGCCCTGGATTACCTGAGCTTAAGCGGCGAACTGGCCGTCGGAGGGCTCTTGCTGGCCTACATACTAGGAGGTCCCGATGGTTGAGCTTCGGTTACATACGTTACAGTACACTGCTAATTTTGCCATCTTGCTGTTCGTCGGCCTTTCGGCTATCCTCTGCCGCTTTTGGATAGGTCTCATGATTTGCCCCCAGTGCCGCAGCGCGGAGTGCTTCCGGTCTCGACGGAGCGGAGTATTCGATTTCCTTGGCACCGCTGCCGGTCTTAGGCCGTGGCGCTGTCATACCTGCGATTTTAGGTTTTACGCTTGGACAGTAGCGGTCTCTTTCGCGGGATACGCCCACTGCATGCGCTGCGGAAATTTCGATCTCAGGCGCGTTCCGGCGGATCGAGTTCCACTAGGCGTTCAGAGCTTCGTGAAGCGAAGGCTCGGTTGTCGAGCGTATCGATGTGATCTCTGCCGCCTAAAATTCTTCAGCATCCGTCCCTATCGCCGGATACTGCCGTCGATGGTTGCCTTCCAGAAGGCCGTCAATTCATAGTGAAGTCGACCCCGGTCTCGGGCCAATACGCCGGCTGGCTCGAGTTCAAACACGAGCACCGGGCCTTACGATCGCTTGAGCCCCAACCTTTAGGGAGCGAGTCACTAGGCGGGGAGGCGGACCTCGACGTCGAGTTCCTTAACGGCGGGGCGCACGCGGCGAATTACTTCGCTGGCCCAAAGCTTTTCACTGAGCAGGACAAGCGAACCGTCCTCGAATCCGCAAATCGCGCAGAAGAAATATCTGGAGAAAGCGGCGTGATACGCATCTACGCCGCGATGCGCTAGCTCGCGCTCGAGATCCACATCACTGCTCGTGTTCTCAAAGACCGTACCGCCCGCGCGCACTCCGAAGGTTTCCGACTGAAAGCGGTCGATCAGCCCTTCAAGCGCTTGGGGTTCGGGCGCAGGCACAACGATCGAGCGGGGAGTCGCCGCCCGATAGGCGATTTGGTGGCGATCGCAATAGTCGCGAAAGCGTTCGATGTGGCTGAAAAAGTCGAGCACCCAGGGTTGCTCACCGGCCGTCGCGGTCAAAACGCGGCTCCAAATTCGCGCCGCGCCTTCCCCGCGAACAGGTTCGCGATTCTCGTCGTCTTCGGTGAGCTCGAGCCCAACCGCCTTGACGTCGGCGCCCAGATCCATCCGCTCAATATCGAGGAGGTACATGAGTATTGATTGTACGGACTTTAAAGAGCCCTAAGGACCAAACTTCTGCGGCTAGACCGAGCTGCCCGAAACAATCTCCGCACTTCACTGAAGCTCAGATGCCGATGAGATCTCGCCGCCCGCCTCCTATCCACTTTTCGCTTACCATACGAGCTTCAGCAGGGAAAAGCCAACAGCCGATGAGTCTAGTCCTCGTCGAGATCGGGCGGGAACTGCTCGCGGAATGCCGGCGATTGCTTGCGGACTTCGAGCCAGTCAAAGAACGCATCGGGCGTTTCAAGCCAGATGGCAAACCAATGCGCGATTTCTTCCTTTTCGGCGCGCTTTTGAGCATCGACTTTGCGGTTCCTGGCGATCATCTCAGCCCGTCGGCGGCCGAGGCGTCCGATCTCGCGAACGCGCTCTGCCTCACCGTGCTCGTCCTCCGCGACAAATTTCCGTAGTAGCTCGTCCAGGCGTATCAGGCACATCTCCGCTTCCTCAAGGGTCGAAAAGTGCAGCAGGTCGGCGAACTCTTCCTCATAGTGCTCTTCGGTGTCCTCGCGCGTGGACATGGTGACCCTCAGGCCTGCTTCTTTCAGTACGCTGACGATGTAATCCGGCGAGGTTTTTCCCTCCGCACCGAGTTGGGCGATGAGCTGTCTTCGAATCTGCTCGATTTCCGCGGGGGTGAAGCGCGGTTTCGCGAGCGAGTGCGCTGCCTCGAGGATCAGAGCCTTCTTGTTGGATGGCTCGTCAGCGGCGTGTTTGGTGGATTGGCTTCCGGACACAAGCACCTCAGTGCGCGGCCTTTTTGGCTGCCGAATCGTTGGTTGCATCGACCGCAAGCATGTGACGCAATCGCGCTACGTTGCGATTATGCTCGGCCAGCGTGCGGCTGAAAAAGTGCCCACCCTCGTCGTTGGCAACAAAATAGAGATAGTCGGTCGAGGCAGGCATGAGAGCGGCCCGCAGAGAAGCCTCGCCGGGATTGGCGATCGGTCCTGGCGGGAGCCCACGGTGCTGATAGGTATTATAGGGCGAATCAATGCGCAGGTCTTGGGGGTGGACATCTTTGATAGGACGGCCGCTCAGGGCCATGGCGTACTGCACGGTTGGATCGCATTGCAGCGCATCGCCGAGACGCAAACGATTGTAGAAGACGCCTGCAACGAGCGGGCGTTCGGCAACATGGGAGGTCTCTCGCTCTACCAGCGAGGCCAATGTCACCACTTGTGCGGGAGTTAAACTGGCCGGTGGCGGAGCATCGGCAGGAACCAGCGACTCCCAGACCGAACGGAAATTCTGGACCATGCGGCGTACGGCCTGCTCGCACGTGGTGTGCCGCGTGAATTCGTAGGTGGAAGGGAATAGGAAGCCTTCGAGGCTTCTAGCTTGCGGTGAAAGGTCCCAAACGAGCGAAGTATCGTGCGCGTCAGCCAAAAATTCCTGCCGGCTGCAGATGCCCTGCCGCTCAAACTCAGCGGCGATATCGAACATCGTCCAGCCTTCGGGGATGGTGACAATATGGACGAAGATCTGGCCGTGCGAAACTTTCCAAAAGGCTTCGCGCGAATTCAGCGGATGATCGAAAAGATATTCACCTGCCTGCATCTTCTTGCGAAAGTGCCACGTGGAGAAGAGCGTAAAGGCAAGACGATTGCGAATGACGTCATTCGAGCGAAGGATCCCGGCGATCTTCCAGCGGGATGCCCCGTGCGGAATATCCACAAACACCTTTTCGGGCCGGTGGCCACGATAGGGTCGGCTGATTTGGGAATCGAGCCACGCCGATCCGGCGCCAAGTGCTGAAATCGCAAGCAACGCGAGCAGGCCGAGTCGCCGCATCCGGCTAACCCTTCCCGCCGACAGCGCCCGTTCGACCGCGCTTTCGTTCGAGATATTCGTCGAGCAGGATGGCCGCAGCGATATGGTCGATGGGAGCGTTCTTACGCCGAGAGGCCGGCCTTTGCCGGGCAGCCATTTGCTCGGCTTCCCAGCTGGTCAGGCGCTCATCTTGTAGGTCGACGGGAATTCCTAGCTCCTTGCGAAGCCGGGCGCCAAAACGTACCGCTTCGAGTGCAGCGGTGCTCGTTTCGCCCCTCATATGCAGAGGGTATCCCACTACGATCTCGGCGACTCGGTGTTCACGGCAAATCTGGCGCAGGCGGCGGAGGTCCTCCCGGCGGTTTGTGCGCACAAGGATTCCAAGCGGTTGTGCGGTAAGGCCTAGCTCATCTGAGAGCGCCAGACCGATGCGTTTTCTTCCATAATCAATGGCCAAAACGCGCTTCGCCGCCGGTGTCGTCACCGCCGTCTCGGGAATTTCACCGCTTCTCCCCCGAACTGCAAACATCGGTTGATATATTATACGCAACGTTTGCTCGTAGGTGGCCTGAATCCGGACTTGATTCTGATCTGTAATTCGGGTCCATAGAGGCTGAAGGTTTTCTCTTCGAAATCGACGGCCGAGCGATTCCGCCGTGTCCTAGGGTTGGCGACCGCGCTGACCACTCGTCCAATCGGGCCACAGGCCTTCGGCTTTCATCTCTCCGGCCAGCGCGGTGCTTTTCATCAGCTTTTCGATTTCAGCGCGCGACAGACGCGGTGCAATGCGTTCCTGGCGGTCGGCCAAGGCGTAGGCGGTCACCGCAGCAATCGCAACCTGGCGCTTCAACTGGGACATATCCACTTTGTCGAACGTATCTGAGGCCGCGTGGTAATTCGAGAGGTAGTTCGCAGGCTCCTGATTCACCACGAGCGTGGGAATACCCTCGAGCAGGAAATCGAAATTGTCCGTATCGACCCTGGCATCGAGCGTGAATTGCTTCACACCGAGTGATTCGATCGGTTCGAGCGCTTGGCGAACCGCCACGAGCGCCTCTTTACGCCCGCCAAGCGTATAACCGGTCACGGGACCCGTGCCGGAATCAAAAAAGATCCCCGCGTCCATGTTATCCAGTTCCTGACGGTGTGCGTGCGCATACGCCCAGGAACCGAGCATGAACTGCTCTTCTCCAGTGAAGAGAACGAAGCGAACCGAGCGCCGCGGAACGGATCCAGAAGCATGAATCACACGGGCCGCATCGATCACCATGGCCGCGTCGCATCCGTTATCGAGCGCGCCTGTTCCCAGGTCCCAAGAGTCGAGGTGGGCTCCGAGAATCACGAACTCGTCCGGTCTTTCGCGCCCCCGAATTTCAGCGACCACGTTTTCCGACTCTACTGGACCGCTGCTGACTTTGTTCGGCATGTCCAGACGTGCGCGAACTTTCTGACCGGAAACGATAAGGCGGGCCAGGCGCTCGGCATCCTCTCGCGCAACCACGGCTTGGGGCAAGGGTTCAAGATGACCATCGACCGCTCCGGCGTGGCGATAAAGCAACAGATTCGGCCTCGTTGACATCCAGAAGATGGCCGCCGCGCCGGCATTCATCGCGCGGCGTACGATCTCTGGGTCGGTCTCATATTCGCCGGCGAGGTCATCCCAGGTTTGAAGAATCTTCGTATGCACGAGCAGGATGGCGCCGGTTGCGGTAGTTCCGGCTTTGGCAAATCCGCCATCATCACCACTGCCGACATCTACGACATCTGCGGTAATCCCGCCTTCTGGTGTGGGCGGAGACCATCCGGTCGAGGCTAGATGGACGCGAAACGGTGCGGGCGATAGGATTTCTACAACCGTATGGCCTTCCGTCCATCCCACTGGGACCACGAATTTTTCCGTATGCACGTCATCGACGCCTGTGTGGCGCAGTGCTTCGACGGCCCACCCTACGGCGTGATCGGCCTCGGGCGTGCCGGTTAGACGGCCTCCTATGGTGTCGGTGAGATAGCGCAGGTTCTCTTCGAGGGGCGAAGGGCCGAGAGCGCTCTTAATCATCGAGGGAGCCAGTTCGGCGCAAGATTTTTCGACCGAACAGCCTTCCGAACCCTGGGGAACTTGCCAGCTCGGCGGCTTGATGGGAGCCAATTGCGCCCCGGCGCTTATGGTCAGCAAACCGATCGAGGCGAAGGCGACGAAACAACGGGCTAGAAATCGTACGGAGAGTCCTCTCTCACCCGCGTGAAAACTTGATGAATTCATCGCAGCCGTCCGTTCCGTCCGTTCGCCACCACGTCGATTATATCTGCACCCCGGCTTCTGATCACCAGGGCAGGGCCAAGACAACGGGTGGAAAACAACTGTCTACCGCGAAGAAATTTCCGGTAGGCGGAAACTTCTACATGGAACACTGTATTGACCGAGCGAAAATATTGTATGCATCTTCTTCGCCACGAACGCCTTAATCTGCTGGCGCGATTGGCATTATAGCTGCCAAGGCGAACGTGGCGCGGCGCGCGATAACTGTCCCACCGGCTCTAGGAGCCCCCCAGTCCTCTTGAAAGCGCGAGCGGTTCCGGTTTTCCGTGCGAAGTGGCTAAGTCGGTTCGAATCACCACAAAAGCGGTCAAATCCAAAAGGTCCGACTCCCAATAATTTCGGGAGGGGAAGGTGTTGATGAAGAAGCTACCTGCATTCCCGAAGCTGATTGCCCGCTTCAAAAAGCGGGACACAACTCCTGGCAATTCACTCGTTTTCTGTGAGAAATCGACCGGCGTGGCGCAATTCGAGGCGGAATACAGTCCCGATCTCGACTCCCACATCGAACGCATGGCCAGCATGCTGGCCATGCAGTGCCTGGTTCGCGGCTCCGAACCTTGTGATTATGCGATCCTCGTTCCAGCGGAAAACGACCTGGCGGGCCGGGTAACGGGCAGAGCCAAGCAATTGCTCGATGCCGGAATGGCCGCGGCCAATCCGATGCCCCTTAGCCCGCGCCAACAGGAAATCTTGCACGCGGTGGTCCGTAACAGCGCGAACAAAGAGATCGCTGCGAAATTCAACATTACGGTCCGAACCGTGAAATTTCACATCTCCACTCTGTTGAGCAAGTTCGGAGTGGACAACCGCGTCGACCTGGCGCGCAAAGCAGCCGGGGTGCTGCGCTCACAAGCCGCCATCCTGGAGACCTCCGACACCGCGGAATCTTGCCAAGACGCCCGACCCCAGAACTTGCGCTCCTCTGTCGAGCGGTTTCCTACCGGTATAGACAGCCGAACCCGTGAAGAGCGTTTTAGCCAGCGGGTCCTGAGCGCCTAGCTTCGCCGCGCGCGCACAGCCCAGCTGCGCGCGCCTCAGGTTTATCTTCCTCCTTTTTGGCATGACCATCGGCTGTGGCGCCGATTCGCTCGTGGCGGCAAAATCGAGTAGACGCTTTCCTGGAGTCCCGCCCGCTAGCACCCAATTGTTACTGCGCGTTTATGCTCGGCGTAAAGGAGATACTGCAGCCGATCGATTCTCTGGATGGCTTTATCGGTGCTGGCCTTCGTCTTATGACCTTTTCGCCAGCCAAGCGTTTCCTCGGGATCCCAGTCAGCGAGCTTTACTTTCTTGCCGGGAGTGACGAGGAGTTCCTCGCTGAAGTTGGTCGCCATTTCAAAGTGTGTTGCTAACTTTGAGCCATGGCCTTGCTGGCGCGCTCGCCGATAGCCGGAGTCTCGACGTGTTCGGCGCGAAAGCCGATGCCCACGATTCGCGCGGGAATCCTACGTAGAACCGGCCAGGAGTTCAAGAGTTTGAGCGGCCAAGGCAGGGAGCGAATCGGTCGGCCACTGTTGAGCGCGGGTGCTAGGATGCGATTCTGAACCAGGATCTGCAGTCGCTGTGTGGCACGGGTGGGGAACATGCGCCGGTCCTGCACTTCTTTGAGCCGTTTGGTCGGTATCTTCCCGTCACCGAATGCCGGCGCCAGTATGTTTGCTGCGGCCACAGCGTCCTGAATTGCGAGATTGATTCCTATCCCTCCAACCGGTGACATGGCGTGGGCAGCATCTCCAATGCACAGAAGTCCGTCCCGATACCATCGCTTGAGACGATCAACTGCCACCGAGAGCAGCTTGACATCCTCCCAGTCTTTGAGTTCGTGAACGCGATCGGCGAAGTAGGGCGCGACTTGGACAATCAATTGACGGAAGTGCTCGATGCCCTGCCGGCGAACTTCGTCGATTCCGCCTTTGGGTATTACGTAGGCGCATTGCCAGTAATCGCCGCGGTCGAGCGTCACGAACAACGTGCCTCTATCGACGCGTACGCCCGTTTGCCGAGGGTCCGTTTCAGCCCTTCGTGAGATGCGCATCCACAACACGTCGATGGGCGCGCCTAATACCTCTACCTCGAGTCCGGCCTTTTCGCGAACGAGCGAGTGGCGCCCATCGGCGGCGATGATGAGACCCGCATCGACCTCAAGCTCGCCACTCGGCGTCCTGGCACGGACCCCACGAATCATTTCGCCATCGTGGATTAGATCGGCCGCTTCGGTTTCCATCCGAAGGTGAAAACCAGGCAGCTCGCGGCCGCTTTCGGCGAGAAAATTCAGAAAATCCCACTGAGGCATCAGCGCGACGAATTTGCAGGTGGTCGGCAAATGCGAGAAATCGCCAACGGTGACGCTGAACTTGCCGACTTGTGCCCCGATCTGACGCACCTCCTGATGGGGTCGCCTCAGAAGGGAATCGAGCAGACCGAGTTCGCGCATCACTTCGAGCGTTGAGGGATGAATCGTGTCGCCGCGAAAATCGCGCAGGAAATCTCGGTGCTTTTCGAGCACCAGGACATCGATACCCGCGCGAGCCAGCAAGAAACCCGCCATCATCCCGGCCGGTCCGCCGCCCGCGATGCAACACTGTGTCTTGATCGATTCCCTCTTGAGGGACGTGGCCATTTTGCCTTCCCTAGAGCGGCCGGAGTTTTGAGGTGCCGAAAGTCTAAACTGCTCGGTTCAGGGTGGGAGAGGCCGGAAGAATCGAGATCTGGAATTATTCGATCGAGCTAGTCAAAACGCCGCTGGCCGTCGGCCTCGCCCGGCTGCCGGCCATATCGAATCCTGTCATCTCTATGGTTGCCGGGGTGGCCAGTTCAAAAGTAACCGGGGTTTCGGCAGGCAGGCGGATATCTCTCTTGATGGTCATCACCGCAGCGACGGTGCCGACTCCCGCTCCGATGGGGCCGCCAACCAGTGCACCTCCCCCACCCGCGGCTAGGGCGCCAATCAGCAGTCCGGTTCCCGCCCCGCCACCGATGAAACCGAGGTTATGCTTGCCGTGGCGCTTGCCGATCTTTGTATCCGTGACGGTGCGGATTTCATAGCTACTGCCCCCAACCTCGATGCTCTCAAGAGTGATCTGGAGATGGGCGTGCCCCACCAGTCTGCCTGAGCGCCGGGCATCAACCACCACACCTGTAGCGTGGGCACCTTGTGGGATAATGGTTCTGCCAGCTAGAGTGACGGGCTGGGAAAGCGTCGCCTCAAAGTGGTCTCCGGGTTGATTTCGGTCGCTACCCACGGCGGTGTTGAGCGTCACGTGTATGGCGGTCGATTCGGGTAAGGTGACTGACACCGAGCGGCTAACGGCGTTTCCCCCGTTTGCGTTTGCCGCGAAAACCAGGATGAGGATAAAGAAAAATGCGCAGGCACTCGACCACTTCACTGCGTTCGACATAAACACACCCCTCACCTTACTAGAGCAGGCCAACTTCCGAATCCGTAGCCGCAAAGCTCCAGACTTCAGACGCATTTATACGAGAAGGCGGCCAGTCGACGCAAGAATTTCAGAGGGCGGCAACTTCAGGGTACTGGAACTCTTCTAGCCCTGAGCAAGACAGCCGCCCGGCAGCCCTCCCCTCTAGGCGCATTCACGCTTTTTTCACAGTGGGTTCGTGGTTCCGAAGTATGATGGGAGGCTCAAGCAAGGTATGCCCCCCATGGCCACGGCAACTTCAGAGGTATTTAGGGCCGAGCAACCGATCGCGGAAAAGGCGCCGACTGCCAGGACCGAGTACCCTGGCGCACTGGTGGTGGTCGAGGGAATCGACGGGTCGGGCAAGAGCACGCAGCTCTATCTACTGAAACGCTGGCTCGAGATAGGCGGCTACCGGCTCCACTTCACCGAATGGAACTCGTCGCCGTTGGTGAAGTCAGCCACCAAGCGTGGCAAGCAGCGCCGGATGCTGACTCCCACCACGTTTTCCTTGCTACATGCCGCCGATTTCGCCGACCGATGCGAGCGGCAGATTCTTCCGTTGCTACACGGCGGGTATCTAGTTCTGGCCGATCGTTACGTGTACACCGCATTTGCGCGCGACGCCGCCCGCGGGTGTTCACCTCATTGGCTGCGCAACCTGTACAGTTTTGCGCCTGTCCCGGATATCACCTTCTATTTTCGCGCGCCCCTAGACGTGGCGGTCAACCGCATAGTGGCCGGGCGTCCTAAGTTGAAGTACTACGAAGCCGGCATGGATTTGGGGTTTTCACTTGATCGCGCCGAGAGCTTCCGCAGCTTCCAGGAGCGCATTCTGACGAACTACGACCAGATGATCGAGACCGACCGGTTTGTCCTCATGGACGGGACCGTGCGTGTGAATAAGCTGCAGAAAATGATGCGTGAACTCGTGACCGAGCGCGTTGACCTCGCGCGCTTTCTGCCGAAGAAGAAATGAAGCGATCGCGTTCCAGCCAGGCCACCGGAGTTTCACCCAATGGGCATGGGACGAACTCTGCGAAAAGAAAGAGCAAGAACGGGAAAAACGGAAACGAAAGCCTGGCCGCGCGGTTCTATGGGATGCCCTTGCCCGGAATCAGGCCCGAAGAGCTGAGCGGGAATCTAATCGTGGTCGAGGGAGCCGACGGCTCGGGCCGCTCAACGCAGATTTCGCTGCTGACCGAATGGCTCGAATCGGAAGGTTTTGCTGTGCAGACGATGGGTCTGCGCCGCTCCTATCTGGTAGGCGAGGACATCGATGCGCTGCTGGCCGAAAACGCGGTGACGCGTCTGACCCTCGGCCTGATGTACAGCACCGACTTCTTCGACCAACTGGAGCGCAGAATTTTGCCGGCGTTGCGTTCGGGATTGATTGTTCTCGCCGATCGCTATATCTTTACGCTGATCGCGCGCGCGGCCGTAAGGGGAATCAGCCGGGACTACCTGCACGGGATTTACGAAATCGCGCTTCGTCCCGACCTGACCTTTTAGCTGAACGTGAGGCCGGAAGTGGCCTTCGACCGGGAATTCAAGAAATCGCAAACGATCAGCTACTGGGAATCGGGCCGGGACATGTCACTTTCGAACGATCTGTTTCAGTCATTTATCCGCTATCAGTCGTTGATC
>Ga0126373_10001008_pt1 | contig 19483 bp, 11 predicted proteins | sample PanSoiMetPlot_11_FD_92545 | JGI IMG/M metagenome (GOLD analysis project Ga0126373, IMG submission 92545) | Tropical forest soil microbial communities from Panama - MetaG Plot_11 | ecosystem: Environmental > Terrestrial > Soil > Tropical forest > Bulk soil | place: Panama | collected 2016-02-17 | reverse complement strand
GCGGCCACGTCGTTCCTCGGCGAGGAACTCGGTCCAGAGTTGGAAAAAGTCAAACGGGCCTTCATTGATATGGTGGCGGCATCGATAGCGGTTATCCGCAAACCGCTGCCCGGGACCAAGATGCGCCGGGGCACCCGAGGCCGCGCGTTCATCGTCGAGTATTTTGCCCGGCAGATCCCGCGCCGCCGCGCGCGCGGCGGGCAGGACCTGTTTTCGCGGCTCTGCCATCTGACCTGGGAAGACGGCTCGCTGTTGTCAACCGAGCAAATCGTCGACCACATGAGCTTCCTCATGATGGCCGCCCATGACACGCTAACGTCGTCGCTCACGTCGTTCGTGTACCGACTCGCGGCCCACCCCGCGTGGCAAGAGGAGGTACGGCGCGAACTGCGCGGGCTCGGTCTCGCCCCGGTAGAGCCGCTGCCATTTGCGCGACTGGACGACTTCGTTACGACCGAAGCAGCGTTCAAGGAGGCCATGCGGCTCACGCCGCCGGTGCCCTCGATCCCCCGGCGCGCCGTGCGCGACTTCGAGTTCAAGGGCTTTCGCATTCCCGCCGGAACCAATGTCAACGTCAATCCGCTGTTCACCCATTACATGCCGGAGGTGTGGCCCGAGCCAGACCGCTACGACCCAACGCGTTTCGGCACGGCGGCTTCCCGCGGCCGGCACAAGTTCGCGTTCGTCCCGTTCGGCGGCGGCGCGCACATGTGCCTGGGGCTCAACTTCTCCCACATGCAAGCCAAGTGCTTCGCCTGGCACTTCTTCAACCGCTTCCGGGTGTCGATGGCCAAAGACTATCGGCCCAGCTGGAGCATGTGGCCGATCCCTTATCCGCGCGACGGCCTTAAGGTGACGCTCGACGCTGTTTGACCTTCAGCCTTTGTTGTTGAGCCCCCACCCGACAAGTTGATTGCCGCTTCGTCCCGATCGCGATCGAGCGCGGGCAAGATATTACCCCAGGGCCGGGAGTTCAGAGCTCTCCACCGCGCCAAACAAAGTCCCATATGAGTCTAGGGAGCCGCCGGCGCAGTCGGCGTCATTACTTCGCATTGCAACCCCAGCGGCCGAAAAGACAGCCAAGCTCCAAAATCAGGTGGGTGCCGCAGGTCGGGATGCTTCGCCTTTCCCGCGGGAGGTTGTCGGTTCGAATTCGACGGGTCGACAACGTTCATAGATGAATGGCAGAGCGTTTACATTCGGGGATCGCTTCTTGCCCTGCCCTGGAGACTTTGCCGCTGCAGCCGCGCGTCACAATCCGCCGCTGCAGCCACGCGCAGCAGATTGCGGCCATCTCTGGTGATTTCAAGGATTGCGTGGTCGAACAGTGTTGATTGAGAGACCACGCGAATGAAGCCGGTTGTCACGAGTGGCCAAAATGCCGCGGAGCCGTAAAACTCGGACACCCGGCACGGATTGGCTAGCGGTCTACCAGCCAAGGCTTTGAGCACGCGAATGATCTCCTGGCGATCCGGATTCGGGAGATCACCCACGAATCTCCTCCGCAGCGTCTCTTGGTGATTCGCGGCGGGACGGTCACCGGCGCGCCACGCCGATAGCGCTTCTATCAGTCGATTGAGCAACGTTAGGATCATCTTGCCAAGCCTCCGCGGCGCTGTCGCTGATTGTACTGCGGTCGATTTGTCATCGTTTGCCGTACGCATTGATTATTTTCCCTGGACCTTGTTCTCGGGCCGCATCTGCGTTGTCAACCATGAGCGCAAGGTAGCGCGTCTGCGCCCATCCATCAGCTGCGCGCGCTTCTGCAGACCTTGGCGCGCCTGCGACCCTATCGGTCCTTAGACCCAATCGCTCCTGCAGACCATCGGGTGCCGAGACCAAAGGTCTGCCTGTAAAATCAATGGCTTGATTTCCAACCAAATGATTCTCGCACCATTGATTCGCAATCGCTCTTAGAAAGATCTCAAACCGACATTCGACATCGGACACAGCGATTCGCGGCTGTCGAACGACAGCTCGTGAGCCGTGTGCGGCTCTCCAAGCGCCCCCGCGAAGCCGCCGAAGCCCAGGCGCCGACCATAAATCAAAGGAGATCGCCACCGCCAAAAAAAAACTTGCGGCCAGGCCAGGGCAGAAGGGATCACTAGCGTAGGCATGACAAACCGTTCGTGTCCGGAGAAGGGCGACGAGCGGGCGCAGACAAGGAATTTGACACCCCAGGCTACGTTTCCACAGCGGCGGAGATCCGATATTGTTCGCGCCAGTCAGCGGTAATATGGCTCAAAGGGAACGACAACACGCATGCGTTGGACAAGAACGGTCTCGATCATAGCCACCCTGCTCCTGCTCGCGGCGAGCGCTTTTGCGTTGTTGCCCGTGGCGAGTGCATTCCAGACGTATCTGTCGGGTGTCACGCTGGCCCTGGCTCTTGTGGTACTGGTCACAATCCTGGCTGGGCGCGATCCGAAAGGCGTTACTGGAAGCGCTGCTGCCGAGGCAGCCCGACCGGCGCCGGTTCCGACGCAGGCAAGCCAGGCCGTTGCCGAGGTCGTCAGCTTTCTGGCGATGCTGCAAGCGAGGGGGCGGTTGGTCGACTTCCTAATGGACGACATCAACGCGCATGACGACGCGCAGGTCGGGGCGGCCGCGCGCGTCGTGCACGCGGGATGCAAGGGTGTACTACAGGAGCACTTCCGGATCTGCCCGGTACGCGATGAGAGAGAAGGGTCGACGGTGCAAGTCGCCACCGGTTACGCCGCAGACCAATACCGTCTAGTGGGCAAGATCAGTGGACCGGCGCCCTTCTCGGGAGTACTCGTCCACCATGGCTGGAAGACGGACGTAGTGAAGCTGCCGCGCGTTGTGCGCAGCTCAACAGACCGGCTTCCCGCTATCGCTCCGGCCGAGGTAGAACTCAAGTAAGGGACCGAACAGGCTGGCCTGGCAGCGGAACCATCGCTATCTCTTCGCGCGACGCGACGCCACTGACAGAATCAATCGTGCCCCGCAAACAGGCCTCCAATGAACGCTCGTTTTAGTCTTGGTATCGACCTCGGCACAAGTAACAGCGCGGTCGCGATCGCCGATCTTGAGACCGATCAGACCAGAATTGTCGACATCGCGCAGATCCTAGGACCAAACCAGCTTGGCGGGAGGCCGACGCTGGCGTCAGCCCTGTATGTTCCGCACGGCGAGGAGTTCCCGGAGGGCTCCTTTCCTTTGCCCTGGAACGACATTGGGGACCCCGCGATCGTCGGCCAGTTCGCACGCGACCATGGCGCGCTTGTGCCAGATCGTCTCGTGACCTCCGCGAAGTCCTGGCTGTCCAATCCGCATATCGACCCGAAACAGCGGATCCTACCCTGGCGATCCGACATCGCGGAAAACAAGCTCTCGCCCCTCGAATGCTCGCGCCGCTATTTGCAGCACCTCAGGGAGGCACTCCTGCACGCCGAGCATGCGCAGGGGCGGGATTGGGACCTTTCCAAAGGCCCGATCGTCGTAGCCGTTCCTGCCTCTTTCGATGAGGTCGCGAGAAGCCTCACCGCCGAGGCCGCCAAAGCGGCGGGGCTCGGGGACGTCACGTTGCTGGAGGAACCGCAGGCGGCATTCTACGCTTGGACCGCACGCTCGGGCAGAGCATGGCGCGACCTAGTTGCTCCCGGTGATATCGTCCTCGTCTGCGACGTCGGTGGTGGAACAGCTGATTTCAGCCTGATCGCCGTCACAGATGTCGAGGGGCGCCTGGAACTGGAGCGCGTCAGCGTTGGCGAACACATTCTGCTTGGTGGCGACAACATGGATCTGGCGCTCGCCTACGCGCTGCATGCGAAGCTGGAAGCGACGGGCAAACCACTGGATTCCTGGCAGTTCCTGGCGCTCGTGCATGCGGCGTCCAAGGCCAAGATAATCCTGTTCGAGGATAGCGCCCTCGCCCAAGCGCCGATCGCGGTACCGTCGCGCGGTTCCAGCCTGCTTGCCAGGACAGTCTCAACGACTCTCGATCGCGACACGTTAGAGCAAGTTGTTCTCGACGGTTTCTTCGCTAGGACTAGTATTAGCGACGTGCCGCGCGAGAGCAGCAGGGGGGGGCTCCAGGAATTCGGCCTACCCTATGCGTCCGATCCCGTGGTGAGCAAGCATATCGCCCAGTTTCTCGGTCGAAGCTTGCAGAATGTGAAGGCAAGCGAGAAGCTTGCCGCCCTGGTCGGGACACGGGCTCACTCCGAGGTGCTGATTCCGACGGCTGTCTTGTTCAACGGCGGCGTTTTCAAGGCCGCGCCGATCCGCGCCCGCGTGCTTGATTTGCTGGCGTCCTGGAACGGAGGGCAGCCAGTTCGAGAACTGCAAGGTTTCGAGCCAGACCTTGCGGTCGCCCGGGGTGCGGCGATCTACGGGCGTCACCGGGCCACGGGCAAGGGCATGCGTATCAAGGCCGGCACGGCGCGGTCCTACTACATCGGCCTGGAGGCGTCCATGCCCGCCGTTCCGGGCTATAAGCCGCCGATAAAGGCGCTGTGCGTTGTTCCGCAAGGCATGCAGGAAGGCACGGAACTATTGATCGAGGGACGCGAATTCGGCCTTGTCACTGGCCGTGCAGCGGAATTCCGGTTCTTCTCTTCTTCCGTGCGAAGCGGCGACACGCCGGGACAACTCCTTGCCGACGCCGAACGTGACCTTGAGGACACGGGCATGCTTGAAGTCGAGATTCCGGCGCTCAGGGACGTCCCAGCGGGGCAGGTGGTACCGGTCCGCCTCAACGCCGTCGTCACCGAACTGGGTATACTTGAGCTTTGGATGAAGCATGCGAACTCCGATCGGCGATGGAAGGTCGAGTTCCAGGTCCGCACAGAATAGGGCCTTGCCTGCCTCAGGAATTGAGTCTTGACGATCGCCCATGCCCGCTTCTCCATTGGAAGCGAAGTTGAGCCTAACCACTTGATTTTTCTGGTTTTGATTTTGCAAAGCGCTCGCAAAACGGGAGCAGAATTCCTAGGAAAGCTGGCGCGCTTGTAAAATGGTCACCACCGGGACGAACGGACGAACAGCGGTGCCGTGTCGGCCGGCAAGCCGAGCGCGCGGGCCCTCGCCGACTCGCGCCAAGCGAACAGGTGCTGGGGCGAGATGTTGAGCCGGCGCGCCACCTCCGACACGATCGCGCCCGGCGCATAGATTCCGCCTCGATCCGCCCCTTGACCTCGTCGCTCCAACGTCGCCGACACCCCACCCCGACCTGGATATCGACCCGCCCCCGTCGCCTGAAACGTCAACTAAATGGTCAACCATATGCGCAAATGCGCGGACCGATCTTTGTCAGACGGTTCGCATGTTGCAGGTACGCCCGCCGGCAACAAGGTGGGGCAAAAGACGGCAAAAGACCGTTTACGATTAGCCGATTGGACCCTCTCTTGGCGACCGCATAGATTCTGCGCTGAATCGACTCATGGCGGTACCCGCCGCAGCCGAAGCGATCGCACGGGGTGCCGTGCGGTGCATCGATTTCGATACGGCAAGAACCCGCTATCTGCTCACTTTAGCGTCCAGCGCGACCCTTGCGCAGATCGTCGCCGCATTTCATTGAATTTTCTAAAACTCCGAACACCGACACTCCAAAACATCAATCCCAAAAGTCCCGCTACCAGCAGACTAATAACAAATACCATTGTATCGTCGGTATGAGACTCAGGCGAGAAGGGCATAAATAAAAGAGCGATAGTAAGAGCTAGAGCAAAAAACAAGCTTAAGATCCCGCTTACCAGAGAGGCCGCGGTGCGCCAAAGGAATGACCAATACTTTGAAGCCAATATTGGTTTGATAAGCGAATCATGACTCAATTCGTAGTATGTTCCTTCTGGCGTTTGGTCCGCACGTAGGAGCCGGTGGTCGACTAGTGCTTTCAGAGTGGCGGCGTGGACTCCGACACGACGCTTGATTTCCGATGCTTCCATCTTGAGGCGGCGCCCCTCTGGGCTCACTAGAAATTCGGTGCAGAGCCTCCTCACCGCCCACCGTTGACGAAAAGATGGGATCGTTTTGACCTGCGTAGCGTAGAACTTCTCCAGAATCTTCTGCAAACTAGACCAATCTCCGATCTCATCGACAGTGATTGTTACACTATTTCGCCCATTTCGGCGTTGCTTTATCTCGGCGACCTCCTCGAGGTGCTGGCAAATCAATTGGAGCTGAAAAGGTTCAATATCTGTTGGCAACTTCTTGATTTCGGACGGCGCTCGATGCGCCAAAAAATTCAGAATTTCATTCTTGCCGCGCGACTCCAGCTCGAAGGGTCGCGTCGCCAGGCTTGCATCTTCGACTTTGGCAGGCTCCTCTAATGCTCGCGAAGCTGCATCACGCCGCAGCGGCTGTAGACGAAACCGTTGATCGAGGATTTCAGGGATTCGATCGGAGAATTCCTCCAAGTATGGGAGGAACTCCTCACGCAAGCTTATTAAGATTTTTAATTGAGGTGGCCTCTTGGTGATCAGCGCACTCCACCCGTCCCTGTTTACGATCTCCGACGGCTGCTTCGATGGAGGCACCCCGCGGACAAGATTCGACAGCTGATCTATAAATGCGCCGCGCTGGTCCTCCGAATGCAGCGTGAATAACTCCTCAAACTGATCCAGAATTAACACAGGAGTCAGCAAAACGTCCTCCTTCCAAAATTCTGCGGTCTTAAAAAAATACCATAGACTTAGTTTGTCTCCGGGAATGTATTCAATCTGCTGCTTCGCGCTTGCGATTATGATGCCGTTGTATATAGACTCAAGTGGGCCCAGAGCGATGTCGTTCACGCGAACCGCTAAGGGAACCAGTCCCTCCGCACGCAGATTCTCTGCGATGCCTGCGTTGAGCAGCGAAGTCTTGCCAATGCCCGAGCGCGCGTATAGTACAACCAATCGGTTCGCGAGGATTTGACGGATCAGTGAACTCGTCTCCTGCTCTCTTCCCCGAAACAATTTGCGCGAGAGATCGTCATCCTCAAACGGGTGAGCCCCAGGGTACCGATTTCTCACTCCCGCATTCATATTTCATCTTATCCGAAGTTGGAAATCGCGAAAGATTGTCTTGACCAGTGTGGCTACATCGTCATCGTAGAACGATGAGCGCAAAGGTAGCTGTTGAAATTCTTGAAGTTCACGTCGGCCAGCCTCTGCCGCTATCCCTTCCACTTGGATTGGAATAATAAATTTCATCCCTCGCTGCCGATATTTCTGAAGATCGAGAGCGATTGAAACCTCTTTGTTAACATAGCCAACCAATTTTTTTGCTAAGTTTTCACTATTCAAAACGACAAAATAGTCGCTGGAGCGAAGCTTTTCTTCCAGTTCCATGTTCCAGTCCTCACCACCTTGCAGAAAGCTGGAGTCTAACCAACTGTCAAATCGTTCTTTCGGGAAGGACTCACAGAGACGTTTGGCGATATCTTCGTCTGATCGCTCGTAACTGATAAATACTTGGGCTCGGCGAATTCCGGTCTGCGCACCCAGATATCCACCTGACCGATCGAATCGGTCAAGTAGTTCTTGGACAAAACTATCCGCCTCCACATCAACCACTTCCACGCGAGCGCCTCGTTTGTAGAACAAAACGGTTTGGTCTCTCTCACGAGCATCAAGACCCGCGAGTGACTCAAGCGCCACCGATGCTCCGGAATGATTCAGCGCTCGCAGTAAAAGTTTGAGAAGAACTCGGATATACCAGTGGCAAATTCCAAATCCGACGAAGAGGAATGTATTGTGTCGAAGTAAAACTCGAAGACTGTTTGGCAAACCGGGACGGCAGGATATCAAGTTGTTTATAAAATCAAGAAGGTCATTTTCAGTCAGCACAAGGGAGTTCGGTTCATTAAATGTGCCAAATAAATGATAGATGGCAGGGGTCTCAGGGGACAACGTCGCCTCCAATTCCCGATTGTCGCGCGGTTCGCCTCTGTAGTGATACCAGTAGCGCATAGGCGATTTGTGCTCGACGCTGAGCGCTTCCGCGAACAGGTCATCGTGGCAAGTCGTCAGGATAAGACTGAACGGGCAGCGGGCGAGTTTTCGATACAGACGTCCAGGGCCAAACGCGCAATTTCGAAAAAAATGGGCGGCTATGTTTTTCAGACTAACTGAGGCAAACGCAGGCAGCTCCTCATATTGCTGGGCGATCGCAAATAGCACTCGCTCCCCTATACTCTGTCTCTCCTCTTCGAGTTGTTGAGCGAGGTAATCGCAGAACGCGTCTCGAACGCTTTTTGGCTCCGCAGTCTTTCTCCGCTCGCCCTCCAGCGGATCAGCAACAATTTCTGGCCCCAACACCAAAACACACCTTCCCGACTGAAGGCTGGTGACAAGGCTATTCCAAACGACCTCCCTCATCGTCGTCGTCCCAAATGCGTTAATATCTCGGTAGTATAGAGCATATTCCGTGTTGAATCTTTAGTAAGCAATCTGCCACCACCGCTATCTACCGCTTCCTGATGCGCGCGCCGGCTCGGGTAGCTGACCGCGACCCTGCTCGCCCGGGAACGTCCCGAGAGCATGATGATTCAAGTCTCGCCTCGCTCCAGCACGTCATTGACGCGCTTGATGATTTCGTCGCTGGCACAGGAATTGATCGCTGGTGAAGGCGCACCAGGGCCGTCCGCGGGCTTTGCCGTTGACACTCGCAAGCGCTGGCCCCTCTTACCACCCGGATTGATCGCTGGGGCGGGTGGTTTGCATCCGGGTCTGGGCCATCGGCCGCCTTCAGGCCGCGGCCGCCATTGATTCGACGAGAACCTCGGCTCGCGGCGGCAATCACTTGCGCTGCAGCGCGGCCGGCGGCCGCGCCTGCGCAACGGCAGTTCTGGTTTGCGCCAGTCGATGGTTGGCCAGTTGGCGCAATTCGCTTCTGTTTATTTCGCCTTATATTGTCTATCTTTATATTGTTTATTCAGCTTTACATTTGTTTATCTTTATATTGCTTATATTTTGCAGGGCAGTGTTGAGGTGGCATCGACGCGGCGAGCGCGCTGGCCGCGATCGAATCGGCGGCGCCGGAGGATTGGCGGGCGGCCGATTCCCAGGGACTTCAGGCATTCATCCGCCAGAAGGCTGCTGAGAATTCTTCGACAAGCTCAATGTCGTGCGGCGCTAATCGCCCAGCGGTCGGACATTGGCAACATCGAGCTTGGCTGCCTGAGACGATACACCTTCAGATGCTCGGGGACCGCGTCCAGCTCAATTCCAACCAGGTTGGCGGGTCCGTTCTCTTGAGTGCCGAGGTTCAGTGACTGGTTAGGAAAGCATACGCCGACGGCAGTGAGACGCTCGAGCTAAACCTTCCGGCAAACGAAGTAACCAATCCATCCGCTTTGCTTCTCGCTGACCGCGATCTGTTGCTATGGCCAGTCACACATGGGGTATCGTTTCGGGAGCTGACCTGACCTTTTCCAACATTGGCCCGCGCGGAGGCACTTTGATCGTCGGCCTGCTAACCGGGTATATGGAATCCGACGTTGACCTCGTCGGCGTCAGCACCTCGCCTACCTCATACAACCCAGGCACCTCTACCAGTACAACTCATGTCCGTCTTGCCGGGCGATCGGTAGGCGCCTACGCTACGATTTTCCAGGACCGCATTTCGGTCGATCTCGCATTCAAGGCGGATTCTTTGAACATTAGCGATAGTTTCTTTCAATCTCTCGGTTGCTGCCCCACTCCGGTGCTGAGTGGCGAGACTGCCTCCAGCCACGTAGAGAATTTATCTACAATCGGCAATTTTAACTATCGCTTCCCTCTCTATAGCGCCATCTGGATAGAGCCGACCGTAGGTTTCAACTATACGTATTCGCTCTATGATACTTCCGCACAAGCGTTGGGTTTGGCCAGCGGCTACGCGCTTCGGCTGCAGGAGGGCGCTCGCCTGGGCTTAGATTTCTACTGCGCCGATATCCATGTCACGCCAACGATCGCGGGGCTCCTTTACGACGATGCTGTCACTGGCGGCCCGATCGTGAACGGTGCCTTCGTGGGCGGGCAGCTTCTTCCGAGTGATCAGGGAAAACTCCGGGGTGAGGGGATTCTCACTTTGAACTTGGATTACCGCAACGGTCTTTCCTCCTTCGCGTCGGCCACGATCTATGGCGGGGAGGACCTGTTTGGTGCAGGTGGAAAAGCAGGACTGCGCTATCAATGGTAGGCCGGAACTCGCATTCCACCAATGCTTCCTGCTCAATATAAATCTCGATAAATAGCGATACCATCTAAGCTAAGATTTCCGCCGTTACTCTCAAAATATGGCAATGCACGGCGAGGACAACCCAATCGATCTGTGACGGGATCTGTACTTGTTGCAGCGCCAGATAGATTCAGATCCGAATCTGGGCCATTTGAGGAGCAGAGGTCGAAGGGCCTCCGTGGTCGTGAGGTCGTTGCTGCATTCCTCTCGTGCGCAAGAGGGCCCGCGTCCTGAGACCTTCGTCGGAATGAATCCAGTTTTTGCCTAAAATATCGACAGAACGTCGTCCTCACCGCGGGCGCGTTCCGTAACAAGTCGTGTCTTTGACGTGAGCAGCAATCCAGAAGTGGTGATCGCGGATCCTCCGACCACCGCCAGATACCGCCCCGTTAGTGAAGGTTCCCGCCTGCGGCACCCAGGGTTGTCTGTAAAATCGGGGAATCTCCTAGAATGTGACGTAGATCACTCCTGCTGAGCCCAGGTTGTAGCAACCTGTAATAAAAACGGTGCAAAGAATAACTTGAGGCGTGCCATGAGTGGGGTGTGAGGTCAGCGGAGGCGCTGACCATCGTGCTCACTAGCACAGGATCCCCCAGCGTCGACTGGCCCGAAGCGGTAGCGCGACCTACTGGGAACGATCCTACCCGAAATCTGTGTCGCTTTGTTAAGGGGCAGGCCGTGGCGACCAGCCGGCCCGAATTTCCGAGGCGACAAAGACCGCGGCGCGCCTGACCACAAGAACCCCAGTTGGAGACCGCGAAAATGGCCCGACTTCCACGAGGTAGACGCAGTGCAGCAGCACTCGCGGCTGCATTGCTGGGAATACTGTTGTCAATCCCGTCAGTTTCCTCTGCCGGGCCTCAAGGGCTCTACAACCATCCGGTCCTGACAATCGATCCGGGCATGCATACGGCCCCCATTCGGACGGCTGCTGTGGACGCGGAGGGACGTTTCGCTGTCACGACGTCTGATGACAAGACCATTCGGGTTTGGTCAGTTGATAGCGGAAAGCTGTTGCAGACAATCCGCGCGCCCGCCGGTCCTGGCGACATGGGCAAGATATACACCCTCGCGATGAGCCCCGATAGCAATTTGGTGGCGGCAGGGGTATATTGGGCGGAGACGAAGGAGCAGGATATTCTAATCTATCTGTTCAACTGGCGGACGGGGGAGATGATCCAACGGATCACCAGCGATCCGCCCCAATACGTCGGCGGTCTCGCGTTCTCGTCCGATGGTCGCTATCTCGCCGCAGTGCTCGGTTTCGGGGCCGGCTTGCGGATTTACGATCGTGACAACAAATGGTCCGAAGCATTCCGCGACACAGACTATGAGTGGCACAGCTTCGGCGTTGCATTTGCCAACGATGGCCAAGTCGCTACCACAGCCTGGGACGGCAAGGTCCGACTTTATGGCCGCAACTTTCGGCGAGTCAAACAACTGACGATTGGGCAGCAGCCGATGGGGATTGCCTTCAGTCCTGACGGAAAAGTGCTTGCCATAGGCTACTACGACGCGCCTGCAATAGTCCTTTTGGATACCGATACCTTGACGATGAGACAGTCCCCGAGCGATCTACCAACAACAGGGTCGTTGGAGAAAGTCGCTTGGTCTAAAGACGGGGGGACCCTTTTCGCGGGCGGAATACAGGTCCAAAACGTCCCTACAGAGACATTTGTCTTTGCCTGGGCCGATGCAGGTCACGGCGCGCGTCGGGCCATTTCCGTCGGTTACGATCGAGTGACATCCATTGTGGCGCTGACAGAAGATGAGCTTTTGGTCGCCACAATGGACCCTCGTCTCACTGTCTTGCAAGGCGATGGCACGCCTCGCTGGCTTCACGACAATGTGGGTGCGGACTTCCGGGGTCAGCAAGCAACGCTGTCAGTATCGACGGACGGAATGATCGTCGACTTCGACTTTGGGCGACATGGAAGGTTTCCGACCCGCTTCGATCTTCATACTCTGTCGGTCAGCGGCAACCGGCCAAATGATGGCGTCGCCCGGCCACCAAAGCAAGACGGACTTTCAATTCAGAATTGGGAGAATTCTACGTCCCCGACACTCGGCGGCAATCCGATCGAGTCTTTGTTGGGCGTTTCGCGCAGCCTCGCTATCCATCCCGATGGCAAACGCTTCATTCTTGGCACCAGCGGCTCGCTCCGAGCCCTCGATGCCAAAGGTACGCTGCAGTGGCTGCGTCCTGTGCCTCAAGAACCGTGGGCCGTTAACGTCACCGGCGACGGGCGGATGGTGGTGGCGGGCTACGCCGATGGCACCATCCGCTGGCATAACATGGACGACGGACGCGAGCTACTCGCCTTGATGGTGCTTGCCGATAAGCAGAATTGGGTCGCCTGGACGCCGGAAGGATTCTACGCAGCGACGCCGGGCGCCTACGGCGTGCTGCGATGGCACGTCAATCATGGGATCGATGCGGCGGGCACTACGGTGCCGGTCTCCACGATCCCAAACCTTCGCCGCCCCGACGCGATTCCGCTCGTTCTTCAAGAACTCGAGACCGCGAGGGCTCTGGGAATCGCCGACGTGGCGGCCGCGCGGCATGACGTACAAGTCGCAACGGGCGCTGCAAACCCGCCCGGTACACGGCTACATGTGCTAACCATTGGTATCAACGATTACGGCACTGACGCCAAACGCTTGCGACTGGATTTCGCGAGCAAGGACGCGAGTGATGTATTCAATGCCCTCGTAAACACACAGGGCGGCGCCTTCGGCCTTTACGCGCAAGTCTTGCCGCAGTACCTACACGACGAGGAGGCAACCAAAGACGGTATTTTCGACGCCTTGGACGTTATGAAGCACAACATGGCGAGGGATAACACTGGCGACGACATAGCGGTGGTCATGTTTTCCGGTCATGGCGCCATGGTCGACGGCCAATTGTACCTGCTGCCGTACGGGGTGAATGTTGCGACCCCGTCCCGGATCGAGGCAACGGCGATCGAAACGCGCCAGCTTCAGCGCAAGTTGGCCGAGCTGGCGAAATACGGGCGGGTGCTGGCCTTGCTCGATTCCTGCCACTCCGGCGCGATCACCGCCAACGGAGAACAGAGCGAGCCCAATGCTGATCTGTTGCGATTCGCCCTGACCGCAAGCAACGTGACCGTGCTAACATCCTCCAGGGGCACCGAGGTCTCCCGGGAGGACCCACAATGGAACAACGGCGCGTTCACGAAGGCTGTGCTTGAGTCACTCGGACGCGCAGCGGATACAGACAATAACGGCATGATCTCCATGAGCGAGTTGACCGCTTACCTGTCGGCGAGGGTGCCAGAGCTGACGGGCGGGCTGCAGCACGTCGGGATCGAGCAGGGCTTTCAGCGTGAACTGTTCGCGGCGGGCTTGTGACGGATCAAAGCAAGCCAGCAGCTAGAGGTTGATAAGATGGAGAAACCTCAATGGAGCCCGATTGTTGGTGTTGATCGCTGCCGCAATCTCAACATAGGCGTAAGATCTAGACACTCGGCGCCCCCTTCGCACTAATTTCCAAAGCGACAAGGCCGGCAAAGCCGCTTGACTATTCGATCAGCTGGAGGCCGCGAAATGGCTGGACTTCAACCATGGGAAAGACGTGCACTAAGGCACGCGTTCACGCTGTTGCTGTTAGTTCTCGCTGGTTTCCCTGGCGATGCTCAAGCCCAGGAAAGAGGAGCGTTTCATCGGATACCCAGTGGGGGAGCCGCCTTCCCCGACGACCACTATGCAGCCATGCACTCTCATCGAGGCGCTCTTCCGAACTCGGCTTTTTATGATTCCACGCTTTACGCTTTTTTTGATCCCGTGCAGCTGCCCTACGACCGTCCAGTCCTGATCCTCGATCCTGGTGTACACGCCGCCCCTATCAACGCTGCTTCGGTAGACGCGGCCGGACGTTTAGCCGCGACCGGGTCCGACGACAAGACTGTGCGAATTTGGTCAATTAGCGACGGAAAGCTACTACAAACAATTCGCGTGCCTGCTGGGGGTGGTAACGCCGGCAAAATCTACGCCGTCGCGATCAGCCCGGATGGAAAGCTTTTGGCCGCAGGAGGGCATACCTTAGGGAGCACGGAATACAAATCGTACCCAATTTACCTATTTGATCTGTCGACGGGCAAGATGATCCGGCGCATCGCCAACGATCTGCGCAACGACACCAGGCGGCTGATTTTCTCAGCCGATGGCCGATATCTCGCGGCGGCGATTGGCGGTTTTGATGGTATACGCGTCTACGATCGCGATAAAAATTGGTCGGAAGCATTCCGAGACGACCACTACGATGGCAGCAGCTATGGCGTTGCGTTTGATAAGAATGGACGTCTGGCCACGACGTCATTGTCTGGTAGCATTCGACTATACGACGATCACTTCAAGCTTATCCATGTCAAAGAAACGACCAGCGGCCATCGTCCTTGGGGCCTTGCTTTCAAACCTGACGGAAAGGTGCTCGCCGTTGGCTATTATGACGTTGCTGCGGTGGATCTCCTTGATGTCGAGACTTGGGCTGCCATTCCTCGACCGACAACAACCGGTCTGAAAAAACCTCTTCCTGAAGTTACCTGGTCAGCTGATGGGTCGACCCTGCTTGCTGGAGGACTTGATACCGACGATGAGGACCCCGATGGGGTGTTCGCTTGGCCTGACGGTGGTCACGGGAAGCGGCGAACTATGTCAGTCGGCCACGCCACAATCACCTCGATTGTCGGATTATCAGACAATCAAGTCCTAGTTGCTGCGGGGGATCCTTATTTGGCAGTACTAGAAGCCAATGGCACTTCTCGCTGGGCTCACGATCGCCCTGGCGCTGATTTCCGCGGTCAGCAAGCAACGCTGTCAGTATCGCCGGACGGAATGACCGTTGCGTTTTACTTCGAACGAGGCAAGTTTCCTCTCCTCTTCGACGTTCGCGGCTTGGCGCTCAGCGGTGAAGGGGTACGCGATAATCTAGCTCCCCCGAAGCAAGATGGACTTCCGATTGCCGGCTGGGACAACGGTGAGTCACCGACACTCAATGGTAATCCGCTCCGGCTCGATAATTTTGACGTTTCGAAGAGCCTATCGGTCCATCCCGACGGCAAACGTTTTGCTATAGGTGCAGCTTGGTCGCTACAAACCTTCGATGCGGATGGCAAACTGCTATGGCGGCGCGTTGCGCCAGGCCAAGTCTGGGCAGTCAACATCACCGGAGATGGACGGATTGTGGTGGCCGCCTATAGCGACGGCACTATCCGCTGGCATCGCATGGACGACGGACGCGAGCTTCTCGCCCTGACGGTTTTGAGCGACAAACAGAACTGGGTGGCTTGGACTCCCGAAGGCTTTTACGCGGCAACAACGGGCGCCTATGGCGCGTTGCGATGGCACGTTAATCATGGGGTCGATGCGGTGGGCACCACCATCCCGGCCTCCTCAATTCCGAAACTACGCCGCCCGGACGCGCTCCCGTTGGTCCTTCAGGAACTGGAAACGGCGAGGGGTCTGGGAATCGCCGACGTGGCAGCTGCACGGCATAACGTACAGGTTGCCACCGGTACTGCAAATCCACCCGGTACGCGGTTACATTTGCTGACCATTGGTATCAACGACTATGGTACTGACGCCAAACGCCTGCGCCTAGACTTCGCTAGCAAGGACGCCAGCGACGTGATGAGCGCCCTGGTCAACACCCAGGACAGCAAGTTTAACAAACTCGGTCGCCTGTACGCTGAGGTTATAACAACCTATCTGCACGATGAGGAGGCGACCAAGGAGGAGGTTTACGAGGCCCTGGACTCAATGCAACGCAACATGGCGAAGAGCGCCGGGGAGGATTTGGCAGTTGTCATGTTTTCCGGTCACGGCGCCATGCTGGGCGGCCATTTCTACCTGCTCCCCTATGGGGTCAACGCCACCACGTCGTCACGACTCGAAGCGACAGCTATCCCGGCGACAGAGTTTCAAGCGAAATTGGCTGAGTTGGCGACGCACGGCCGGGTTCTAGTCCTGCTCGATGCCTGCCATTCCGGCGCGGTCACGGGAGACGGCGAGCAGTTGACGCCCAACGCCGACCGATTGCGATCATCGCTGGTCGCGAGCAATGTGACAGTGCTGGCGTCCTCCAAGGGCAACGAGATTTCCCGCGCGGACCCGCAATGGAACAACGGCGCGTTCGCCAAGGCTCTGCTTGAAGCTCTCGGACGGGCGGCGGATACAGATCATAACGGCATGATCTCCATGAGCGAGTTGACCGCCTACCTGTCGGCGAGGGTGCCAGCGCTGACTGGCGGGCACCAGCACGTCGGAATTGAGCAGGGTTTTCAGCGTGAACTGTTCGTGGCTGGCTTGTGAGGAATCTCTCAGAAGCCGCTAACGCCCTATACCACTTTGGGAAGACAGGACATCGAGCGTCGCGTACGTCATCGCAGTTGCTCACGCCGCGCAGTTGGCTGTGATCTCGTGAGTCCGGTCGAACAGGGCCGCGCCGCCCTCCGGCGATGGCCTTCGGCCAATCTTGAGCGTGTCTGCGCCCGATGCATACGCAAATCGGGTCGGGATGAAGGAACGGTCAGGCGATCAAACAAACAAACTGCGCTAAGCAAGTAAGACGCTATGGATCAATTTTTGCTGCACTTGACGCACACAACTCGGGTTTCAACTGGGTAAGGGTCCGCTCCCAACTTAGCTTGGATGCTCGAGGTGATCGACAGCGAAGATTTTGGAAAGATCGGAGCGAAACGTCTGGAGCCGAACGCTCGAGTTAACTGCTGTTTGACCAACAGTTGCAGCAATCTCATAATAAAAATTGATGAAGGGACAATCCCAAGGTGTGTCATGTGGCGGTGGGTAGACTACGGCGGGGCAGCGGCGATTCTGGCTACTTTCACCATCCCCTGCGAGGCTGCCGGGACCGGCTGGCCTGAGGCGGTAGGGCGGCTGACGGCGGAGCGGTCAAACGCGCAAATCTGCGTCGCAGCGCTCAAGAAATACGGCGACGAGGGGCAGGTTTCTCGCGGCAGGCTGATGTACGGTACGGCGAAGTCAGATTTCGACGGTGTTATCACTGGTCTAATCACTGCGCTTGCCGAGGGCGGCCGTCCACGGAGCCTGCCAACCTTCGAAGCGAATGTCGCACGCGGCGCTACAGGGCTCAAAGCCGTCTGCAAGACAGCCGAGGATCTGGCGGCTGACAAGCCAGGAGAGAAAGCCGTGTCGGTGGGCTTGTTGCAAGAGGCGGTCGAGCCGCTGATCAAGTCAATTTCTGATGCAGTCGCTGCTATTTACCACTACCGGAGCGACAAGGCTGCGACCCGGCTGACTATTCGAACTCAGTTGGAGGCCGCAAAATGGCCGGAATTCGACGACGTCAAGGCCGCACCATAACACTGGTGAGGGTGGCTCGTGCTTATCTCCTGTCCCCATCGGAAGCTCGAAACGGCTGAGGTCACCCGACGAATCGGTTGATAATCGACAGCGTGCCGGCGACCGTCCGAGGGTGCCCTCTGCGGGTCGATCTGGATGGCCGGGCGATTACGGTCCCGGCGTGCGCCGCAAATACTGATCCGGAGCCGATCCGAGGGCTTGGCATTGACAAGTCGCCGGCGAGGCGCCCTTGCTCGAATGATGGCGGCGGGGGCGCAAAGGCGCTGCTAATTGCGGAAAACCGCTGTCTGCGCAGTGTGACGCAGCCGGGGCCAACCGGGACGTGGCAAGAGTTCCTGACGCGGCATGCATCGGACATTTGGGCTTGCGTCTGCGTCCCGACGGTCCTGTTCCAGACGCTTGCGGCGAGGCGATGTCTTTCCGGCAGCAAGCTTGTCGAAAGATCGCCGCGGCACCTGTGCTCGGCGGGGTACACCATATTTACCGGGCCGCTGCTACCGCTGGGGAGCGCGCTGGACAGGTTTTTAGCCGAGGTGGCAGAGCTGAAGGGGCTGAACCTAAACCCGCACGGGCTGCGCGCTATGGCCATCTGCGACCGACGCATTGACGGATTGTCGCATCAAGAGATTTCCGCGCATTTGCATATCAATGGACATGGTGATGCGTTACTCGAAGCATATCGATCAAGCGCGGTTGGCGTGCGAAGCGAACAAAAGGCGTTCGTAATTGTAAACGGATTGTAAAATCACGATGCCATGACCTTGAGTTCATTGCGAAAATCGAAACCTTCTCGATACTCCATTGGTATCGATCTCGGTACGACCAACTCAGCCCTTGCCTTCGTGTCGTTGGTCGGAGAGGCGACGCCGGAGATTTTGCTCATCCCGCAATGGGAAAACCTGGCCGGCCTGGCCGAGCAGCCGACGCTGCCTTCTTTCCTGTATTTGCCGGAGGATGCAGTTGCGGCTCACTTTCGTGGCATGGCGTCGGGGGATGGGCAGTGGATCATCGGCCGTTTCGCGCGCGCCAAGGCGCGCGAAACGCCTGGGCGGGTCGTCCACTCCGCGAAGTCTTGGCTTTGCCATCACGCCGCCGATCGGTCGGCGCCGTTCCTGCCATGGGGCACGTCGGATCTAACGCGTGAACAGAAGATTTCGCCGGTACGCGCCTCCGCGCTGATTCTCAACTATTTGCGGGAGGCGTGGAACAGCCGGTTTGCCTCGGCTGGTTTTGCGTTCGATGATCAGGAGATCACGGTCACCGTCCCCGCCTCTTTCGACGCGGGCGCGCAGCGGCTAACGATGGCTGCTGCCGAGGAAGCGGGCTTCCCGGGCGGCGTGCGGCTGCTCGAGGAGCCACAGGCTGCGTTCTATTGCTGGCTTCAACGACACGATCCTGCTCACGAGTTGCGGCGCCGGCTCGACGATCGTGATGGCGGGCCACGGTACGCGTTGGTCATCGATATCGGCGGCGGCACCTCGGATTTCAGTTTGTTCGAGTTGCACCTGAACAAGCCAAGCCCGATCCCCGACATCAGGCGCGTGGCTGTGAGCGAGCATATCCTCCTGGGCGGCGACAACATCGACCTTGCCATCGCACACTTCATCGAACCGCGACTTGCCGGGAGAGGCCAACTTTCCGGCGCGCAATGGGAACATCTCGTTGCCTCCTCTCGCGAACTCAAGGAGCGCGCGCTGGCAGGGGCCGGTCCGCCGGATGAGCGGTTTGCCGTCGCGCTTCCCGGTCGCGGGTCGGGGATGATTACCGACTCTCAGGCGGCGACAGTGACGCGGGCCGAGATCGAGGGTGTGTTGTTGAACGGGTTCTTTCCCGCATGCAATGCGGGGGCGCAGCCGCACCGCCCGCAGACGGCGCTTCGGGAGTGGGGGCTTCCCTATGCGTCCGACGGTGCGGTCACGCGGCATTTGGCCGACTTCCTCCGGGATCGCCCGCG
>Ga0126373_10001007_pt1 | contig 19495 bp, 18 predicted proteins | sample PanSoiMetPlot_11_FD_92545 | JGI IMG/M metagenome (GOLD analysis project Ga0126373, IMG submission 92545) | Tropical forest soil microbial communities from Panama - MetaG Plot_11 | ecosystem: Environmental > Terrestrial > Soil > Tropical forest > Bulk soil | place: Panama | collected 2016-02-17 | reverse complement strand
TCGGAGCGACCGTCCGCTATGCCAATGCCGCAGGAACGGAGCGAGTGGTGAGCATCGTGGGCACCGACGAGGTCGATCTCAACCGCAACCACATCAGTTGGGTGTCGCCTCTCGGGCGCGCGTTGATCAAGTCGGCAGCGGGCGACCGCGTAGCTCTCGAAGCGCCGGGCGGTACAGAATACCTGATTGTCCTGGAAGTGTGTTACCAGCGCATTTCTGTGGAACCGTTCCGTGAACCACTTGGAGCCGAGGCATCGGCAAACGAACTCCCTCGCCGACATAAATCGACCTGACGAAGGTTGGCGACGCGGCACATGAAAATTCCAGGTCTCGAGCAAGGACTAATTTCGAGCCGACTTCTCTTCGGTCAACCCATCGCTAAAATATGCGTTTTCCTCATCAGCACTCATGTTTACAAACGGAAGCACGGCGATGGAAGGCTCGTACTCGGGTGATCCACGCGATGGGTTGGCCGAACACGCCTCAAGTGCCGCCTTCACGGCGGCAATGTTCTGATAGCGATCCGCTGCGGCTTTCGACAAACATCGGGAAGCGATTTTGGCGAGATCAGGAGACACTTTCAACGGCGGCGGCTGGTCGCGCACCACAGCGCTGAGGATATCCACCAGAGAACTGCCCGAGAACGCTTTGCTTCCACAGAGCAGCTCATAGAGCACCGCGCCGAAACTGAAAATGTCGGAACGGTGATCGAGCGGACGTCCTTGAGCCTGCTCCGGCGACATATACGATGCCGTGCCCGCAACGGCCTCGTCACGAGTGAGTGCCAGCGTCAGCGTGGCGTCGCCCGGAATGCCATCTTGCTGAGTGCTTGCGGGCCCCAAGGATAGGAACTTCGCGAGCCCAAAATCCAGCAATTTCACTCCAGCGGATGTTACAAGAATATTTTCTGGTTTTAGGTCGCAGTGGATGATGCCCTGCTGTGAGCGGCGTTGAGCGCATCGCAAATCTGGATGGCGTACTTCAATACCTGATCGGGCGCCAGAGGCCCCTTGAGAGGAGAGCCCTCAATGAACTCCATCACCAGGTAGTTCGGCCCGACGTCCTAAATCTGGCAGATATTGGCGTGATTCAGCGCGGCAATGGCTCGTGCCTCGCGTCCAAAGCGTTCTGAGAATTCGTTGACGGTCTTGATGGCGACAACTCGATCGAGGCGGCTATCGCGCGCCTTATACACCTCTCCCATCCCTCCCGCGCCGATGGAACCAGTAACCTCATAGGGTCCCAACCGGGTTCCGAGGGGCAGTGGCATGTTAGTCGCGATTTTACCGCACCGAATGCGGCTCAAAAACCAAATGAATCTCCGAAAGACAGAAGTGGCTACCGATTATTCCCGGTTCTTCGGCTCTCGAAAAGTGGCGCGACACGGTTCCGAGAGACGACCGCGAAGAAGAACTGATACTTGCAATCACGCGACGACGCAAGTAGGACCGAGAGAGGTTCGGTGCACGAGGTCAACTTGACGGAAAACGCCCAAACCGCGGGGCGTAAACCGCCAACCTACCGAACTATGGCTTCGGGTCGATGGTGAAGTCGCGAAACAGGACGCGGCGCGGCTGTCCGTTCAGCTTTTCAAGGCCATCCAGAAGCTCGAGCAAATGCGCGCGGCCTAGAGCGAACTCGTGCTCTACGGGCTGGTGCCGCGTGCCGACCGGATAATCGACATAAGGCGTGGCCGACTGCTCGATGTGATTGCCGAGGATGTGCGTGACTGGTTTGCCTTCAGTGAACGCAACCAGTCGGCGCGTGCCGGCGAGGTACGCCGGAAAATCCGTGACGTAGAGTCGTCCGGGATAGAGATGATCCCCGGTGAGCAGGATGCCTGCGCGACGGTCGTAGTAAGCTACGTGCGAAGGGTGATGGCCGGGAATCGCGAGCACGTCGATAACACGCTCGCCCAGATCGATTTGTCCCGGCTGCTCGGGCCATTTCGCGATCCCGAACGCTTTCTGATTGGCCTCGACGGTAGCAGGAATTAACGTAACGTTCGGGATGCCTAAAAAACCTTTGTCGCCGGCGACGTGATCGCCGTGGCCGTGCGTGTGGCTGACAACTAGAGGAACGGAAGCGCGTTTGTTTCGCTCTGACCATTTTGCGATCAGCTTCTCAGTGACCGCGGCGGCATCGCTCGCGCCCGCGCCCGTGTCGATCAATAGCGCGCGTTCTTTGCCAAAGAACAAAAACAGGAACGGCTTCTCGTAGTGCGTGCAGCCCGATTCGCGCAGGATGAAAAATGACGAATTATATTCGTGAATCTGCCAGGCGGGGAGTTCCAGGCAGTTGGGACCACCGGTCGCCCAGGATGCAGGCAGCGTTCCTTTTTCGATGTCATCGGCAGCGAGGCAGGCGATCGCGCACAGCAGGAGCAAGCTGAGTTTCATAAGGAATGAGGCGAGTATGGCACTCGTCTGCGAGTTTGGTCAAGGTGGGAACTTGCCGGCGTGCTAACGCCCGGCGCCGGGCGATTCAGAATCATCGCCTGCAACCGACTGCGACAGCTTCCGCTCATCGCTGGGCGAAAAATCGTCTCGTTCGGCCGTGAGATCCGAGCTCGACTGAGCCTCTCTCGCCAGACCGTCGTGTCCGTGGCTGGTACTCCGAAGCACGATGTGATACAGCTCGTGGGCAAGCACTCTGCCCATCGCGCGCCCCAACAAGTCTTCGCGACCCTGGCCGGGCTGTCGATTTAGTTCGCGCGAGATCAGTTGGCGGATTGGATCGCAACGGACGTCAGCGAATGGCAGAACCTGGCCGTCCACAACTTGAGTCTGGCCCAGAGGCTGGGCTTGGCCACGGTGCGTCCAAACGGAAATCGGAATGGGAGCGTTCGGGCTGCAGGCCCCATGGAGCGTGACGACCGCCAATTGCTCGAATACACCGACGGAGCCCTTTTCCGTCACCCAGTTGGTGCGAATACCTGTTGCGGCAGTCAGCGATTCGACCTCTCTCTCCATTGCGCTCAAGACCCGCGGCGGGGCGGGCGCGTCGCTCCGAATCACAATCGTAAGCGGAGAAGCGAGATTAGAAGAACTGAGATTCGAGTTGGTGGCGGGCGGTTGAGCAACCGCCGTACTGCAGAGTAGCGCCAGCGACAGAGCTGATCGACAGTGCATAAGTACCTCGAACGCGGAGGTCTCTTGGACCCAAGAATATCATCGATGGGACCGATTTCCTAGAGCATAGATGAAAAACCTTAGTTCGAAACCGGTCGATTAATAGACCGTTTCAGGCGAAGATTGTTTTGACAGTTTCGGGGAGTTCCGTACTAGCGCAGGAATCCCAGCCTAATTGTTCGCGGACCACATCGAAAAAAGCGCTGGAATCGACGTTCTGGCCTTGGAGACGGCTCGCGAGGATATCGGCGGCCACCAAGCCGCGGCTGGCCGCGACGCAACCGGCGTTCGTGATCAGATCGTAATTTCCCCAGCGGCTCCGGTACAGGCCCTGGCGATTCCATCGCACCGCAGAGTAGAGTCCTTCGACGACTCCGTATAGATCGAAGATCGCCCCGTACATTTTCACCAGATCGCAACATACGCGGGCGAACCAGGTGATGTTCGGGCCGTGCCAGGCGTCGCGCAGAGGAACCGGGATGAGCCCGAACATGTTCGAGATGGCGAGGCGAGTCGGGCCTTTGAACTTGGCGAAGCTGATGAGCGGGCAGCCGCGATAGGGCAGTAACGCGCTTGGGACAAAATCGACGAGTTCGGTGTAATGGAGAGCGACGCCGCACTCGGCGAGCACGCGCTCGATTTCACCGCGGCAAACGCAGTCTTCGTCCCACCAAGCTTCGGTGACGTTCAAGTATTGCGCTTTGTGGCCGGCGATTACGTCCGCGAGCCCGGTTCGGCGGAGATACTCGGCATCTTGCTGGCGGATCCAGGCCCGATTTGCGCGCGCTTCGGTCTCCCAGTCGAACTCTGCACCGCCGAGGTTGCGACTGCTCGTGTGACCTTCGACAATAACAGCGGGCGCGGGCAGCGCGGAGAGTAGCAAGTCGAGCGCAGCGGGATCGGTGTAGGTGCCGGTCGCATAACCGTGCCAGGTGACTTTCACCAGCACGCGCTCGGGCTTTTCAGGCAGGATCTCCCGCAGCACGCCGGCAAGCGCGTCGCGATCCGGCACGCGCGCGATGACGCCCGAGCCGCAAGGCCATGTCTCGGCGGCGGGTGAAGCGTGGCTCTTTGCCGAGGGAGTACGAGCGCTCTCGCGCTGGCGCTTGTCGCGCCACAGCCGCACGATCCTTTGCGCGAACCACGCCGTGAGGCCTGGGTGGCGGCCGGGCGGATCGACGTAAACCCAGTTCGCTGCTCCTGAATGCGCCCACGCGAAATTCTCGAACATTACGCGCGCGTACTCGACATGCTCAGTAGTCCACTGCGACTGCGGTACGATGAGCCAGCGCAGAGGTTCGCCCGCGCAGCGTTCGAGCACGTGGCCAAGAAAAGGCTGCGCGTGACGAACAAAGCCGACTTCCGCGCGGGCAAGTCCGACCTCTTCCCATACGAGGCGCATCAGCCGGTAGCTTTGGGCGCGGCTGGCAGGATCTCCGTGACCGCTGGGCGCCAGAATCAGCCCGCAACGCTGCGCCGGGGCTTCCGCCCGCGCGATGCTGCGTCCAAGCTGCTCGGCGAGCGCGCTGACCAGAAGCGGATGGCCTAGATCGACGTCGTCGTGATGGATCGCCGTGGCGGGATAATCGCGCCTGACTTCAGCGAGCAACCGACCGAGCGCGTCGCGCTGCCACAGGCTAAAATCGAGCGTGGCCGGTAGGACGAAAAGTTCCGAGTGCTCGCCTGCCGCGCGTGTGAGAACATTCCGCAGCGATTCATCCGGTTCGGCATCGCCGGCATGGCCGGGCAAGTAAGCGAGCGCTATTTCGGGATCGAATCCAAGCACTCGCGCCGCGGACGCGCGTACTTCGGCGAGTTGAGCGACGGCATTCGAGTAGTCCGCATCGCGCGCACGCAGATCGGTCGCAATGATGAAGACCGGCATTACCGCCAAGTCTACTTTAGTTTTCCGCCGATCCGTCCATGCTTCACCATCGTGGCCAGCACATCCACCATCGCGCGCACAGCCATGAGCGCAGTAATGTCAGAAATATCGTAGGGCGGCGAGACTTCCACGGCTTCCATCGCGGCAATGCCCTCTTTCGCGACGCCTTTCAAAATCGCGAGCGCTTCGCGCGGCAGGAATCCGCCGGGCTCGGGCCAGCCCGTGCCGGGAACGAATCCGGCATCGACGGAATCCACGTCGAAGGAAAGATACACAGCCGAGGCGCCTTTCCACGCGACTTCGAGCGCGATCTCAATGGTTTTATCGATGCCGATACGCTCGATGTCCTGAATGGTCAGCACGGTGGACCCGCGCTCGCGGCCTTTCTTCACACCCGGCCGCGGCACTTGCCAGCCGCCGATACCTACTTGCACGAGATTGGTCGGCGGGCAATTCGGCAGATTGGTCGCATGAAACCACGGACAAGTGTGCATGATCTCGTCCATGTCTTTTTCCTGCGTGTCGATGTGCCGGTCGAGGTGAATGATCCCGACTTTGCCCTCGATGCACTGCGCCACGCCGCGCGCACACGGATAGCCGATGGAATGGTCGCCACCCATGATCATCGGTAGGGTGCCGCTTGAGAGGACGTGCGCTACGGCCTTAGTAATTTGATCGTGGCTCTTGGTGATATTGGCCGGGCAGAAGACGTCGCCGACGTCGCACATCTTGAGCGACTCGCGCAGGTCCACGCCCAGTTCGAAGTTGTAGGTCGTATAGAGCGACGAAATGCGGCGAATACCCTGCGGGCCGAAGCGTGTCCCGGCGCGATACGTGGTCCCGATATCGAACGGCACGCCGAGAAACGCGGCGTCGTACTCGCTGACCTTGCGGACATCTTCGAGATAGTGGGTTTTCAGAAACGTGTTAATGCCCGACCAATGCGGCAACTCGCCGCGCTGGAAGCAGCTGATCTCGGACTTGTCCTGAATGGAATCGACGCACTCCAGACCGTATTCCTTGCCGCGCCGCACTTCCTCCTGCCACTGCGTAAGCGGAATCGCCTTCTCCTCGCGCAGAGCGCGCATGCCTTCGAGCTCCTGGAAGTCGGACAGCGGGCGGTTGTGTTCGCGGTACTTCGGCGCGTGGGTTTTATAAAAAGACATAGTTTGTGATTTTAGAACAGAACTCTCTAATCTGACGAACCGGCGTGCACCGCAACTGGCTGGCTGCAAGCATCGCCGGAGGCGCTTCTCGGCAGCGTTGCGGCTTCCACTTCGCCGATCAGCCGCCGTATCTCCTCTTCGTCGGAATCGAAATTGGCGTGAGGCACGGAAAGGTCGAGCGCAACCGACGAACCCTGTTCTCCGGATTCTTCTTTCGCGAGAGCAATGATGCGCGTACCCAGGCAGACCGCTTCACGCGTGTTGTGCGTGACGAATACGATGGTGGTTCCGCTTTCGCGCCACAGCTCGTGGATCAGACGCTGCATTCCGGCGCGCGTGCCCGGATCAAGTGCGCTAAAAGCTTCGTCCATTAGAAGAACAGGCGGCTTCATGATCAGGGCCTGCGCGATCGCCACGCGCTGCTGCATGCCGCCCGACAACTGGTGCGGATACTTGCGCGCGTCGGCGTCCATCAAGCCAGTGTGGCGCAAGTAGCGCATCGCGTCTTCGCGATATTCGCGCAGGCGCTTGCGTCCCTCAGGCGTCAGGCGCGAAAAGCCGTTCAGTCCCGTCACCTCGGGTCCGAAAGTCACGTTGTTGAGAACCGTTTTGTCCGGGAATAAAGAATACCGCTGCGGGACGTAGCCGCAATATCGATCGGGCTGCGAGCGTTCGCGGCCGCCCACCAGCACACGGCCCGAAGTCGGCTTCTCTTCGGCCAGAATCAAACGCAGCAGCGTGGATTTTCCGCAGCCGGTTTGCCCGACGATCGAAACAAATTCGCCCGATTCGATTTCCAGATCGATGCCATAGAGAATCTTTCGCGTCGCTCCGGCTTGAACCGGGTAATCGACGTGGACATCCTCGAGGCGGACCGCTACTTGAGCCAACTCACGCCTCCTGGAACCACGGGTGCAGTTTCCGGTTCAACACGTTCATGCCGAGATCCACCAGGAAAAGCAGCAGCGCAACCCAAAGCACGTACGGCAGGATGGTGTCCATGCCCATGTGCCGGCGCAGCAGCGCAATGCGATACGCCAGTCCGTCCGTAGAAGCGATCATCTCGCCGGCGAAAAGAAAACACATCACGGTTTTGAGCTGCAAGCGAATGCCGTTCAGAATGCGCGGCATGATCTGCGGAAGCACAATGCGATAGGTGATGGCTTGATCGTCCGCGCCCAGCGTGAATCCTTTGACGATCTGCTCGCTCGGTACGCTTTTCGAGAGATTGTAGGTGTCGAGAATGATGGTGGGCGCTACGCCGATCACGATTAGCATGATCTTCGACAGCTCGTCGATGCCGAAAGCGATAAACAGAATCGGCAGCAGCGAGAGCGCGACGATCTTATCGAAGAACAGGCAGAAACGGAGGAAAAATGCACCGATGTAGGGGAACATCGCCATTTGCAGGCCAAGCAGAACTGCCGGAAACAGCAGCGCTACACTGATAAGGAACCGGCGCCCGGTCGCGACGCTGTCAGTCCACAACATGCTAGTGCGGATTCGCTCCCACAACGGCTGCGACGCGCTCGTGTCGTCAGCTTGCACTTCTTCCGACGGCTTGGACACCGCGTCTTTGAACGCTTGCACCATTTGCGAGACGCTGGGCGTCACGCGATCGTCAGGATTTTCGCGGTGCCGCTGCTGAGCGGTGTAGAAATACAATGCCACCCCGGCGGCGAAGAGAAACCACGACAGCGTCCACGTCGCCGCGCGCCCAGGCTGCGCGTGGATGCGCAGCAGGTTCATAGTTTCCCCTGCGCGGCCATCTGCATGTAGTCGGCGCTGAAACGAAAGCGCACGCGATCGGGTTTCCCCAACACGCTGCCATCAGGAAACTGAATAGCTACGTCGTCGGCGGATTTTGTTTTTTCGCCTAAGAGCCCATGGGTGAAGCAGAACACCCGCACCAGGTCCATGGTCTTGCGAAGATCGGGCGCAGCGGCCATCTGTGCGGCTGATTGCGGCGTGTAGAACATGTGGGTGGTGGAGAGCTGTTCTTTGTAGGAGGCAACCGTATCTTGCGAAGCTTCGGCGATGCTGCCCAGCACTTTGTCCGTGTCCGGCCCGGCCGGTTTCGACATCTGCGCCATCACTTCGTACCAGGCCCCGGCCAGCGCCTTGGCGAATTTCTGACCCGAGCCGTCAGGCCGCTTCAGCACATCTGTGCGAACCACGAGCAGATCCAAAATCTCGCCCGGGATTTGCGACGAGTTGAAAATTGTCTTCACGCCTTTCGACTTGGCAATCTGCGAGACTAGCGGCTTCCAAGTGACCACCACTTCTTTGTTCGAATCGGTCATAAAGGCCGCGGCGATATCGGAGTCGGAGGTGTTCAGGTACTTCACTTTCTTGAGCTGGTCGCCGAGACCGTTGATCGCCATGGCGCGCTCGAACAGATACTGCGATACGGTCTTCTCGACGAGCATCACCTGCTTGCCGGGCACCTGCGCGAGACCGAGGTCGTGCCGCACCAGCACTGCGTCGTTGCCGTTCGAATAATCCCCAACTACAATCGCAGTGGTGTCGATCCCGGCCGCAGCCGGCATATCGAGCGCCTCCATATTGGTCATGACACAGGCTTCGATATTCTTCGAAACGAACGCGTCGAGCGAAGGAGCGTAGTCGAACCGCTGGACCTTTATATTGATTCCGTACTTGTCGGCCCATTTGCGAAGAATCCCGCTCTTGGCCATGTAGTAATAAGGATCCCAGCCGACGTAGACCGACCATCCTACGGTAAAGGAGGGCTTCTGCGCTACGGCCGACCCGGGCAGAGAGAACACGCCCACCAGCGCAAGCGCAACACATGTCTTCAATACGCGCGTCAGTTTGACGCTAAAAATACACGAATAGCGGATTGGATGAAACCTCATAATGGTCGTCCACGCTGACTTTGCGGGCTGGCAAGACGTGGCCAACCGAGAATGGATCGATTGTATCGCAACCGACTGAGTCGAGCGACAAGGAAAACTATTGATGCTTATCGAAGTTTTTTATAGGGGACGTCCGGAAGATCAAGCCGGAGCCCAAGCCGCCGAGAAAGCAAAAGCGGAAGGGCGCGGACTCCCCGCAGCCCAAATGGCCTTTATTTATTCCTAGAATAATGCGATTGCTTAATAAGGAATGCTTGCGGCTCGCTGGGCTACGGCGCTGCGGTACGCATTTACTCGGATCTGGTTTCCGAATTGGTGCAGATGATCGAATTAGATTTGGCGTCAGAAGTCACACTTGTTCACCGAGCGTGCAAATTGGCGCTGGAGAGTGCCCAACGAGCGCGAGAGCAATTGCTGCGTCATGAGAATCAACATGATTGCTCTCAACAGAACTAACGCAGTGAATGCCTGTCACGCCGAACCAGCTCAGTGATCGCTGTGATGCTGCATCCCGGCCGGGACGCGCTGGCGGTCCAGATCATCGAGGTGGAAAGTCCATTTGAGCGGCAGATCCTGCGGAACGTAGCATAACCGATCGTCGCAGGCCTGGTAGCGCAGCGTGCCCTCGACCGAAAAGTTCCCCGACGCGTCCACCAGTGGCTTGATCTTCGCCTCCTGCGCGATCGTGACATCGCGCGTCAAGCGGAAATGATTGCGGTACACCGGAACGGTCTCGTCGATGGCCTGAAGGTAGAGCTTTTCCGAAGCCGGATAAGTCACATCGTGCGCTTTCGCGGCATCGGTCGCCTTCATCGTCCAATCGATTGCGATGTAGCCTTCGACACCCGGCGCATAGACGTGCATGTTGGGCTTGAGATCGATGTCGAGCGCCAGGGTCACGCGGTGTCCAGGCGCGACACTCGTCGCCGTTGCCGACGCTGTGAGGCGGAGTTGCTTGCCTTCAACGTCCGTCTTGGCCGCAGCCGGCGCGATACCAAACTGGCGTGCGAGGATATCGCCGGCTGTGAACCGCTCCCGGTAGTCGTCTTCGAAATACTTCGCGACGATCCGTCCTTGGGCGTCTAAAATGAACATGCCTGGAAATGGAACCCCGTAAAAAGCGCTGTCGGCAGGAACAGTGTCGTTGAGAATGTTCAGCGCGCGAATGGTTTTCGAACCCGCATCGGACAGTAGCGCGAATTGGATCCCGCGGCGCTCGGCAAAATTGTGAAGCGCCTCGACGCTGTCGTAGCTGATCGCAGCCACGCCCAAGCCGAGCTTGTCGAACGCCGCTTTGTTTTTCTGCAGCTCCACGAGCTGGGCTTTGCAGTAGGGTCACCAGTCGGCCGAGCGGAAAAACAGGATCACCGCGCCTTTGGGGCCAAGAACATTTCGGAGGGTTCGAGTTTTTCCGTGCTGATCGCGCATCTCCAACTCGGGCATCCGGCTACCGATGGCGGGGCCGTAGTCGCGCGCCGCACGCGCAGCCAGCACACCGAAAAGCAAACCGATCAAGCAACTGGTTTTCCGCACGAAATACCATCCTACCAGCGTGTTCCACTAAGTGGTTAAGAAGACTTAATATTCGCTAATTGCGTCCCCTTGCTTTCCCCTCCGGTGCCCGGTTAATCTTTGGGGGAACGCGTTGGGCGTGGTAGAGCGCTCAGCGAGGATTAAACCACAGGGAGGCAGTTAATGAATCGCAGAAAGTTTACCATCGCGCTTGGGACCGCTGCTGCCGGTTTGACGGCGGGCTCCGCGCTCTTCGGGCAGGATGACAAGCCGAAGAAAACCAAGGCCGCAAAACACGATTGCAAGGGACAGAACGATTGCAAAGGCCAGGGTGGCTGCAAAACCGGCGACAATGGCTGCAAAGGAAAGAATTCCTGCAAGGGCAAGGGCGGATGCGCCGTTCCTCCGAAAAAGTCCTAAGCTAAACTCTAATTTGAGATCTGATAAGGCCGGAGAGCGTTGGGGCGCCTCCGGCCTTTCTCTCTTGCGATGCGCTTTGCTCTCCCGCTCGTTCTGATTGCGTTTCTCGCCGATGCCGCGGACTATCAGGTCCAAGGGAACATCCGCTACGCGCGGCGCGCCGAGACAGTCCTGGACATCGTTCAAGCGCGCGCCCCCGCGCTGGGCAACCGGCCAGGTGTTGTCATTTTCCATGCCGGAGGCTGGGTGGAAGGAACCAAGGAGACGATGCTCGAATCTTTCGCTGTTCCTTTCGTCGAGCATGGCTTCGTGGTGGCGAATGTCGAATACCGGCTGGCGAAGTCGGCGCCTGCGCCCGCTGCGGTTGAGGACGCGCTTCAAGCAGCGAAATGGTTTCGGGATCACGCCGAAGAATACAAGGTGGATCCGGCGCGTATTGTCACGCTGGGCGAATCGGCCGGCGGTCACCTCGCATTGATGACGGCGCTGGTGCCTGCCACAACCAACTTCGGGCCGGTCACCAAGATCGCCGCCGTGATCGATTTCTACGGGGTGGCCGACGTCGCCGAGCAGGTATCGCAGCACAAGCCGTATGCAATCGACTGGATCCCCGACCAGGCCGGCAGGATGGACTTGGCCCGCCAGATGTCGCCGATTACCTATGTTCGAAAAAGTCTTCCGCCGGTGCTAGCGATTCACGGTGACGCCGATCCAACGGTGCCTTATGAGCAGAGCGTCTCGCTGGTCAAGGCATTGAAGGCCGTCGGAAATCAGGCGGACCTAATCACAGTCCCAGACGGCCAGCACGGATTTAGTCCTGAACAAATGAGCAAGCTCTGGCCGGATGTTTTCAAATGGCTCAAGAAACACAAAGTGATCCAGTGACGAGCGCGATCACTGAACTACGAGCCGTTTGGCGATCACCAGCGTGATGTCGTCGGCGGGCGGAGAGCCCGCCGTGAAGTAGTGCACCTGGCGGTTGATGGCTTCGATAATCTCTTTCGCCGGATCGTTGCGTAGCTTCGAGAAAGACTCCGCCAAACGGTCCTCACCGAACTCTTCGTCCTTGTCCGGACGGCTTGCTTCGGTAACGCCGTCGCTAAAGAGCACAACGGCATCGCCCGGCTGGAGCGTCACAGCTTTCTGCTCGTAACGCGCCGACGACATAATCCCAAGGATTAAACCGGTGCAATCCAGTTTCTCGACCGAACCATCGCGGCGGGCGACCAGCGGTGGATTGTGTCCGGCGTTGACGTACGTCAACTCGCCGGTTTTAGGATCCAGCACGCCGATAAAAAAGCTGATGAACCGGTTGCTCGGGCAGTTAGACGTGATGATCCGGTTGAGGCGCATGACCAGCGCCGCGACATCCACCGGCTCGTCGAATAGAACCTGGACGCGGGCCTGAAGGCTCGACATCAACAGCGCCGCCGGCATGCCCTTCCCTGCCACATCGCCCACCAGGATGGCAACGCGGCCGTCGGGATAGGTGATGAAATCGTAGTAGTCGCCGCCCACCGTGCGGCAGGGTGCGTTGTAGCCGGCCAAGTCGACGCCAGGCACGGAAGGCGCGGCCGCCGGCAACAAACGCCGCTGGATTTCGGCGGCCTGCTCCAATTCCTTGGCTAGCATCCGCTCGGCCTGCTCAACCTCGGCTAGCCGCGTATGCTCGATGCGAATAGCCGCGACGTTCGCCATCACTGTCAGAAGGTTCAGATCATCTTTCGTGAACTCGTGCACAAAGTGCGGCGAATCGAGATAAATCAGGCCGATGACCCGGTCGTCGGTTTGCAGCGGCACCGCAAGCATGCTGCGAATCTGTTGCTGCACGATGCTCATGCGTCCGGCAAATGCCTCGTCCAGGCGCGCGTCGCGCACCAACAGCGAGGTCTTGTCGTTAATAACAACATCTCGCACGGCGCTTGAGATCCGGAACCCCTCCCCATGTGCTGCGCGCACCACCAGGTCGTCGCCTTCGAGCGTCATGAGCACGCCCCGCGCCGCGCCTACTGCCTCCATGGACAGGTTCATGATCAGCTTGAACAGCTCGTTGAGCGGCATGTTGCCCGACAACTCGCGGCCAACGCGAATGAGCGCCTTCATCTGCGCGCCGCTGCCGTCCTTGTCCTGATTCAGGAGACCTTGCAAGTTGGTTGAGGCGGTGGTGGAGACGGGCGTCGAGCTGGTGCCTTCGACGAACACGACGGTGTTGGCGGGAACCGAGATCTTTTCGGCGAATTCGATGTTCAGGTGTCCCGCAGTTACGCGATCGTCAGGGCCGAGCGTGTACGGCTCCGTGATCCGCGCGCCGTTGACGAACGTGCCGTTCTTACTCTTTAGATCGCGCACGATCCACGAGTCACCCGATTTCTCGATCGCCAGATGTTGACGCGACAGGCCGGCGTCTTCCGGATAGCACAGCTCACTGGCGCTCGACCGGCCCACCGTGAAGCGGTCGCGATCGAGTGGAAGCGTGCGGGTTTTCCCGTCGGGAGTGTGGATCAGCAGCTCCCGCGGGCGGAAAGTCGGCGCCACCCCAGCCATTACTTTAGCTTAACGGATGGCCCTAACGTACGCAGATCGTAAGCGTTTTGAGTAGGGCTTTAACGGCCGTAGCCTCCGCCGCCCGGCGATTCGATCCGAAGAACGTCACCGGCGGCGACTTCGAAGCGGGTCTTTCCCGGCATGGGAGTAGACGTGTTCCTGCGTAGAAGCGTATTTTTTCCGCGCGATCCAGGGCCTCCGCCCGCCAAACCGTATGGCCCGCGCTCGCGTCGATCCGAGAGAATTGTGACCTGTGCGGGCGTTAAAAATTCGAACTCGCGGACGATGCCGTCGCCGCCGCGATGTTTTCCCTTGCCTCCCGATCCAGAGCGAATCCGATAACTCCGAACGCGCAGCGGGTATTGGTGTTCGAAAGCTTCCACAGGCGTGTTCCAACTGTTTGTCATGTGGGCATGAGTTGCGCTCGGGCCATCGGACACCGCAGATGCGCCCATGCCGCCAGCAATCGTTTCGTAATAGGCGAACGATTGGCCGCGCGCTGCGTCCCACCCACCGAACGTCACGTTGTTCATGGTTCCGTAACTCGCGGCCGGGATCAGCGGCGGCGCGGCCTTCGCCAGCGCGCCTAGAACCAAGTCGGTGATCCGCTGCGATGTCTCGACATTTCCCGCAGCCATGGCCGCCGGTGGTTCGGCGTTGACGACGCTGCGCGCGGGTGCGATCACTTCGAGCGGCCGTAGGACACCAGCGGTGTAGGGGATGTCTTCGCGAACCAAACAACGGAAGACGTAGGCCGTGGCCGAAATCGCGACCGCGTAATTGGCATTCACCGAGCCTTCCACTTGCGGATCGGAGCCGGTGAAATCGATGGTCGCGCGATCGCCGTGAATGGTGACTGTGACGGCGATCCGCACGGGCCGCGAAGTGATACCGTCGTTGTCGAGCGAGTCCTCGAAACGATACCGGCCTGGCGGGAGCCGACGGATCGCCGCGCGCATCATCCGCTCGCTGTAATCCTTGAGCGCGGTCATGTTGCGATTCACGGCGGGCAGGCCGCGCTTCGCTACCAATTCGAGCAGGCGCTGTTCGCCGCGACGGATCGCCATGCACTGCGCCAACAGATCGCCCTCACGCTCGACGGGCGTGCGCACGTTGGCCAGGATCAACCGCATCAGCTCGCGATCGAACTGACCCCCGTGCGCAATCAAAATGGGCGGAATCCGGATGCCCTCTTGATAGATCTCACGCGCCAGCGGCATGGAACCGGGACTCATGCCTCCGACATCGGCATGGTGCGCACGATTCGCGACATAAAACGCGGGCTTCCGGCTGCCTTTCACGAACACCGCGGAAACTGCAGTAATGTCGGGCAAGTGCGTTCCCCCGCGAAACGGATCATTCAGGATGGCGACGTCGCCCGGGCCGAGATCGAAGGCTTCCATCGCGTGGCGCACCGAGAGCGGCATGGCGCCCAGGTGCACGGGCATGTGATCGCCCATCGCGACCGTTTCTCCCGCAGCATCGTACACGGCGCAGGAATAGTCGCGTCGCTCCTTGATGTTGGCCGAGTACGAAGTCTTGCGCAGCACTGCGCCCATTTCCTCGGCGATCGAGACGAGCAGATGCCGGAAGAGCTCGAGTTCAATCGGATCGTGCCTCATTCCTTGCAGGCTCCGGCCGAAACCAGAAAACTTGCCACGCGCTGCCATCCGCCCGCGTGCGATCTCTCGATCAGGTAACTGTGCGACGCAGCGTCGACGCGCAGCCGCCACACCGCGGGCCCTCGCTCCGTGTTCAAAGGAAAATGTATCGGCTTCTGGCTCGAGTCCTTCATGCTCCAGCTCTGACCGCCGTTGTCAGTGGCATACAGCTCATGCTTGCCATTATCGAGCGTCGCATCCACCAGCAGCATTCCCTTCTCGCGCGATTCGAACCAGAATCGCTCGATGGAGGCGACGCGGCTCTCTTCGAAAACAGGCTGCTGCTTCCACGTCTTGCCGCCGTCGTTGGTGATGAGCAGAAACGGATCTCGAGATGCTCCCTGAAGATTCGCGCCGGAAATCCAGCCGCTGCCGAAATCCATGAATTGAATCTGATCCAGCCCCGAGACACGCATGCGCTCGACCGGCTCTTTCCAATTTTGCCCCGAGTCGTCGCTTTCAAGAAGAATCGAAAACAACGTATTGGTGGACGAATGTAGATTTCCAACGAGGAACAGCTTATCGCCTACGCCTTCGATGTTCGCAAGCTCGAGGTATACCGAGCACGGTTCTTCTTCTGAACAAGTGAGCCCGGCGGCGACCGTGTCGGCAGCAGCGCATTCAAACGGAACGTGCATTGGCTGGCCGGTGTTGGGGATCGTAGTTTGCGCGTTCAACGAGAGTGTGAGTGCCAGCGACAAGGCCGCGAATCGGACCACAGAATCAATGGTACAAGACCCGCCCGTGGCATCATGGGGCAATGCCGTTTCGCATCGCTCACCACAAGCGCGCGGTCTCGAAGCCGGCCAAGTTTTCGGCGAAGCTGCGGCTCCAAGTCGCTTCGTTGGGGCGCGCTTTGTCTCGGCATCGGCATGCTGCGAGTCTCGCGCGGCACGTTTTACGTCGTCAATTTTTACAGCATGCAGGCGTTCTCAGGCGCGATTGTCGCTATCGACTCGATTGCCGTCCTGGTAGCGTTGTTTCCAGTTTCGTAGATCGAAAATTGGGGAAGCGGCTAGAGCCACGCTCATACGTCAAAGATCGAACTTGATCCCCTGCGCGAGGGGCAGTTCATCGGACCAATTGATCGTCACCGTCTGACGCCGCATGTAGGCCTTCCAGGCGTCGCTGCCGGATTCGCGGCCGCCTCCGGTATCCTTCTCGCCGCCGAACGCTCCGCCGATCTCTGCGCCGCTGGTGCCGATGTTAACGTTCGCAATGCCGCAATCGCTGCCCATTGGGCTTAAGAAAGTCTCAGCCGAGATGAGATTGGTGGTGAACATGGCCGAAGACAATCCCTGCGGCACATCGTTGTGCCATGCCAGCGCCTCATCCAGCGTGTCGAACGCGATAATGTAGAGGATCGGCGCGAAGACTTCCTCCCTGACGATCGCCATGCCCGCATGCGCCTTAACCAGCGCCGGTCTGACGAAGCAACCGCCGAGATCTTCTCCGCCATACAGGATCTCGCCGCCTTCTGCGCGAATGCGTTCGAGCGCCGATTGCATCGCAACCACTGCGGCCCGATCGATCAGCGGCCCCATCAACGTCTTCTCATCGCTCGGATCGCCGACGCGGATCTGCTGATAGGCGGATTTCAACTGCGCCGTTAGATCGGCCGCGATGCCGCGCTGCGCAAACAACCGGCGGATGCTGGTGCAGCGCTGTCCCGCAGTTCCAGCCGCTCCGAAGACAATTGCGCGCGCAGCCAGATCCAGATTGGCATCGTTCATCACGATCACGCCGTTGTTGCCGCCAAGTTCGAGGAGCGTGCGACCGAGCCGGCGCGCCACCGCCTCACCGACGACGCGACCCATCCGGCACGATCCAGTCGCGCTGATCAGTGGCACTCGGGCGTCTTCAATGAGCCGCTTTCCGACTACTGCGTCCTCGCCGATGATAAGGCTGAACACACCGCGCCAGCCATGGCGATCGAGAACGCGATCGCAGATTTTCTGCACAGCAATCGCGGTCAGCGGCGTTTTAAGCGACGGCTTCCAGATCACGCAATCCCCACACACGGCCGCAATGAATGCGTTCCAGGACCACACTGCAACGGGGAAATTGAACGCTGAAATCAGGCCGACCAACCCGAGTGGATGCCACTGTTCCGTCATGCGATGCCGCGGGCGCTCGCTCGGCATAGTGAGCCCATAGAGCTGGCGCGAAAGGCCGGTTGCGAAGTCGGCGATGTCGATCATCTCCTGCACTTCGCCCTTTCCTTCGGCAAGTATCTTTCCCATTTCGAGTGTCACGAGCGCACCGAGATCGTCTTTTGCCTGTCGCAACGCATCCCCGATCTGGCGCACAACTTCGCCGCGCTTCGGGGCCGGAAACATCCGCCAGCGCTCGAAGACCTCCTGCGCCTGCGCGATCACGGTATCGTACTCGCGAGCCGACGCGAGACGAACGCGCGCGAATTCGGAGCCGTCCGCCGGATTCAGCGACGCTATGGTCGACGCACCCTCGCACGCCATCCACTCGCGCGCGTACGCGCCCGGATTTTCGGGCTCGATTCCCAGCCTTTCTAAGACCGCGTGCCCCGTTATTGTGCCAGCCATCGAAACGCCTCCGGACCGGTCGCAAAGCGCCGGCCTGCCTTGGTCACGACAGTGCGGATACGCTCGGCGACTTCCCGCTGGAAGTCGGGATCGAGCCACGCGGAAAACTCGTGCCGCTCGCTGATCCGAAGCGCGGCTTCGCGAGTCGTTGCGCCGCGAGGCTTCACCGCTCGCACATGCAGTGCGTCCGAAATAATGTTCTGATTGCTCGCCTCAAGCACCAGCGCCGCTAATTCCTCTGGGTCGCATGGCAGCATCGGCGCGATTGTCGCGAACGTACAAATCCCAGCTTCGCGAAGATGCCGGATCGTCGCCAACCTCTGCTCAATCGGCGCGCAGTGCGGCTCATACAATTTACGGACGCTCTCGCGATTGGTCGTGACAGAAAAACTCACACGCAACGTTGTCCGCCGCGCCAACGCGAGCAGCAGATCCAAATCACGCAGGATCAGCGGCCCGCGCGTCTGAATCGAAAACACGCGCGGCGGATTCCGAATCACGGCGTCAAGAACCCGCGGCATGAGCCGTTGATCTTCTTCGGCCGGCTGATAAGGATCTACCAAAGGCGAACAATAAATGCGCTGCTCGGAGCGCAACTGTTTCCCCAGCAATTCCGCTGCGTTCGACTTAAACGTCGTGTACTGCCCCCAATGCTGCCAATCTCCAGGCTTCAACCCACCGTAGATTCGCATGGTCGGCACGTAGCAATAGCTGCACGCAAACGTGCAGTTGCGCGCCGGTGTCAGCGAGTGAGTGAATCCAGCCTGTGCGATGTAGCCAGTAACGGATGAAAGGATGCTGTTCGCCGGCGCTTCGAAAACCTCAAAAGCGCAAAGGGTGCGGCGCGCTCCGCCAAGCGTGTCAGGAACAGCTCGGCGCCGCACTCCGTTTTGAGCGTGTTCCTCAAAAGGCATCGCGCCTTCATTTTCGCACTCGGCAGTTCCGAACGACTCGATCAGCTTAGCTTGCGACGCAAAACGTCCAGAGCGGTGTTCGTCGAGAACTGGCGAATCCGATCGCGATCGCCCGGGAGTTGCACGCGCCGCACCTCCACGCCATCGGGCGTTGCCAGACCGACAAACACCAGTCCGACGTTCGCGCCTTCCGGCCCCGCGTATCCGGTTATCGAAAGGGCATGCGTCGATCCAGTGCGGGCCTTCGCGCCTTCCGCCATCGCTTTCGCCACTGGCTCGCTGACTGCGCTATGTTCTGCCAGAATCTCACGCGACACACCGAGCAGGCTGCTCTTCATTTCGTTCGAATACGCGAGGAATCCGCCGACGTAATAGTCCGATGACGACGGAACCGCCGTGATTCTTCCGCCGAGAAGCCCTCCGGTAATGCTTTCGGCAACGCTCAACGTCGCGCGACGCTCGCGCAGCAGATCGCCCACCACCTTTTCGAGCGAATCGCCATTGCGCGAGTACACACGATCGCCCAGCAGCGCGTCGACTCTCGCAAACGCCTCTTCCACCACGGCTTCGGCCTCCTCTGCCCGCGGTGACCGCGCCCGCAAAAACACGTGAATCTCTCCTGACACCGCGAGAATTGTTGTCGCCAGCATCGGATATTGCTTGTACACCGGCGAAATCAACTGGTCCAGATCCGACTCGGGAATCCCAACACACCGAAGCTGGCGCGTGCAAATGGACTGCACCGGCAGTACCTTTTCTAAACGCGGCAGGCACTCGCGCTCGAACATCGACTTCAGCTCGTTCGGAGGGCCAGGCAGCATCATC
>Ga0126373_10001006_pt1 | contig 19499 bp, 19 predicted proteins | sample PanSoiMetPlot_11_FD_92545 | JGI IMG/M metagenome (GOLD analysis project Ga0126373, IMG submission 92545) | Tropical forest soil microbial communities from Panama - MetaG Plot_11 | ecosystem: Environmental > Terrestrial > Soil > Tropical forest > Bulk soil | place: Panama | collected 2016-02-17 | reverse complement strand
GTGGTCAGCGCCTACTACCGGGACGTCGACTCCCACAACTACGCCGGGGCATGGGCGCTGATCAACTCGGGCCTGGCGACTGGTCAGACCTACCAGCAGTTCGTGGCAGGCTACGCCTGCACGGGCACTGAGCAGCCCACCAAGCTCGGCCAGTCCGGTCACCGGGTGAGTTTCATCCTGACAGTGATCAACGACTGCACCGGCACGGCCCAGCACTACACCGGGACCGACACCGTCCGCGGCGGGAAAATCGTGGCAGCCGACGTCACCCGCACCGGCTAACCCCGCCACCCACCGGGCATGCTCAGTCCGGCCAATGGAAACGGGTCACCCTGCCGCCGTCGATGCTGACCTCGGCCACGGGGGTGTCCGTGTGCCGCCAGATGAGGTAGCGCCCGGCGACGAGCCCGGGATAGACCGCCGCATAGCTGCTGCCCGCGGCGGTCCTGCGCTCCCGGACCAGCGAGTGCGTCCGGCCGGCGGCCTTGACCCCGCCGACCGGACTGATCTCGATCTCTCGTCCCAGCAGAGCGGCGGGCGTCTCAAGGACGAGGGCACCGACATCGTTGCCAAGATCAAGGACGACGCTCCCCGGACCCGACGGGCCGGCGATGGGTTCGTGCACCGCGGCCTCCTCGTCACGACGGCGTTTCGAAGCCGCCGTACGGCACGCCGACGTAGGGGAAGTGGCCGAGGAAGCCGGAGGGCACGCTGGCGGCGGTCAGCCCGTCGGTGACCACGCTGGCCGCCGCGTCCGGCTTGAATGTCTTGTCCACCAACGGGAACGTCAGCCCGGCGACCGCGCGCAGCTCGATCGTGACCGTGTCGTCGAACACCCGGCGGCCGTTGGGGAACCCGGCGAGGTCGCCGCCGATGACGCCGAGCGGGTTGGGATTGGCGCTCGGTGGGATCGCGGTGTTCAGGCGGACCATGTCCGCCTGGACCGGGCCGGTGAAGTTCTGGAAGCCGGGCACGATGCCGGACGGTATCCCGGTGAGCAGGATCGCCTCCAGGTCGGCCCGGGCCGTCCCCGCCTGCACCAGCTTGGCCAGGTTCGGGAACACGCCCGGGTAGAACACGGGCAGCAGCGCCGCCACCTCGGGATGGGCGACGTACACGGCAAACCGCTTGTCGTCAGACGGCGGCAGCGTGTTCCACAGGTCCTTTTGGCCCATCGGGATCAGAACCTCGTTGAAGAGCGGGTTGGCCAGCCGCGACACCTGCGTGAACGGGCCGCTGCTGAAGTTCTGGCCGGCTTCGGCGTCCCAGACCCGGGCCCCCTGGCGGCTTGCGGTCGTCCACACGCCTATCACCGAGCCCCGGTCGTTCACGCTGCCGTGCTTGCTGCCCGACACCAGCTGCGAGATGGGGACCTGGATAGCGATCGAGTGAATGTTCAGCTGCCCGAGCCCGTTGACTCCGGGCGCGGGCTTGGAGAACACGTGCATCTCGAACTGAGCATGCAGCTGCTGGAACGGCCGCAGGTTAATGAGGTCGAAGACCGAGCCCACGTCCACGTAGAAGGGATCGGACCGCTGGCCGGCAAAGACGCTGACCCCGCCCGGGATGCTGTGCACCGCGGACTGGGCCAGCTGCGCGTAGTCCGGAGTGGACAGCGGGCCGATGTGGCACGGCGGGCAGGCCAGGCCGGAAGCCAGGGGATGGCTCTGGCCGTGCGTTACGCGGGTCACCGAGTACGACTGGCGGCTGTTCCAGTTCGGGCTGTCCAGGGACCGGATCGGCCCGGTGTTGTACAGGAACGAGTTCGGGTCAGTCAGCGTGCTCTTGAAGCGGAACTGGTAGCTGATGTCGGCCTGGGCGTCACCGTCGTTGTCGATGTGGATCTCGTAGAGCACGTCGTCGCCGAAAAAGTAGAAGTTCGGGCCGGCGGCCGGGGACTCGAACGGGATGTAGTTGGCGATGAGGGTGACCGTCTCCGGACAGTCCGGGCTGACGAACGCGAACACGTCGGTGCTGTCGGCGACCGGATCCTTGGCGATCTCCGGAGCTTCGCGATGCGATGACATTCCTAACCTCCCTTTACCGAACGGCCCGCGCCAGCTGGGCGGCCAGGGTGGGGTCACGGAACCGCACCTTGCTGGTCCCGGCGAAGACCTCAAGCTCTCCGGTGGCAGCGTCCCGCAGGTACACCACGAGGGAACCGGCGTTCGCCGGCCCGGCGGCCGCCGCCGTCGGTGCGGCGCCCTTCGTTCCTGGACTCGCGGAGGCAACCACAGCACCGGCACCCGCAGCCGTGGCGAGCCCTACGGCACCCACGCCGACGGCACCACGCAGCACGGAACGGCGCGATACGCGAGGCGGCTGCCCGGGAACGGTAGCGGGATCCATGACAAGATCTGCGTCACTGTGCGGAGACATGCTGTCTTCTCCTTTGCTGACTCAAAATCGCTGGGCTGCCGTCGGTGTGGAACCTCAAGATCAGCACGCCCGAGGGCGCCCGGCTGAATGCCAGCTTCTTGAACGCGGTGAAGTACGCGGGCTCAGTCATCGACATGAGGAGCACTTCCTCAGGCGGAAGGACAACTAGTGGTGCTCCGAGCCTCGCCGCACGCCCGCACGCCCCACACCGTCAAGGCAGGTAATTCTGCATGGCTTTGGCCGGGCCGGCATTCCCTAGCGGCGGGCTTTCGCCGTAACCGGCTCTGACCAGGTGACCATCTGGGTATGTCACCGATGTCATGGGTTACGACCTGGGGCGGGATCTTTCTGCCGCTCCGGCGATCTGCCCGCCGTGCCTTCAGATTCATGACCGCTGCAGGTTCACGGCCGGGTCGTTGTACTGCGCCCGCCAGGACTGCCAGAACCCACACCACCGGCAGCCCCCGCCTGCCGAAAGGACCAGCCATGACCGCGCGACCCGAGGTAGTGGCGCTGCTGACTGACTTCGACGTGGAACACACCAGTTCCGGCCAGCGGTTCGTGCACCGAGATGGCCGGCCGTTCACCGCAACGGAGACCGAACTGATCGGCACTGCGACCGAGGAGGACATGCGGGCCGCCGCGAGCGAACTAGCGGCCGCACCTGACCGTCTGACCGAAGTTCTCATGCCGTATATCCGCAAGGTCGCCGAGGGATTCGGCGACGGTGAGCCCCCTGCGAAGGCACCCTGACCTGCGAGCCTAGTCACGGAATGTGGCTGCTGAGTGCTCTACGGCGGCGCCTGATCCGCCGATAGGCATGCTGATCCCGGGCCGCGACAGATCGCAACTCCGGGCGCGCTGGAACACCGGCTGGTGCGCATCACGCGCTACCTCATCCGACGGCGACTGGACCGGTCAGGTGAAGCCGACGTTCAGGACGAAGTGCCCGAGCCTGAGGTTGAGTACTCCGCCGCCGGCCCAGTGCACGATGGACGCCAGCAGGATGATGGCCAGGATTACGACGACCACCCAGAAGAAGAACACGACGACGCCGGGGATGGCATACCCGGCCACAGTTCTTGCTCTAGCCACGGCCACCAGCTACCCACCGCAGCCCGGCCTATTCGGCGGGTGGTTGCCCGGCTGGCCGGCCGGAGCAGCCGAGGTCCGGCGGATTGGCGCGGTCGGCGGACCGTTCACTGCCCATTCTCGCCCCCATGTCCACGTCGCGGGTGGCCGTGGTGGTGTCCCCGCCGGTGGGAGGAAGGTGCGGGGACGGGGGTAGCGGGGGCGGGCACGGTCGGCTGGGCTGATACCCGGCGGACGTGGGCCACGGCATGGCTGACGCTGCGCGGGCTGACCGAGCGCGGACTGACGCGCGGCTGAGGAGCCTGGGCCGCAGGCGCGTGCCGCCAGGTGGCGCAGGTCACCAGGCCGCAGCCTCCCGACACAGGTGGCGAGGCACGACCGGGCAGGATCAGCATTACCCCACCGGCGAGGGCGGCGGCGCCAGCGACCGCCCCCAGCGCCAGGTAGGGCTGATGGCGGGCCAGCGCGGGCGCCCACCACCCGCGTGCAGAAGCCCGGTGCCGCGGCACGTTACCGGCACGATGTCGCACGTCCCCATCACCCCCGCGCGATCAAGACCCGGCCGCCACTGTAGCAGCGTCACACCGGGCAACAGCACCGGTTCACGGCCACATACCCGCGTGGACCCTTACGGGGGTTCTTCGTCTGCTTCTGGGGCTTCCAAGAAATCCCTGGCGACGGCCCCCATTGATATGTCCCCCGGCTGGATGGTGTCCGCCGGGCCAGGTTCGGCACCGGGGTTGATCTTCACATACGGAGGAAGCTCGGGCTCGGACCAGACGACCTTGCGTCTGGCATTGATCCATCGCCTAATTCTGAGCATGTGCCAGCACTACCCGTGGGGAAGGGTTTTAGGCGCGCACCGCAATGTCAGCGAGGCGCCTCATGCGGGTTTCTCGGCCACCAGCATGCAGTAGCCGATGAGCCCGTCGGCCACGGCCTGTTTCGCTAGCGCCGTGTACCGCATCACCGCGTCCACGTCGACCCCGGCTGCGGCCAGCCGGCCGGCGGCGCTCATCCGCAGCACTGTCAGCCGGGCCTCGATCTGCTCGATCATCCGTGCTACCGCGCCGTCATGCTCTTCGATCGACACGATCGCAAGGCCCGCCTTGGTGAGGATTTCGGTGTATTGGGCGACGGGGCGGGCGTCGGCAATGCAAGCGACCCAGGCGGCTAGAGTCCGCAGCTCCTCCGGCAGTCCACCCTCGACCGTAACGTCCGTTATGCCTGCCCGGCCGCCGGGATGCAGCACCCGGGCGAACTCGCTGGCGGCCGCCGCCTTGTCCGGGAAGGTGCAGAACGCGCACTCGCAGACGATCGCATCCGCGATCGCGTCCGGGAACGGAAGACGCTCGGCGTCACCCCGGTGGAACCGTACGCTGCCGGACAAGCCCGCTTCATCGGTGGCTGATCGCGCGCGTTCCACGGCGGGCTCGCCGAGTTCCACTCCGTCGACGGTCACCCCGTATTCGTCGGCTAGCAGCCGGGCGGTCGCGCCCGGTCCAGACGCGACATCGACAACCCGCCCGCCCGGACGCAAGCCGAGGGCGGTGGCCAGCCGCCGGGTAAGCGCGAGCCCTCCGGGGTGGTAGGACTCGCCGAGCACAAGCGCCACCGCGTCGCGGGAGTACGCGGCGGCGCAGCACGCCTTGACTTCCGCACTCGTCGGGGATGGCTGCCCGCTCACCGCCGTGTCTCCCAGGGCTTACCCATGCCCGGGACCGCCCGGCGGCCAACATTCGTGGCACCTATCAGGCGGTGCCGGTTGCCAGCCCGATGCTGACTGCGGGCGATCTTCGATCCATAGGGTGATTCGGCGAGCAGGGGCTGAAGTTCGGTCGCGTTCGGCACTACGCCGGCAACCCTCACCCCTGACATCTGCTCGCGAACCTGCTCCCGGTAGCCGACGGAGTTGTAGGCGCAGAACGGGATCAGCCGCCCATCCGGGGTGATCTCCTCGACGCAGCACTTCATCAACTGCTTGACGTTGAGCGTGTAGGGGTCCTGGAAGTCCTGCACCACGATCATGAACGCCTGGTGGGTGAGGTTCGCGACCGCCTCGGGCAGGTTTACCCCGCACGCGTCCGCGCAATTGAGCGCCTCGGCAGCGGCGTGCAGCTTCTCCTCGGTGGTCACGGTGCCCATGAACGCCGATGCGCTCCACAGCTTCTCCAGCGCCTCCCGCACCGCGTAGTCGGGCACCACCCGGTTGGACACATAATCCAGGTAGTCCTCCACCTGGATCAGCCGCGGAATCGGCACCACGCCGAAGTCCGCCTCCCCCGGAGTACCCTGGGTCAGCAGGTAGGTGATCGACCGGCAGGCCGGGAAGCAGCACGGCACCGGGAAGAAGTCGTCTTTCCGGAACCAGCTGGGGCGCTGTGCAGCGATCAGCTCGATCACGTCCGAGTTCGTCAGCCGGGTCAGCGGGTCGAACTGCCGATGCCGCCCCGAGTGGGTCACCGGCTGGAACGACACCGCCCGCACCGCCGGATGGGCCAATCCGAACTCGACGATGTCGCCCAGCTCATGCTCGTTCAGGCCCCGCTCGACCGCGGCCGCGAGGGTCACGGTGAGCCCGGCCCCAGCGCAGTTGTCCAGCGCCCGGCGCTTGATCGTCCGCAGGTCCCGTCCCCGGATCTCCCGGTGGGTGCGTTCGTCAAGGCCGTCGAACTGCAGGTAAATGTTGATCGACTTACCGTGGCGGCCGTTGCGCTCGCCGAGCGCGGCAGCGAACGTCTTGTCGGTGGCCAGCCGGATGCCGTTCGTGTTGAGGGTGATGTTGCGGATCGGGCGGGCCTGGGCGGCATCGAGGAAGCCGAGAATGTTCTTGTGGATGGTGGGTTCCCCGCCGGAGAACATCACCACCTCCGCCTCACCCTCCGAAGCGACGAACGCGTCCAGCATCCGCTCGCACTGCTGCGGCGTGATCGCATACCCGTCGGGCTGGTGACCGGAATCGGCGAAACAGATAGGGCAGTCCAGGTTGCAGTTCGTGTTCACCTCGATGATGCCCAGGCAGGCATGCTGCTTGTGCTCCGGGCACAGCCCGCAGTCTGAGGGACAGCCCTCGCGCACCTCGGTCTGGAAGGTCAGCGGGATGGTGCCCGGTTTGTTGAACCGCGCAGACGCGAGATATGCCTGCGCATCCCCATACACCAGCGCCTCGAACCAGCCGTGCTCCCGGCAGCGTTTGCGCAGGTACACCTTGCCGCCACGGATGTTGACCTGCGCGTCCACCACCACCTTGCAGACCGGGCAGACGCTCTTGGTGTACTCGACGAACACCTCGTCCCGCTGCTGCTTTCCGGCGGTCGCGCCCCGCCCGTTCCCTACCACCACCGACGACTCGCCCATCACCAGCACCTCCGCGTCTACGCGACCAGATCCAGCAGGTGCGCGGGCATTCACGCCCACCAGTGGCTCCCTGCGCCCATACTGCGCCGCCACGGGTCTTACCGGCCACCGGCCTCTGCCGCGGCGCGCCCGCCGCCGGTATCACACCGTGATGACGGCGGCAGCACGCGCGTCGTGTCAGCCGCCTGACACTATTCGCTGGGCTCAGGGTGTGAGGCTGCAGTCAGGCCGTGGCCAGGCTGCGGAGGGCGTCTTCGATGCCGCGGTGGAAGGTGGGGTAGGCGTAAGGGTCCCATCCCGACCACGATGATGTCGGTCTCTTCGGCATCCATGTGCTCCTCCTCACGATCCGCCCGCGCCTGACTGGCTGCGGGCCAACCAACCGGCCACAACAGGCGGACTGCGCGGGATGGTGAGGGGATTGTCAGCCAGGTGACAACACGCGCCTGGTGGCGGGCGGCCCGCGGGAGCATGATGGTCATGGCCTGCCTGCCCGTCCCTGCCAGCCGATGCGGTGCTGCTAGAACCGGCGGCTGACAAGTAGAGGAGGACCGCGATGGCGCGTTCGGCGGGGATGGCGTGGTCCTGCCCGGGCGGACGGTGACGGGTGCGCGAGGTCTATGACCTGGTCGTGATCGGCGGCGGCTCCGCCGGATTGGGCGCCGCCCGCGCCGGGGCCGCCGCGGGCGCCCGGGTGCTGCTGGTCTCCGAGGGTGAGATCGGCGGGGAGTGCACGTTCACGGGGTGCGTGCCGTCCAAGACGCTGATCCAGGCGGCCGCCCGCGGCGCGACGTTCGGTGACGCGATGACCGCGGTGTGCGGCGCGGTCCAGACGGTCGCCGCCACCGAGACCCCCGATGTGCTCACGCGGGAAGGCGTCGAGGTGCTGCGGGGCCACGCCGTATTTGCCCTGCCGGGCGCGGTCAGTGTGGGCGGGAGTGTGCTGCGGGCGCGGGGGTTCGTGATCGCCACGGGCTCCCGGCCGACGGTCCCCCCGGTGCCTGGTTTGGCTGAGGCAGGCTACCTGACCAACGAGAACGTCTTCGGCCTCGGTGAGCTGCCGGCCCGGCTGGCGGTGCTGGGCGGCGGCTCGGCCGGCTGCGAGCTGGCGCAAGCGTTCTCGCGGCTCGGCAGCCAGGTCACGGTCATCGAGGTGGCGCCCCGCCTGCTGCCCGCCGCCGACCCGGCCGTGTCGCACCTGATCGAAGAGGTGTTCCACGCTGAGGGGATCGGCGTACGTACTGGGATGGTGGCCGCCAGCGTTGCGCGTGATGAAAAGGGGGTGGCGCTGATGCTGACGCCGAAGGAACAGATAACGGTGGACCGGCTGCTGGTGGCCACCGGCCGCCAGCCCGTTACCGACGGCCTGGGGTTGGCGGATGCCGGGGTGCGCCTGGACGAGCGGGGCTTCATCGTCACCGACCGGCACCTGGCCACCACCGAGCGAGGCATCTACGCAGCGGGGGATGTGACCGGGCGGATGCCGTTCACCACCCACGCCGCGTTCGAGATGGGCCGCCTGGCCGCGCGCAACGCGCTCCGGCGCCGCCGGACGCCAGCTGCCGCGTTTGAGACCTCGGCGATCCCGTGGGTGGTGTTCACCGACCCCGAGGTGGCGCAGTGCGGGCTCACTGAGCAGGAGGCGGCCGCGTCGCCTCCGGGCGCGCGGGTGGCGTGGTTGCCGATGAGCGAGGTCGACCGGGCGATCACCGCCGGCCGCACCCAGGGCTTCGTCAAGATCATCGCAGGCCGCCGTCGGGTACTTGGTAACACCGGGGGCGGCCGGGTGCTGGGCGCGACGATCGTGGCCGTCCGCGCTGGGGAGATGATCGACGAGATAGCGCTGGCCATGCGCACCGGCATGTTCACCGGCCGGCTCGCCCAGACCACCCACGCTTACCCCACCTGGTCGTTGGCCATCCAGCAGGCCGCTGCCCAGTTCTTCGGAACCTACGGCGGCCGCACCGCCCGGTCGGCACAGCCGCCCCCGCGCAGCTCGGGGGGATCAGGCCTGGTCTAGCTGCTCGGAGCTGGCGGGGGTGGCGTGATGGCCCAGCGGATGGCATGAACCATGGCATGGCCTGCTGGGCGGACGACCGCGGCCTCGGTCACCGGCATGCGGGGCAGGCGAAGCGGCCGGCGAGCCCATCCAGGCAGCAGCGACACCGCCGCCGCCGCCAGGATGGTGTAGGGCGGCCGGGCGACGGCCGGCAGTGGCGGGGTGAGCAGCAGGAACCGGGCGGCCTCACGAGCCTGGGCGGTACCGGCCAGCTCAGCGCGGTAGCTGGCGATGCGGGCGGCGAGGTCGGCTTCGGTGCGCGGCGGGTCGGGCACGCCCAGCTCGGCGCCGATCCGGGCTAGGTCGGCGACGTAACCGTCGCGTCCGGCCTGGTCCAGCGGCTGGGCGCCAAAACGGGCATGCGCGCGCAGGAAGCTGTCGGCTTCGGCGATATGGACCCAGGTCAGCAGGTGCGGGTCCGACGCCGCGTATGGCCGGCCGCCCGGCGCGGTGCCGGTGATTTTCTGGTGGATCGCCCGGACTCGCCCGATCGCTTGGCGGGCATCGCTGGCCCGGCCGAAGGTGGTGATGGCCAGGAAGTAGCTGGTCCGCTGCAACCGGCCCCACGGGTCGCCGCGGTACCCCGAGTGCCCGGCCACCGCGGCCATGGCCAGCGGGTGCAAGGACTGCAGCAGCAAGGCCGTGATCCCGCCGATGAACATCGCCGAATCCCCGTGGACCCGGCGGACCGGGCGGTCCTCGGCGAACCAGCGCTCGCCGGGGGCGTTGATCAACCGGCGGCGCTCTGCGCCCTGCGGCCCAGCCACCCGCTGGAAGATCACCCCGCCCAGGCGTTCCCGAACCAGATCAGCGGCGCCGGAGGCCTTCACCCTCCCATTCTTCCCGGTCCGGCCCCGCACCGCACGCCAGCTCACGTTGATCGCTCTCCGGCGCGAACCTCGCCGACGGCCTGCCAGTCAATCAGAACGCGCTCTACCCGCTCGGGCGACTCAGCGATGACCGCCTCGCGCAGTTCGCCCGCGAACATCTTCAGTTCATCAGCTGGGATGGGACTGGCCCACGGGAACGCGGCCGGCAGCACCGCTGGAAGTGCGCTGGCGGCCATCTCGCTGGTCAGCAAGACGGCGAGGAGCTGTGCCATCGCCAGGGTGGATTCGGAGACGATCGCGGCGACGCGCTCGCCTTTGATGGTGATGTGCGTGTTGACGCCACGGCCGGCGTTGTCGACGGCGCTGACCAGGGTATCGGCAGGCAGTTCGGGTGCGGGGGTCAGCCAGTCGCCGAAGCGGGTCTTGGCCAGGCGGGCGCCGGCGGCGGGAAGGAGGGTGCGTTCGTGCAGTTGGGCGCCGTAGCAGGGGGCGTGGGGGTCGGTGATGACCTCGCGGGGGTCGTGGCGCTTGCGCAGGGTGGTTCGGACGAGCTCGTCGAGGTGGAATTGCTGGGGCCCGGCGACCTCGATGACGCCGTTCAGCGGCGGGCCGACGGTGAGGTCCGCGAGCACGCTGGCCACGTCCTCGGCGGCTATGGGCTGGATGAGCACGTGCGCCAGGCGCACCGTGGTGCCGCTGGTGGCCGCGTCGGCGATGCGCCCGACGAACTCGAACAACTGGGTGGCGCGGACGATCGAGCAGGGGATCGGGGAGGCCTCGATCAGTTTCTCCTGGGCCAGCTTCGCCCGCAGGTAACCACCGTCGGGCAGGCGGTCGGCCCCCACGACCGACAACGCCACGTGGTGCCCGACGCCAGCGGCTGACTCGGCGGCGAGCAGGTTGCGGGTCGATGTCTGGAAGAACTCGAGCGCCGCGTCGTCGAAGGAAGGGGAGTTCGACACGTCGACGACCACCGAGGCGCCGTCCAGGGCGGCGGCGAGTCCCTGGCCGGTCAGCGTGCTGACGCCGGAGGCCGGTGACGCCGCCACCGTCTCGTGCCCCCGGTCGCGGAGCTTGGTGACCAGTTTCGATCCGACGAGCCCGCTGCCGCCTATGACGACGATCTTCATGATGAGTCCTCTCTGCGAACGAAGCCGTGATCCTCGATCGTTCGGGCTAGCCAGTTAGGCCGCCGACCGCGCGACGGGTTCGGCGGCGCCACGATCGTCAGCCCGTCGCCCGCCAGCTCGGCGTCGAGCCGGCTCCAGCCCGACGCGCCCGCAACGCTCCGTGAACGAGCACGATGGTCGGGGTCCGTTCGGGCATGATTGCCTCCTTGGTTGAGGTTCCGGGTCACCACGCAGCGTCCCTCCCGCTTAGAGGCGCTCGCATCTGTGAAAGTCCCCAGCGAGGACCCCAGTCGGAACTCGCCGTCCCGGCGAGCCTGAGGCGGTGCGCCGTTCGAGTTACGCCAACCCAGCGGCTGGCCCGTCTTGGCCGCCGTGCGCGGATCTTTCTCTGGCACGTGCGTTCAGGCCAGCAGTTCCTTGAGGGCTGAGGGCAGGTCGGTATTCGGCAGGCCCGGGAATGCCTGCCGGGTGGCTGTGGAGTCGAAGGTCATGTCGAGGGTGTCCATGGCGAGCGCGGCGCGGGCCTGGCGGGCCAGTGCGGGCTTGATGGCCGGGGTCAGGCATGCCATCGCCTGCAGGGCCGGGCGCGGGATGTGCCGGACGGTTCCGCGGCCCCCGGTAGCTTCTTGCACGGTGGCGGCGACCTGGTTGAAGGTCAGGTCGTCCGGGCCGCCGATCTCGACGACCTGGCCGCGCAGACCGGCATCGGTCGCTGCTAGCCCGACGAGGGCGGCCACGTCGGTGGCGGAGACGAAGTTGATGGGATTGTCGCCGTGACCGAAGACCATGATCTTCCCGGAGGCCTGCAGCGGCCGGCTCATGATCGTGGCCCAGGTCTCCATGAAGGCCGTGGCCCGCACGACGGTCCACGGGATGCCGCTGGCGCGCAGCGTGCCTTCTGCGGCGTGCTTGGCGCGGAACAGGCCGATGGGGTGACCTGGCGACGCCCCCACCACCGAAACCAGAACGAACGCCGCGCCGGTGCGGGCGGTGGCGCCGATCAGGTTGGCATTGCCGGCCCGGTCCACCGTTGCTGGGGAGACGCCGCCTGGGCCGGCGAATCCGTGCACGGCGGAGATCACGGTGCCCGCGCCGTGCAGCGTCCGCACGACGCTGGCAGGGTCGCGGACGTCACCCCGCACCACCTCCACGCCCAGCTCGGTGAGGTGCTGGGCGCGGGCTGGGTCGCGGGTCAGCACCCGCACCGCGTGGCCTTGGCCGGTCAGGAGCGGGATCAGCCTGGTACCGAGGGTGCCGGTGCCCCCGGCGACGGCGATCACCGTGGCGGGCCGGGCGCCGGCCCGGCACCGGCCCCGGTGCGCTGGCGCACCGTCTGATTGACGTCCGGCCCTCCGGCCTGCACCGGCTCCAGGTAGAACCGGGCCCAGGTGAACCGCCCGTCACCGATGCCGAAGATGATGACCCCGGCCATCTGGAGCGTGGCACCATCCGGGCGGGTACCAGTCATCTCCCACTCCGACCACACGACCTCGCCCCGGCCACACGAGCGCAGCACCGTTGCGGTGAGGTCGGGCATAACGGCGAAAAACTGCTCCCAGTTCCGCCGTACCTGGTCGCGGCCAGTGAACCCCTGGGCGGGGTGGGCCGGGGTCTCGTTACGGTAATCGGGGGCAAAGCAACCTGCCAGCGCATCAAGGTCGTGGCCGTTGGCCGCCGCGGCCAGCCGCTCCACCAGCGCTGCGCCCGTAACCGGCCCGTCTTCCAGCTCCATCTGTGGGCCCCCTTTGCCTTCTGATACACTGACATGTAACGGTTACATGACTATGGAACAGAAATCACCGGCTGTCAACACCCGGCGGGGCTACGATTCGAGCGGCCGCCAGGAACGCGCGCGCCAGACCCGCGACCAGATCACCGACATTGCCAGGGAACTGTTCCTCGCCAACGGCTATGCCGACACAACCGTCGCCGCCATCGCCACGGCAGCACATGTCTCGGTCGAGACGATCTACAAGAGCTTCGGCGGCAAGCCCGGCCTGGTCCGGGCCATCATCGAAAAGGGCCTGGCCGGAGAGGGCCCGGTGCCCGCCGAGCAGCGATCCGATCAGATCCGCGACACCGAGCCTGACCCGCGTCGGATCCTCATCGCCTGGGGCGCCTTCACCGCCGAGCTCGCCCCCCGGGTTGCCGCTATCTACCTGTTGGCCCGGGACGCCGCCGCCGGAGACCCAGACGTCGCCGCCCTTGTGGACGAGATCAACGCCGCCCGCCTGAAGCGGATGACCGTCAACGCCCGCGGCCTGGCCACAGCCGGCCATCTGCGGCCCGGCATCACAGTGGAACAAGCCGCCGATATCGCGTGGGCCTATAGTTCGGCCGAACTCTACGAACTGCTGGTCACCCGTCGCGGATGGCCAGCCGAACGGTATGGCCAGTTCATCGCACAGGCCCTGATCGCCGCGCTGCTCCCCGCCCAGGGCACCTGAACCTTCCACCCGCCCACCTGCCCACGCCTGCGCCGCCGCGCCTCCGACCGGGCCGTATTCAGGCAGATCGCTGCCAGCCATGCCCGCGTGTTCTCACCCCGGTAGGAGCCGAACGCCGCGAAGGCCCGCAGGTAGGTCTCCTGCACCAAGTCCTCGGGATCCTGCCCGGTCCCGGCGGCATGACGCGCGACCTGGTACACCACGTCCACATGGGGCAGCGTGGCGTCCAGAAATGCGCGATGGTCACCCCCCATGGCACTTCACACCTACTATGACGCCGAGCGCCTCCCCCTGATTGCAGCACAGCGGCCATCAACCCGCGATTGATGCAATGTGGGCGTGTGATGGCAGGTGACGGCAGCCGTGGATCTTCTGCCTGTAGTGGATGCATGCTGGTGACATGGGTGAGGGGAAGACAGCCCTGGGACGGCGGCCGGTGTCCCCAGCCGAGCGTGAGGCCCTGGCAGATGAACGCGACCGCAGGGCCGACCAGCGTGAGGCCCTGGCAGATGAACGCGACCTCAAGGCCGACCAGCGTGAGGCCCTGGCAGATGAACGCGAGCGGAAGCTCGATGAGCGGACGCGAGCGATCGCTGCCGAGGTCAAGAGGATAGAAAAAGAGTCACAAGCGCTCATCAAGCGGTCACAGGCGCGGCTGGCTGGCAAGAGGGAAAGCGTTCACCGCCACCTAGCGGAGGCAAGGCATCCTGGCGGGCAACCGCAGCCGGGGCACGCCGGGACTGGCACGGCTGCCGGAAACGAGCCAACTGCGGCAGCCGCGCTATCTGCTCCCACGGCCATCCAGCGAGCCATCGACTTGCGCGAGCGGGTGAGCATCACGCTCGCTGCCCTGGCCGCGACCGAGGAAGAAGTCGCTCGGGTCCATGAAACGCTGGCCGACCAGCACCCCAGCGACAACGATCACTTCCGGCGGGCTGCCGCCGAAGCGCGCAGCAGGGCAGCCCAGCTTCGGGAAACCGGAAAGCAGTACCGCGACTGAACCGGCGATCACCCGGCCTGGGGGACACCGGCCACCACATGGGTCCCCGGCGGCCAACTGATGGATAGGGTCAGCCCGCCATGCCAGAGGGCACTGTTTGCCGCCCGCTCCGGGCGGTACGGTGAGATGGTGCCCGGTCCTGAGGACGGCAGCATCAGAAGCCGGTTCGATGACCTGTATGCGTCGGCACGCGAGGCACGCAGCTCGGCGCATCGGACCGTCCTCCGCGCCGACGACATCCTCCAGGAGTCCAACGCCACCCGGCAGGAGCACCGGCAGTCCTGCGCCCGGGCGGAGCGGCTTCACCAGCTGTGGCAATCTGGACAGGACGACCGGCTGCGGCATTCGGCGTATGCGCGGCTGCAGGCCCGCCTGGCCACCATGCCAGTGATCGAGCAGGCCAAGGGTGTCCTTATGGCCCAATTCGGCTGGACCGCGGAAGAGGCGTTCGATGCGCTGCGGCGCGCGTCCCAGCGGTCCAACATCCGGGTGCGGGACCTGGCCGACAGGATCGTGGCCAACACCGCCCGTGCCGCCCAGGCCCGCAAACCGGCGGGCCGCCAGGCCCGAGAACCGGCCGCTAGCCCGGCCACCACCGGGCGGGCCTTGCCCGCGCAGCGGCGTCGCCGCGCCACAGCCGGGTAGACGCAGGGAAGCCGGGCCCGTGAGCGGCTCCACCGACCACGACCCCCCCGGCTTCCGCGTTGACGCGGTGGCGATCCGGCATCACCTGGCTGAGGTTGCCGATGCGGTGGCCGCGACCGAAGATCAGGTCGCGAAGACCTTCGATCGCCTCGCCCAGACCCGGCCACGCCAAGCGGCGCGGCTGCGAGCCCAGGCCGCCAGGGCCCGGCAGTACGCAACGGTGGAACGAGACCGCGCAGCCCGCTACCGCGCGCCGCCATAAGGCAAGCCCAATCGCGGAGCACCAGGCCGTGCCAACCCGGGTGGCGCAGCAGGGGTCCGGTTGAATGGCGTGTCGTTGCCCGCCACGCACGCCTGCACCCCGGTCGGGTTCTACGCGAACGCTGGGCAATTCCAGGCCAGGACCTGGCCGAGCGGTGGAACGGCATCAAATGGACGGTCCAGCGCACTCCTAACCCCGGTTTCTATTGCCTTTACTTGACCCTCATTTTGCCATCGCTTGGGCATCAGGTAAGCCGCCTGACCGCTCTATCTAGATGTCAGGCGGGCAGCCGGGGAAAGATCCATTGCCACGGTGGCCCGGGGGCGAACGGGTGAGCTGCGCCTCGCTAAGGGAGAATCATGGTACAGACCACAGGCTTTGTCTTCGAGCCGCTGGACAACGACGAGGGAGCCCCGCCGATCTCCGCTACGGTGGGCCTGGGCCCGCTGGCTGGCCTCGCCGGAAACTGGAGCGGGAAGGGCTTCAATGCCATCTGGCGCCCGCACAGGGGCAAGTCGGACCATTTCCTCGAGCTGAACGTGACCAACGACCAGATCGACCTAGAGGTCATTGACGGGCAGATCCCGAACCGCGGACTTGTCCAGGGCCAGATCTTCATGCGTGGGCTGACGTACCTGCAGCAGATCTCCGACGCGAACGTGACGGTCGGTGGGGTCCCGGCCGGACTGCATATCGAGCCGGGGGTGTGGATCCACGTCCCGGCCCTCACCGACCCGAAGGAGCCCGCTGCAATCACCCGGATGGCCTCTATCCCGCACGGCACGACGATCTTGGTCCAGGGCACCGCCGAGACCACGGCCGGGGGGCCCTCGATCCCGGACGTCAGCCTCACCCCGTTCGCCGTCGGCCACCGGGACCAGCCCTTCAACTTCGACGAGCAGCACCTGAACAAGACCACGCCGTTCCGGACCTCCGGCGTGGGGCTGACCGGCATCACCCAGGCCATGCTCAACAACCCAAACAGCGTGCTGACGGGCAATCCGGCGAATGTCACCAGCACGACCCGGCTGCACGTGTCGACCACCCCGGGCGACATCGTCGGCGGCGGCACGTCGAACATGGCCTTCCTCGTCGGCGCCAAGGACGGCCCGAACGCCGACGCCGCCCACGTCGTCGCGACGTTCTGGCTTCAGACGCTGGCAGGCGACACCGAGCCCAAGCGGCTGCAGTACTCCCAGACCGTTCTGCTGAACTTCAACGGCATAAGCTGGCCGCACATCACGGTGGCCACCCTGACCAAGCCGTAAGACCAGCCCCCGCACCGAGCCAATGGGGATGTCAGCCCCGGCAGGGGGCGCTGCCGGAGTCGCTGTAGCTCATCGCCGTGGCGGGATCTGCTCCTGGCCCGGCGAGTGCGGGCTGGTAGTCCCAGCTGTAGCTGTCCGGGTGCCTTGGCGCAAAGCATGCCCACGGGATGCCGCCAGGCCCGGTGAGCCGCCGGCGCCACCCTGTTCGGGAGGGCTTCGGCTACTTCTTACCGAGGGCGTGTGCCGACCGCGGCGAGGCGGGCGGTATCGCGGGCGATCATCAGCTCCTCGTCCGTCGGCACGACCATGGCCACGGCCGGGCCGTCCGGGCTGATGCGCCCTCGGGTGTCCCGGCCGTGCCGCGCGTTGGCTTGGGCGTCTTCGGTCAGGCCGAGGAAACCCAGGCGGGCCAGCACCTGGCCGCGGACGAACGCGCTGTTCTCGCCGATGCCGGCGGTGAACACCAGTGCATCGAGCCGGCCCAGGCCGACCACCATCGCGGCGATCGCCTTGGCCAGCCGGTATACGAAGACTTCCAGGGCGAGCCGTGCTCGCTGATCGCCTTCGGCCGCCGTGGCCAGAATGATGCGCATGTCGTTGCTCACGCCGGACAGTCCCTGCAGGCCGCTGGCGGTGTACAGGGTGTTGTTGAGCTCATCGATGGTCAGCCCGGCCCGGTCGGCCAGGAAGCCGAACACACCGGGGTCGACGTCGCCGGAGCGAGTCCCCATCACCAGCCCCTCCAGCGGAGTCAGCCCCATCGTGGTGTCCACCGACACTCCATCCCGCACCGCGGCCACGCTGCAGCCGTTGCCGAGATGGGCGATGACCAGGCGGAGCTCGGCGAGCGGCCGGCCCAGCAAGGCGGCGGTCCGCTCGCTGACGAACCGGTAGCTGATGCCGTGGAATCCGTACCGGCGGACTCCGTACCGGGTGTACCACTCCTCGGGCACCGCGTAGCGGAAGGCGCGGGGCGGCATCGTCTGGTGAAACGCGGTGTCGAAGACGGCGACCTGCGGCAGGTCGGGCCGGGCGGCGCGGACCGCCTCGATCCCGGCCAGATTCGCCGGGTTATGCAGTGGGGCCAGGTGACTGAACGCGCGGATCGCGGCGATCACCTCGTCGTCGACCAGGACCGAGGCGGTGAATCGCTCACCTCCGTGGACCACCCGATGACCGGCGCTGGCCAGGCGAGCCTGCCCGGGCCCGGACGCTCCGTCCCCGGCCGGGCCGGAGCCGGCTTCCGCCATGTGGTCGAGAATCCGGGAGATGACGGCCCGGTAACTGCCTTCGGGCAGCTGTTCGGTGACGACGTGGTCCGGATACCGCCGGATCCGCAGCTCGGTCTCGGGCGTGCCGACCTTGTCGGCCATTCCCGCCAGCACGCGCTCTCCGCTAACGGGGGCCAGTACCGCGAATTTCACCGACGAGCTGCCCGAGTTGAGCACCAGCACCAGGCCGCCGGAATCATTGGAGCCGTGGGCGCTCTCGCCTGTCGCCGTCATCGGCCGGATCGTACTAGGTGCCGGTGAAGCTCAGGTATCACAATTTTTAGCCGAACGGACAGTCGTGGCCGGCCTGTGTTGCCCCGCGCCCGGCAGCACGGGAAGGTTACCTGGTGGGCCGCAGCCTCAGACCAGCCATGCCGCCATCGACGGCCAGCGCGATACCGGTCGTCGCCCCCGCGGACGGGCTCGCGAGATAGACGATTGCGGCGGCGACCTCGTCCGCCGAGACCAGGCGCCCCGTCGGCTGGCGAGCTTCCAGCGCGGCTCGTTCTGCGGCAGGATCGGGCGCGGCATCAAGGAGGCGGCCTACCCAGGGCGTGTCGACCGTGCCGGGGGTCACGCAGTTGACCCGGATGTTCTCGCGTACGTGGTCCGCCGCCATGGCCAGGGTGAGCGCGTAGATCGCGCCCTTGCTTGCCGAGTACAGCGCCCGCTGGGGCAGGCCGGCGATGCCCACGATAGAGCAGGTATTGACGATGGCGGCCTGGCCCCTGACGGCGGCGGCACGGCGCAGGTGCGGCAGCGCCGCGCGGCTGGTGCGGGCCATGCCCACCACGTTGACGTCCAGCACCTGGTGCCATTCGGCGTCGGGATTGTCCTCCACCGTTCCGATGGCCCCGATCCCGGCGTTATTCACCAGAATGTCGAGGCCACCGAGTGCTGCGACTGCCTCGCCGACTGCGCGGCGGACCGCCTCGTCGTCGGTCACGTCAGCGATCACGCCGACCAGGCCGTGGCCACTATCGGCTGCATTCCGGTCCAATGCGGCGACGCGGGCGCCGCGGCCGGCGAGCATCCTGGCCGTGGCCAGCCCTATGCCGGAGGCGCCGCCGGTAACGAGCGCGGCCAGCCCGGTGAGCTCACCGGCCGCCCCGATCCCGGCGGGATCACCGCCCCGTTCCGTGGCCGATCCCGGGACCGGGCCCGCATCCCGCGCTGTGCCCGGTTCAGTCATCCGCTGCCTCCCCACCAGCGTGATGCGGAAAGCGTAACGCCGTTAACCCGCGCAGGCCATCCCGCGATGGCTAGGCGGCGCGGGCCGCCCCGAGGGCACAAATCGGGCTGCCGCGTCGCGCGGGCTCGGGGCACGCGCGGCGCGGCAGCGGGTGGTTGCTGGCGCCAGGGCTGGCTGTGGGGCCGGCCCGTCTTGCTGATGGTTGTGCTAGCCCACGGCCCGCGGGAAGGCGACCGGGCTGCGGTTCCCCTGATCGTCCACGGCGCGGATGCCGAACTGCACGTTGTCCTTGGAGATATTGAGCGTGACCGTGGTGACGTTGCCGACCGGGATGGCGCTGGTCCAGTCCGGTGTCGTCGTCTCCCGCATCACGATCTCGTACCCGGTCACGTTGGTCTCGGGGTTGGCATTCCAGCTCAGCGTGGTGAAGTTGGTGCCGGCGAAGCTGACGGGCGGATTCGTGTGGATCTGCGCGCCCTTGGGTGTGCCGGGCGAGGTGGCCAGCGCCCACAGCGCGGCCGCGTTCACCCCGGTCACCCGGGCGACGTAGTTGAAGTCCACGTACTG
>Ga0126373_10001004_pt1 | contig 19507 bp, 18 predicted proteins | sample PanSoiMetPlot_11_FD_92545 | JGI IMG/M metagenome (GOLD analysis project Ga0126373, IMG submission 92545) | Tropical forest soil microbial communities from Panama - MetaG Plot_11 | ecosystem: Environmental > Terrestrial > Soil > Tropical forest > Bulk soil | place: Panama | collected 2016-02-17 | reverse complement strand
TGGTCACCGTCCGAGTCGCGGGGTTGGCAGCGGTAACCTCCTGCATTTTCACATCTACATTGGCGTGGCCGCGCAGGGAGTAACGCAGGGAAGTTGCGACATCTGGTGTGCTCAGCTCCGCCGTGGCTAGCTGATATAGCAAGGGCTGGAACTGGTGGTAGTTGTTTTTGTCGATGAGCGTGACTCGTACGTCGTTGCTTTTCGCCAGTTTTCTAGCGCAAGCGAGCCCGGCAAAGCCCCCGCCCACAATCACAACGTGCGGTTTGAAGCCGTGGTTATTCACTGCCTAGCCTCCTAGCGTCCGCTCCGAATGGCGTACCCGGGCGCGCGATTGCAATATGTCAATCAGTCCGGTCCATCCGGTCTGGTGGTGAGTTAAGTAGTTCCAGGCGTCCCCATCGGCGGAGTAATTCTCGCGAGACGTTCCCATTGCCGTTCGCTGATGTAGCGTCGCCAAAATTTCCACGAGGGATGGGCGGCGCTCCCTTCTTTTTAGTCTTTGATCTTCTGCAGTCAACAGTCCCATCGTTTTAGCGATTGTGCAACTGAGAGTGCTTCTAAAGCCCGGCATCTGATGTGATCCGAGAGGCGGACGCTGCATCTGATGAGAGCATTTGCTTCAGGATCTAATAATTCGCCGCCCAGGCTTTGATTTTGTCGAGTCAGTAAAATTAAAATAAGGACCCGACCCAATGCCTATTGGCGCGTGACAAAGCGCCAACGTCAGCAATCCTGCATGCTCTTCGGAAAGCCCGGCCAGCATCGCTCCGCCGAACAGCGCAACCACAAGCCGCGAACGGTTACAACTCGGCGTTCGGAAAACACATGATTTCCGTGCAGTCCGTACAGCTGTTTGCGCGCCACCAGAACCGCCGGGTTAGACGCCCGGTGATTTAGTAGCGCAGCAGAACTGCCTTCTTGCAGCCCACGGGCTTGGGCCGGGACTTAGCTCTTTTTTTTGTGGGTCGTGGGCCGGCACAGTCAACGAAGCGATTGACCCTGACCGGTTCCGACGTGTTTCCGGACCTCGGGCTACCGATCTGCGGTAATGGAACTGGGGCAGCGTGTGAAGTTTTGCGATTGCGTCGCGAAAGTGATCGCGTTCCTCCTTCGAGACAGTGGCGCTGTTCCTTCTAATTTCCTCGCCTAGCATAAAACATTATTCCTTCCGGCTGCGTACGGCCGCTGCTCGAACGCGGTAGAGCTTCGAGCACACTCTTGTGGTCCTCATAATCCCGGAATCCGTCGCGAGTACGACTCTCGCTTACTATCGAAATAAAAGGCAGACTAGCTACGCAGGAGTCCGCTTCATCTCGTACCGAGCGGATAAGCGTGAACCGATAATTAATAATTCTGTGCGTCACGCCTCCCGCGACGGCGCGCTTACGGGTAGTCTTCAAAGTCGGCAGTCGTGAGGCTCGCGACTTTTCGCTCCGATCGGAATGTGCGTCACGCTGAATGAGACCAACCACTAAGCGCGCTATGTCAGTTGACTTCCGCTCGTTCTCCTCTGGGTAGGTCGAGTACCGAATCAGAATCTCACCGATGGTGAAGCTCTTGACGATGGTCGGTGCCAACTCTCGCCTGTCAATCTGGCCGGCGAAGCGGTTCCGCACCTTCAGGTACTCTCGCTGCGCTTCCTCAGGGGCACGCGTGCCGAGCGACTTTGTGAGGCGCCTGCCTTCGTGCATGATGGAATACATCCATCTGCCGTCCGTGTGCTGATACAGCGATCCTTCGCCCTTCGGTCGATTTGTACGCGCCACTCAGTCTTCTCCAGGCGTATAAGGCTCCAGAAGCAGTCTGCGCTGGCATTCACCGCGAGCGATCTCGCGGCATTGTCGAACTCGTCCTCGTGCTGGCTTTTGGAGTGATGATGCATGAGTATAACCGCACTGTTTCTGCAGACGGCGAATTCAGAAAAACGGGAGCGAGGCCATGGACGCCGGAAATTCCTACCAGTGATCCTTCTCACAACCCTCGCGTAGAACGCTCATGCACTTGATTCTTGGCAACCAAGCTGTAACCCCTGAACACCGTGGAACCTATGGAATCGATGCTATGCTCTAGAGCTTATGACCACGAAGCTACTCAAACCGGTTCTTAGTGTCGAGAAGCACCACTTTCCCGCATTGCTAGTCACTATTCCGAGTGGTGCAACCGTACAGTATGAAGCTAGCGCCGTGGGGTTCGGTTTGGTAGACGTGGAGTGGGACGGGAAAACGTATTGCGCGAGTGTCCGGGACCTGTTAAGTTCTAGCTCCGTCAGAGACCGGTAGGAGCGTGCTTCTGGTGATCAGCCGAAGCAATTGGCTGTGCGCCATGAGCGTACTCGGAGCCAAGCGCGGCCACCATGACGGGAACTTGGCTTGGGTCAGTCGTGCGCGTTGCGAACGGCTTCCTGCTCGGAGATTGCCTTGTCGAGCTGGAACTTTGCGTTCTTGCGTCGCACGGAACTCAGGTGCGTCTGGCGTGTACCCTCCGAATCAACAGCAAATAACGAGAGCAACTGATCCAGTTTATCGCTTTGGCAAGCCGGGCATGCAGGTTTGTTTTTCAAAACAAGCGTCTCGAATTGCTCTCCGCAGCTGAGGCACTTAAATTCATATAGAGGCACAGAGACTAATTCTTACCGTTGACGGTAACCTTAATATCGAGGAACGATTCTAACATTCCGTCGCTCGCGATCGCCCGAATCCAGTAATCGCCCGGCACGCTGAATGTCGCATGCGTGTTCGACGTGACAGGCTTTCCATAAACTGGTGGATCTTTCGGTGGATCAAAGTCTACCGGACCAGGTCCACGGTACAGAACCCAGCGGATGTTGACGCCGGTCCCTCGCATCAGATTTTCGGGAATAATGCTTGGGATTCCGGTGAGGTCGTCGGCCTTGGCCTCGCTCGTACCGCGGCGTGCCCGCCGCGGCTTAGGCTTCGGATGCCCGTCGTCTGTCGCTGATGCCGTAAGAGTAAGTGTATCCGGAAGCGTAACGCTGGTCATCGTATTACCTGTAATGGTTGGAGCTTCATTCGCAGGGTCATAGGTGCCACTGCCGGCATTCTCCGAGATTACTCCGTTGTTCACTTCCCAAGCCGGATTCAAAGAAGCTTTTGCCTTCAGAGTTTGGCCATGACTGTTTAAAGTCCAAATGAGCTGCTGGTCCTTTGGGAAATCCTTCGGAACGATCACTTTGAACGCGAACATGTTGCGTCGGACCATAAAGTGAGTCGGTTGTCCGCGATCGGCCGATCCCGGTCCGAACGAATTGTTCGGGCCCACGGAGAGATCCACTTCTTCCTCATAGTTCCGATTCAAATAACCAAACCAAAATGAAAAGGTTCCATCAGTGTTCGGCTGCCAGCCTTCAAACGCAGGTACGACTGGCTGACCCCGGCGATACTGGATCCCTGAGTTCGGATCATAAACCTGCGCGTACGATGCTGCGGCGAGAGCATGAAGACCCAGCACCGCGGTCGCGAGACAAAACCAACGTGGAATCATATGAACTTCGCAATCGCCACACGATGTGTCGTGGTGCGGCGATTGCGCCTCAACTTTCTTTACTACTTCGCCAATTGTGCTGCCAATTTGCCCTTGGCCTTCTGCTGATCTCGGCGTTCCGCCAGCATCTGCTTGAACTCGTCATTGGATAGCTCGTAGTAGCTGACCCAGGCGAAGCTCATGTCATCCGCAGTTCGCTGGCCAAACCCCACCCAGTTGTCAGGATCGGGATTTGCCTTGTTCGCCGCAGTATTGTCATGCCAGCCGATGACATGCAGAACAGTGCCGGTGGGCAGGAGGGGCTGAACGTTGTCGTTGTACAGATAGACAATATGCCAGCCGAAGCGGTACTTGTTGACACAGCTCAGTGTCTCCACCTTGTCGGAGAAAACACCGCCGCCGGGATAGATCGCCTCTAAACACATTCCCTTGCCACGGAAGTGCATGTGAGCTTGGAATGCCGTCACGCGAACCGGCTTCAGCAAGGTGAAGTAACGGTCGGAGCGGATATTGTCGGTATTGGCGGGCAGATCCAAATCCGTGATGTACCCTATGTTGTTCGTCTGTTCAATGTGCTTGGGAACGAAGCCTTTCGGATAGAACTTCAGAGCTACGGCAACGTTGGCGGCGGTCTCTTCCCCGATTGCGTGAAGGTGCAGATTGAAAGAGATTTTCGTTCCGGCTTTGATCAAGCGTCCGGCGCCTTCAGGAAAAACATCCCCGTTTTTCCCAACCGCATATTCATTGAGGAAAGTGCCCTGAACTCCGCCGTCCGATGCGACACCTTCGGTGTCTTCATTGATCATGCTGGTGGCGGCGTGATGGACTACACGGAAGCCTTTCAGCGGTTTGGTCTCGACAGCCTGGACGTACCGGTCTTCCGTGAGATGAGGGTCTACCACGATGTCGCGCCAGGAATCGGGCGCCTGCGCTAGCACGACCTCATCCTTTGGTAACTGAACAACGAGATCGGGCGTGCCGATGTGCCACCGGTCATTGGATTCGAATTTGCGCGGTGGCGGCATGTCCGAAGGGTTGCCCTTCGGCGAGCCTTCGTCCACCCATTTGGCGATCGTGGCGATCTCCGCATCCGATAAGGACACGTCATTCTTGAAGTCGTGGATACCGACGTTTTTATCGACGTAGAAAGGCGGCATCTCGTGCGTAACCACGTTCTGCTTGATCGACTTGGCCCAAGGTCGCGCTTCTTCATAGGTCAGCAGCGACATCGGGGCGATCGAATCAGGACGGTGGCAGTTCTGACAAGAACGCTGCAGGATCGGCGCGACGTCTTTCGTGAAGGTGACCTGTTGGTCGGTCTTGGTCTGGGCCTGGAGAGCGTTGATGGTCATCAGGGACGAAACAACGCACAACCCGGTCAACAAATGGGCTGGACTCTTGAGCATGGCAATTCGCTCCTTTTCGGTAAGCTCGAACACACACTTAGCAGCGTCTGAGCACCTTCGCTAAGTATGAACCCTACTAAGCAGCACTGGATGCTTTCTTTGCAGCATCTTACAATGCCACGAAGAAGATTGTGCTCCCGTTTTAATGCTTTCCGCCGCCTGTATTTCACGGCTCCGGCCTGCTCCGGCAGCGATAATTTGCGGCAAACACGCTATGGCCAACACTGACATGGCTAGTTCGAATTCGCGCGGACCACTTTCAGCGCCGCGTCCGTACTAGCGGCCAATCCGCCTCCACTGATTTCGAGGTATTTCCAGCCTTCCTTGATCCTCTTGGGGATCTCAGCGGTTTGCGGGTTGATTCCGCAAACGACATGATGATCGAGGCAGGCTTTCAAGATTTTCTGAAACGCGGCTTCCAGTTCCGGTGAGTTCGCCGGGACACCCATCGAGTAAGACAAATCCACACCGGCTCCTGGCCAGATCACGCCCACGCCTGGAACCGAGGCGATTTCATCCACGTTGGCCAGGCCTTCGGTGGTTTCAATCATAATGATGGCCAGCAGATCGCCTTGCGGGTTCAGCGGCCATAGATCCGCATGGCGCGTATACTCGTCGGAGTCGATGCCCCAAAACCATAACGCGCCGCCGGGGCCATAGCCGCGCAGACCGAGTGGTTCCCGGAGAGCCGATCCGCGCCGCTGTGGATAGCGCATACTACGAACCGCCATGAGAGCTTGATCTTTGTTGTCGACGCCGTTGAATGCCACGCCCATCAATCCTGCATCGAGGCCCTGCTTGGCAACCCATTGCGACGATTCGCGGCCGTATGGTGGAAATCGCGCGATCGGAGCCACTGTGATCGCGCCGTTATTTTTTCGAAAGCTGGCTCGATCGACCATCTCGTTGAGAAAGGTGTAGATCTTTTCGACATCCAGCGGCCCGTGTTCCATCTCGAGTCGCACAAAATCGAGATTGGACCGGGCAATGGCGTGGGCGTTATCGAGAGACAAGTCGCCGGTACCGGTCCCAACTATTACTTTGCCCTGCGCCAACTTGGCGACGACGGGGTTGAGATGACCGGAAGTTGGCTGCCCGTGAAGCGTACCTAGCGCGAAAGTGAGAGCAGTGGTTGCTCCCGCATACCGGCACGCTAATGAAAGCAACTTCAAATCAGCTCCTTTAGTTGTCCAGCGTGAGCGCGACCAGTTCGGCCGGTTTTCCGACAGCGCCGGCCGGGACGACAATATACTGCCGGCCGTTCACCATGTACGTCATCGGCACGCCGCTCTGGTTCGCAGGCAGCGTGAACTCAGAAATGATGGCGCCGGATTTCTTGTCGTAGGCGCGGAACTTCGGTCCACCCGAACCAGGCGCCGTCGCAAAGAGACCTGCTCCCTCACCGGCAAACAGCAGAGTCTTGGTGACCAGAGTCCCGGAATGTTCGTAATTTCCGGTCCTCGGGATGTTGACGCCTTTCAATGCCGGATGATTCTTAATCCAGTCAGGAGTATCGCTATTGGGGACCATCCACAGATGTTCGCCAGTGTTCAGGTCGATTGCAGTGATGCGGCCATACGGCGGCTTGATGAGCGGGAGACCTTGCGGGCCGAACATGCGAGGAGTTGTTGGAGCGGCGCCGTTCGGAAGACGAGGCATAATTCCGCCCCATACGTTCGTACCTGAGGCGACGTAGAGTATCCCAGTCTCAGGATCGGCTGCCCCACCCTGCCAATTCGCGCCGCCCGTGGCGCTCGGCAATTTGAGAAGACCTTTCTTGCCGTCTGTCCCAGGTGGTATGGGAGGAGAGAAGACACCTCCAAGCTTGTAGTCGGAAACCAGCTTAACCGCTTCCGCTTTCAATTCGGGTGTAAAGTCGATCAGATTATCGAGCGACACCTCTTGAACGTCGAATGGCGCAGGCTTGGTCGGGATCGGCTGTGTGGGAGATGTTTTCTCTCCTGGCATCACCGTCTGGTCGACCGGCCGCTCCACGATGGGCCAAACAGGCTTGCCGGTCACGCGGTCAAAAACATAAGTAAACGCCTGCTTGGTGACTTGCGCGACAGCCTTGATCTTTTGGCCGTTGACGCTGATATCAAGAAGGATGGGGGGAGCTACGGTGTCGTAGTCCCAGATTCCATGGTGAACAAGTTGAAAGTGCCAGACCCGCCTACCGGTCTTCGCATCCAGACAGACCAGGCTCTCGGCAAACAGGTTGTCTCCAGGACGATCGCCGCCGTAAAAATCGTTGGTCGGCGTTTCAACCGGAAGGTAGACATATCCAAGCTGCAGGTCCGCAGACATTACGGTCCAGACGCCGGTGTTACCGGTGTAACTCCAGGAGTTCTTATCCCATGTTTCGTTGCCGAATTCACCGGGTACCGGAATCGTGTGAAAAATCCATTCACGTTTTCCGGTGTGGATGTTATAGCCGCGGATGAAGGCCGCGATGTTCTCTTTGCTTTTCGCGACGCCCTCAAGCGCCGCACCGACCACCGCGATATCACCGATCACGATGGGCGGCGAACTGGAGCCGATCTTGCCATCCAGAGGTTCGGGCCGATCGAGACCTTTATATAGATCTACGACGCCCTCGTCGCCGAATCCAGGAATCGGCCGGCCCGTCTTCGCGTCGAGTTCGATCAGATGATAGCCCGCGCTGACGTAAAGAATGCGGCCGTCGCCCTTCCCGTCTGTCCAATAGGCGACTCCGCGATGGTTCTGCCGAGGCGCTACCTCGCCCCGATGACCTTCATCATAGCGGTACATCCAGAGTGTTTCGCCAGTGACAGCATCGATGGCAACCACGTCGCGCCGTGTACCTGCCGTGACGTAAAGCACGCCATTAATCATCAACGGTGTGGCTTCGTAGTTGACATCCGGCCGATTGCCGAAATTCTCGGCCTTCCACTCCCAGGCGATCTTTAAATTTTTGACGTTGTCCCGATTAATCTGATCGAGCGGCGAATATTTCGTGCTGGCCGCATCGCCGCCATAGTAGCGCCACTCGACCATCTTGCCGTCGCCGGTTTTGGCCGCTGAGCTGCCTTCTTGCGGCGCGGCACGCAACTTGAGCGATGCCACAAACAACGCTGGCATCAAAGCGGCAAGTGCGGCGATACCCGCATTTCTCACGAGGAAGTGCGCTTTTTGCATTTTGATCGCTTGTTACCTACAAATCAGCAGCGGTCCAGCGATTTCGGCACGTGAGGACATTTCAAGATCGCGGCGGTTGGGGTGTTCCCGCCACAAGCAACATACGGAAACCTTCCTCGAGCCGCTGCTTCAATTCCTTTTCGCCGCCGAGTACCGGATAGGAGCAAATGACGTTGTGGGCCTTGCAGGCTTTCAGGACCGTCTGAATCGCCGCTTCATCTTCGGGAGCCGGCAAGGGATTGGCCGGTCCGACTCCAAGCGACATCCCAAGATCGCTGGAGCCAATAAAAATGGCGCCAATCCCAGGCACTTCCAGGATTTCATTGATGCGTTTCACCCCTTCCACGGTCTCAATCATGATCATCGCGAAGAGCTCGCCATCTCGATTGAGCGGCCAGACATCGGCGCGGTGCAGATATTCCAGCAGCGGCACTCCCCAGTATTTGACGGCGCGCTGTGGCGCATATCCTCGTTTTCCCAACGGCGTCGGATGGGCCGCGCCTTTCTGGGGCGGATAACGCATCGATTGAATTGCCGCGAGCGCCTGCTCCTTGCTTTCAACATGTCCAAAGATAATGCCCATGGCGCCAGAATCGAGCGCCTGCTTCACTACCCAGCGAGAACTTTCGTCGCCATCCATGGGAATTCGCACGATCGGGGCGGAGGGAAGTTGACCGTTCGGTTTTCGCTTCTTATCCAGATCATCCAGGATGTGCTGAAGCCGTTCGATCGAAAATGGCCCGTGTTCCAAGTCAATAAAAGTCCAGTCATCCGGGGTCAGCGCGTTGCCACCGGATTCCAGTTTCTCGATGAGCGGGTTAAGACGGCCCTTTGGTGCCTCCGCATTGGCGCGCTGGTGAAGTGTCGGGATCAAAAGCGCGAGCGACTTCGCGACATTTGCGAGCGCCGTCCGGCGGGAAGGCAACGTGGCTTCAATCATAGATGAGTTTGCTGCGAACTACCTTTGCGGCGGGCCATTTTGATTCTGTGGAGATTGTTTCTGTATGTTTTCCGGGCCGATTGGGTAGTGGTACCAGGAATTGAACTCTGCTTCCATCTTGACGTCTCGCTGTCTCACAGCGCGGGCTTCCTCACCGTGTGTCTGGAGGCAATCCATGCACTCTTTGCCGTCGGCTACTTGACCTTCAGTAGAAACACCACGCTCCTGCATCAATTTGCGCAGAAGATCCGCAGTAGGGGGCTGCGCTTTGAAGAAGTCTGAGTAGTTAATGCCGTTCGCGACCGTAAGCGGAGTCCAATCTCGCTCGTCGCGCGCGTCGAGCTTGGCACCCTTATCAACCAAATACTGGACAGCAAGATTTGCCCCACGATAAGCGGCACCATGCAGCGCCGTCTCGCTATAGATATTCTTCGCGTTCACGTCATTGCCGTGTTCGACGCAAAGCTTTACGGCTTCCAGCACTTCTTCTTCCTGGCCAGGAAGCGAACCGCCGTCCTCGCCCGGGTTCCAGATCATCAGCCCGGACGCGACCATAAGTGGAGTCGTCTTATCGGCCGACGGAATTGTTGCGTCCGCTCCGGCAGCCAGGAGAACCTTCATCACTTCCACGTCGGTATTCTTCGCGGCTAAGAAGAACGCGGTCGTACCGAGGCGGTTCAGCCGGTTTCGCTGCCCGTCCTTCATGCCATTTTTGGTCATTCTGGCATTCAGGTAGGCGCCTTTAGCGAGCATCTTCTTGATCACCTCAATGCTGTCGAGATTACCCTTTGCAATCGGCCCAGGCGTGCCAAACCCTATATTCGGCCGCCGCTCACGCACAGCCTGCTGGAGAGCATTCCAGCCGGCGCCGGCCAGGTTCGGGTCGGCTCCCTTGTCGAGAAGATAGTTCGCCACCTCCCAGGCAGCGTTCGCGCACGCGATCACCAGCGCGCTCTCGCCATCCGAAACTGTGTCGTTGACGTTTGCGCCGGCTTCGAGCAAAGCCTTTACGGCGTCAAGCTGGCCCGCGCGCACCGCGAAAAGGAAGGCCGTGAATCCGGTTGGAGGCGTACCGGAGAAGGTGTTTCCTGAATCCGATTTCCGGTCGGTCGAGCGGGGTGGATTGTTGGTCTTGATTTTGGCATCGGCACCGAATTCAACCAGCATGCGAACTGCGTCGGCGTTGTTTCGTGCGGCCGCCCACATAAGCGCGGTCTCACCGCGATAGCCGTCCCGAGCGTTCACTTTAGCGCCATGCACCAGCAGGGTTTTGATGGCATCTACTTTGCCCACTCTAGCGGCGGTCATCAACACTGTCTCACCCTCCGGAAGAGAGGTATTTGGATCGGCTCCGGCCTTCAGCAGCCGGTCGATCACGGCGGCGTTTCCATTTTGCGCAGCGAGTGAAAGAGGCTGGACTCCGTACCGATTCGAAGCGTCGAATTTGGCGCCCGCAGCCAGGAGCATGTCGACCATTTCGAGATCGTTGTTGTGAACCGCCCAGTGAAGCGCTGTGGTTCCGTCTACGGTTGCGGCATTCGCGTCTCGTGCTTTGTCCTGGAGGAGGGAGTGCACCGTCTCTTTGTCGTCAACTTTTGCCGCGCTGACGAGAGGCACTTCCTGTGTACTCGCAGCCAATGTGGCAGCGGCGAGCAACCCACAAACCCATAAGCCAACTTTACGCATTAACCTTCCTCCAGCATTCGGAAGTTTATAGCTCCGCCAAGCGGCCGGTGCTGTCTCCGATTTTGTCCACTTCGATTCCGTATTTGTCTAGCAGAGAAAGCCCCGCATTCATGAATGGTGTATTCAGCGTGTACTTCAGATGCCGTCCGCCTTTCAAGTTGCCGCAGCCACCGCCGACAATTGCTACCGGAAGGTCGATTGGCGTGTGGTGATCGCCGTCTCCCATTCCCGCTCCGTACACGAGAATCGAATGATCCAACAGCGTACCATCTCCGTCTTGCGTATTCTTCAACTTCTCGATGAAATGCGCGTAGACGGACATGTGATACGCATTGATCTTCGTGTTTTGCTCGATCAGATGCGGCTCATTCTGATGGTGCGATACCGTGTGATGCCCTTCCGGCACGCCGACCCACGGATAAGAGCGGTAGCTCGACTCGCGCGTGATCTGCATGCAGCTCACACGAGTGATGTCGCCCTGATAGGCCAAGTGCAACAGGTCCACGAGCAGCTTCACGTGCTCATCGAATTCCTCAGGAATCCCGGCGGGCTGGTTGACAGAAGGAAGCGGCGCCTTGGCATTATTCTTTTCCGCCTTCTCGATGCGCGTCTCGACCTCGCGTATGGAGTCGAGATATTGATCTACCATTCTCCGGTCACTAATACCAAGCCGCTTCTGCAGGCGGCTCATTTCGTCGCTGACAGAGTCGAGAATGCTCTGATCTTTGTGCATCTGAGCCATTCGTGCTGCGACGCTTCCGCCGTCTCCGAACAAGCGCTCGAAGACGACGCGCGGATCGCGCTCATGCGGCAGCGGGGTGTTGGCGGTCCGCCACGACGTGCAGTTGAGATACGAGCAGCTATAGCCGTTTTCGCAATTGCCGACCTGGAAGTTCGATTCAGTGGTCAGCTCGAGCGACCGCAGAGGCGTATCGACCCCCAATTTATCCGCAGCGTATTGATCGACGGTTTTGCCCGCCTCGATATCAGAGCCCTCGGTTCGCTTGGCAAGCACACCGTTCAACCATCCAGCGTGCGCTCGGGTATGCACGCCGCCGCCCTCTTTGGGGCTGATTACGCCCAGATTGCTTAGACCGCTAAGCACGGTGAGCTTGTCTCTATAAGGTTCCAAAGGCTTCAGGATCGGCGTCAGCTCAAAATTGCTGCCCTCGGCGGTGGGATGGAAGTTGGGAAGGTACATCCCATTGGGGACGTAAAAGAAACCCAACCGCGGAGTCGCCTTCACCACTGTTGCGCCGCGCATTGCTGGAACCATTGCATCCAGGAACGGAAGAGCGATTGCCGTTCCGACACCTCGCAGGAAAGTCCTCCGCGGTAATGCCTGCCCAGTGATGATCATTGAACTGTTCTCCTTTTACTCACTTCTGATCTGGCAACCGAATCGGGATGCTGGTTCGGAGTCGGATCAACACGCCTCATTTGAAATGGGTAACTCTTTACGATTCCCAAAATAATCGCCTGCATACGGTAGTTATCCGCCGATGCATCCTTCACGACCTTCCGCACCGACGGCATATCATAATATTCCAAGCCTCGTCCAAGCGCGTAGGTCATCAGTTTTTCCGTCACCGTGTTTACGAACCGCTCCGGATGCTTGACCAAGGCTTCTTTGAGTTCTTTCACTCCGCTGAACTTAGTGCCGTCGGGAAGTGCGCCGGACGTATCCAACGCATTGAATGATTCGTCTACTACGCGCCATCGGCCAATCGCGTCGAAGTTCTCCAGCGCGAATCCGGCTGGGTCGATCATGGAATGGCAGGTAGCACAAGGTTCGTTCGCTCGATGCCGGGCCATCTGCTCGCGCAGCGTGTGAACCTTGGCCTGGGTCTTTTGGTCATTCAGCGTTGGCACGTTTGGCGGCGGATCGGGCGGAGGGGTCCCGAGAATCTCCTTGAGAATATATTTGCCGCGCAAAACCGGAGAGGTCCGGTTCGGATGCGACGTAATGGTGAGAATGCTTCCCTGCCCCAGTAAGCCGCCTCTGGGGTTGTCGGCATCTAGATCCACGCGGCGGAAATCCGTGCCAATTATATTGGGAATGCCATAGTGTTCAGACACGCGCTGATTCAAGAATGTGTACCTCGCCGTGAGCATCTCGAGCGCGGGGCGATCCTCTCGGATGATGCTGTCTACAAACAATTCCGTTTCGCGCCGGAGACCCCGGCGGAGCGTCTGGTCATACGCGAGCGAGTAGGGATCTCCGGGGTTCTTAAGTTCGACATTGCGCAGCTCCAGCCACTGTTCGGCGAAGTTGGTGGTCAGCATGTCCGAGCGTGCGTCTTTCAGCATGCGCCGGACTTGCGTCTCAAGAGCACTATTGTCACGAAGCTGCCCCTGCTGCGCCGCCTTCAGCAATTCTTCATCGGGGATGCTGCTCCACAGGAAAAACGACAGACGCGATGCCAGCTCCAGGTCGCTCAGCCGGTAAATGAATGAAGCTCCCGCCGCGGCAGGGGCCATCCGTGCTGCTGGCGGGTCAGCTTCAATCCGAAACAGGAACTCCGGGCTTACGAGCAGCCGGCGAATCGCAAACTCGATGCCAGTATCGAAACTGCCACCGTCTTTTCTTCCGTCGTTATAGAAGTCGAGGAGGACGCGCAAGTTTTCGTCGCGCGCCGGACCGCGATAAGCGCGGTAGGCAAGCTTCGAGAGAATGGTTTTCGCGCAACTCGGCTCTTCTGATGGGTTGGAGGGATAGCAAACAAAAATCCTGCGGCGGCTCGGCGTCTCGCCGGGCCCCTTATCGTTGTAGGGGCCTAGGATCGTAACACCCGCAACGTCGGGTTGGGGCCCGCCAGGGCCGCCGTCGTTTCCAGAGATACGGGGGTTAGGGAAAGGTTCTCGAACCTGTTCAACAAGGTCTGCGGGCTTGCGATAGAAAGTGACCCCGACATCATGAGGGCCACCGCCTACATGGACGCGCATTGTGACTTTGCCGTCTACATCGTAGGGACTAACGCGATCGGAATCCTTCTTGGTCGGCTCGAATGTGAACAGTTTCGCCTGTTCCCCGTCGATGCTGATCTCTAGCTTTTGCTCATCATAGAGTCGGCGCGCACCCGCTAACTCCACCTTGACGTCATAGTCGGCATCCCGCGGGAACAGATGTTTGATCAGAATTCCCCCTCGGGTTCCGAAGGGCAGGCCTTCCCCGCGATCGTACTGCTGGAGGTCCGGAGGAAGGCGGTACATTTTGGAATCCACCGCCGGCAACGGACTTCCGACCGCCATCCGGCTGATGGCCTTGGCCGCGGACAAATAACGTTCCATCAACGATTGCGACATCCGTAAGGTGCCGGCCATATTGTCGAAGCCATTACTAGCATCGTCGGCCGGCAGTAAATCGGCAGTCTTGATTTCGAGCGCCAGAAGATCACGAATCGCGTTCTGATATTCGGTTCTGTTCAGCCTATGGAAGATCTCAGTGCGGCCTGGATTTGGATGAGTTGCCGCAACTTGGTCCAACCGATCCTGCAACCACAAGCGAAAACCGTCATAAGTCTTTTCATCCGGGCGCGGCATTCGGGCAGGAGGCATGAGGCCCGCGCGCAGCTTGGTGACGACCTTTTCCCACTCCTCCGGGTTTTTGCCTACTTGGGTCACGTCCAGAGCATCCAGCGCCAGACCACCGCTTTTCAGTCGCTCGTTATGGCAACCGAAGCAATATCTCTTAAGCAATGTTTGCTGTGGCGTAAGTGCAGCCGACGCCGCAGGGCCTTCAGGAGCGGTTCCTGACTGTTGGCCCCCGCCCAGAAGAACTATTGGGCTGACGAGGAGAAAGATACTGCCTAATCTCATACGGCTTCGCATCGTCTCTTCCATTTCTTGGGTCCGCTCTCGCTCTCGGCACTAAGCGAAGTACCTGAACGCCTATCGGAAAGTTTACACCTAACAGAGAACCCCTGCCAACCTGTTAAAACTAACAGCAGCATAGGTTTGCCTCCATCTGCCGCCCGCAGAAAATGCGGCCGGACGGCAAAAAAGCTCGGGGAAAGCGAAAGTCTCCGTCCGCATGGTCATAGGACCCTCTACCACAAGACAACCTTACCCGCTGCGTGACCGCATGACGGACTACGGAACGAATTGGACTCCACTTGCCGTATCTCACGAACCCGCCTTCCACTCCAGCGGATTAGAAGGAATATTTCAGGGCGCCCTGCAATTGGCGGGAGTCGATAATCGTATTGCTGATCACGCCAAAACTTGAAGTTCCCACTGTTGCGCCCGGATACCCGAATAGGGGATGGTTGGTTATATTGAAGAACTCGGCGCGGAACTCTACGTTTTGCCGTTCCTTTACGCGGAAGTTTTTCGCCATCGAACTATCCAGAGATATGATGCCTGGACCAAAAATCGTATTCCGGCCCGCGTTTCCATAATGGTAAGGAGTCTGGTTTATGAAGGCGGCGGCATTGAACCAGTGGCTCGGATCCTGGGATCCCTGGGGCAGATTGGGATTTATGCCCGTTGCGTTCGGGAAGCAGAAAGTCGGCGAGCTCCCCGATTGTCCGCCATTTTGATAGGTCGGAAGCGAGGTGCAAATCGGCGAGAACGGCAGACCGTCCTGCATCGTAAAGATGCCGCCCAGTTGCCACCCTCCCAGCAATGCGTCCACCACAGCGTTTGCATTACCCAGAAAATGGCGCCCCTTACCGAAAGGCAATTCATAAAGAAATGAAGTTGCCCAGCGGCGGCGAAAGTCGAACGAAGACAGCCCGCGAATGTCGGATGGACTATTAGGGTTGCGAGTATCGCCGTCCACAGTAATCGGCCGCAGCGAACTTCCGTTGTCAATCGACTTTCCGTAGGTGAGAGAACTCAACACGGTGAACCCATGGCTTAAGCGTTGTTCGAACCGTGCCTGCAGTGCGTGATAGGTGGAGTGAACGGTGCCATGGATATCCTGGATTCCTCCACCAAACTGCGGAAACGGCTCGCGAGCAGGTTGGGAACCCGGTCCCGGGGCAGCGGTGTCGTATGAGCTGATTCGGGGTAGGTATGCACCGGCCGAGCCGAGATAGTCAACCTCCAGTGACGCATTTTGATACAGCTCCCGTTGGATAGCGAAGTTCCATTGATAGACGCGCGAGGTTGGGTCGTTTCGCTCAATTCCCGAGCTGAACGACGGCAAGGCTGGTGGTGGGAAGAGATTCGCCCAGGTGAGATTCGGCTGAACGGGATTTCCCGTGTCCTTCTGAATCAGGCTGAATGGCATGTTCCGATTCGACTCGATGAACCCATTACCGATGTCGTGCGCAAAAAAGACTCCCGCTCCGGTGCGGATCACAGTCTTAGAGTTTAGGCTGTATGCGATGCCGAGCCGCGGCCCGAAATTGAACGGGTCATTATTGAACTCCGTGTTGCAGGTCCCATTCCGAACGAACGCGATTCCGGGCGGCGGGAGGAACCCTTGTCCCCCCTGATACGGGTCGCCGTTACCGGATCTGCAATAGTAGGGAGTGATGGAATTATCCCATCGAAAGATCACATTAATCAGGTCGTTATTGTGGTCTGTTGGTGGCGTTTGATCTTCCCATCGCAGGCCATAATTGACCGTCAGTTTCGGTGTTACTTTCCAACTGTCTTCGGCATATGCCGCGACGTAGTTCCACCGAAGGTTGAAGATTTGCGTACCGAATAGGCCGGACGTGACGCCAAAATTCCCTAACAGCAAATCGGCGAGCGCATTTGCTGACGTAGGCCCGGTCAGCCCGTTTGTAGTGTATTGTCCTGTTGCATTATAGATCCCTGAACTGTATGTCCCATTTATTCCATTAAAACGGGTGTGGCCATATTCGCCGCCGAATTTAAAATTGTGCTTGCCGACGATCCAGGAAAAGTTATTGGTTATTTGAGCAAAGCCATCCCAGTCCGCCCAGTCACCGCCGCCTTCGCCTCCCAGGGTGAACCCGGTCGCTGAAGCCGAAGGGACACCCCAATAAAAGGGATTGGGCGTCGGATAATTAATACCTAACTTCTGCGATACGTTTACTTTACCCGCGTTATACCCAGGAAGCAGATTGTTTAGATAGTTGATCGCCACACGAAAGTCGTTGACCTTGTTTGGGCCCACCAGAAACGTATTTCCTAGCACTCCCTGTTGCGCGTGCGCGTTGTTGATTAAACCCTCATTGACAAACGAGCCTGGAACAGCTTGGTACTCGCGAGTGTGCGCATATCGAACGAACCACGTAGAAGCGGTGGACTTCATGAAATCGATCCGGAGATTTTCTTGGTCGCTATCCGTGGGTTGTATCAACGCGGTGATGTAATTGTTGGGCGCGCCGTTATTCACTCCGCCAACATTAGGCAGTGGGACATATTGGCTAAAGAACGCTTTCGAAACTGGGTTGACGGGAACAATGTTATTTAGAAACGGTGTTGCTGAAACCACGCTAACAGGAGCTCCGTTCGCGTAGGTAAAGACCCTGCTAGATGGGTCGTAAATTGTCGTCAACCCTTGGAAATTGCCGTTTACCTCGTTTTGAGTGGGCACAGTGCTTACTTTCGTGAGTGCCTTCCGCTCCCGCAGTCCTTCGTAATCGAAAAAAAAGAAAAGACGATTCTTGATGATCGGGCCTCCCACGTTGCCGCCGAACTGATTACGCTTGAATGGTGGTGTTGGCAGATTGGGCTTATCGAAATAGTTCTTCGCGTCGACCACCGAGTTGCGGATAAACTCGAAGAGCGAACCATGCACGGTGTTGGTGCCGCTCTTGCTGGTAACGTTCACTTGTGTGACGTTGTGCCCGTATTCTGCGGGGAATATGCCCGTTTCCACTTTGAATTCTTGCAGGGCATCGAGCGATGGCAAGAACAAGAATGCATTAAAATTTGGATCCGTATTTTCGGCGCCATCCAGAGTGTAGTGATTGAAATAAGCACGCTGGCCACCCGCGCTCACCGTGAACGTTCCCCGCAGGCCGCCCTGGCGGCTAGTTGCGACTTGATTCGGCTGAGAAGTATTCGTGACGCCGGGCGTCAGCGCCGTCAGAGCAAGGTAGTTGCGCCCGTTGAGAGGCAGTTCCACGATTCGCTGGTTTTCGATAACCGTTCCGACCGACGTGCTTTCGGTCTCCAGCACGGGAGCGCCGCCCGTCACTTCCACCTTCTCGCTGACATTTCCCGGCTGCAGGGCCGCATCGAAATGAGCCACTTGCGCTACTTGCAGCTCGATGTTGTTCCGAATCTGGGTATTGAAGCCCTGCATCTCCACCTGCAACGAGTACGTGCCGGGTGGTATCGCCGGCAGGTCGAATATGCCGGACGAATTGGTCTTCGTTGTGCGAACCGCATTCGTCGACGTATTGGTAAGCGTTACCGTCGCTTCGACAATGATCGCGCCGCTACTATCGGTAACGGTTCCCGTGATTTCGCCTGTTGGTGTCTGTGCGTTCAAGAGCGAGATGCTCAACATCAAGAACGCGATTGCAAGTTTGGCAGCATGGCCATTTAAGTTCACTTCTCGACCCCCTGGAAGACAACGTTGTTCAACCGAGAACAGCTCTTTAGCTCAGCGTCGATTGTAAGAGAGTTGTCACGACAGTAGATTCCGTTGTTGAAACTAAGACAATCCAGAGGCAGAATGTTATGCCGCCGATTGCGTACATTCGCGGCACATGCTGCGTAAAGAAACCCCAAGGCCTTCCGACAAATTGCTGATGTCCGTTACGTAGCGTCCGCTAGATGAGCTTGGAAGTGGAGTTTACTGGGGCTTGTCCGATGACGCCGTGTTTCACGGCGAACTGAACGAGTTCCGCTGTGCTCTTAACGTTCAAGCGGCCCATCATCTTGTACTTGTGAAAAGCAACAGTCCTCGGAGTCACGTGCAGAATCTCGGCGACTTCTTTCATGGACCTGCCTTCGGCAATCAGTTGAAGCACCTCTTTTTGCCGCACAGTGAGGTGTTCCGAGCTGTCGACGGTATCCAGCAAGTTGGTCGAGGCCGCTGTTAGGGAATGGCCGCTTGCAGCGCCGCGAATCGCGTTCTTGAGTTCCTCAGGTTCGCCGGTTTTCAACACATATCCGGCGGCGCCAAGCCGAAGCGCTTCCGCAGCAACGCGGCGATCGGCGTTGCTCGTTAAGTAGACCAGCTTTGCGGAAGGGCAAGCGGAAAGCAGCTCCCGGCCGACGTCCCCACCATCTAAAGTCGGCATCGCGACGTCGAGTACGATCACGTCGGGATTTAGACTGCGGCATTCACCAACCAGCGAGCGCCCATCTGTCACAGTCCCGAGCACGTGAAATTGAGGTTCCAGCAAAGCCCGAAATGCTTCGACCACTAACGTTTCCCTGCCCGCCAAGACCACCCGTACCTTCGGAGTCTTCGCGCGTCGAAGGCTCTTCTTTCTAGCCATTCCTAGACGATTCCTTTAACGCTCGGTCCATCGGCGCTATGGCGACAGACTCGCCGAACACAAGGCCGTGGCGGAAACGCGGAAACTTCTCCATGGGATGGCGTGCTCCTAAAGAGAGCCAGCTTCTCGGCGAGGCCATCACTTCGATTTTATGAGAGCGTTAATGATTGCGATTTTGTTTTGCAGAGAATCGCGGGATAAAGGCGAAATCTTATGCTGCGCTGCGAAGCAATCGCAGCACAGCCTGCCCCTGCCGTAGGGCCAGTCCCCCTGCCAGCCGCGGCGCTGGAGGGAGTGCGACAGAAGCCCTTCTACCCGCTCCGTACGATATATTATTTCCGGTACATGGACTTCGTCGGCAAGAAAACGACATCAAGTTTTGTGTTCGCAAGGATAGGCTAAAGAAGGTGCTCTACGCTACGCAGTCGAGATGCCGA
>Ga0126373_10001003_pt1 | contig 19518 bp, 22 predicted proteins | sample PanSoiMetPlot_11_FD_92545 | JGI IMG/M metagenome (GOLD analysis project Ga0126373, IMG submission 92545) | Tropical forest soil microbial communities from Panama - MetaG Plot_11 | ecosystem: Environmental > Terrestrial > Soil > Tropical forest > Bulk soil | place: Panama | collected 2016-02-17 | reverse complement strand
GCCGATGAGCAGGTGGAGCGAGCCCATTACTCGCCTGCTGGCATTTTCCATTAGCGGTTGGGTTCGCGAGCTCAAGTCCATGAACCCCAGTACAGCGTTAGTTAAATTCCCCGTCATGACGGCGGTGGAAGGTGCGACCGGGAGGGCCAGCCGCAGGAGAGCAAACTGACAAGCCATGGCGGAGACTGCAATCATGGCCGCGATTGTGGCCATTAGTCCATGCGGATTGGCAGATGGTTTCGTGATGGCGCTGAAGATCAACAGGCAACTAAGCAGCAGAAACTGAATCAGGAGAAGCGGTCGCATCAAGCGGTTACCGCGCCGGCCTGAGGCCTTGGCAATCAGCCAAGTGGCGGCAACGCCGAGAATAAACATCGGAATCGCCAGGATCTGTGCGGGATTTACGCGATTATGACGCACTACGAGGGCCCCGATGACGACGATGTTACCGGTTACATGCGCTGTGAAGATGCCGAGGCTCAAGAAGCCGAGCACGTCAACCATCCCGGCGATTACGCTTAGCAGGGTAGGAAGCCACCGTTCGGATCCGGTGCTTGGTTCGATCATGGACATGGCAGATTGTTTCATCATTCAAAGCTTCGTCATTCTTTCATTGACGCAGTCAATGATTAACTTTGGGACGATGAGTCCGAAGCTCATCGCCAAAATAATGAGAATGGCCATCGCGCCGTCAGCGAGCGTCGCGCCCATCAAGTCCCACGTCCTTTGTGAGCTATTCGTGAGTTGCACAAGTCCGCTTGCCATTCTGAACATGTAGACCCCTGGCATCATCGATACCACTGAGGCGAAGCCAATGGCGGCAAAGGGCATGTGCCAACGGCGCGACACTGGTGTGAGGACCACGCCAACAATAAGACACGCGATAAATGCGCCCGTTGCTACGCTGACACCAAACGCGGTCAGCGAGACCCACCTGAGAGCATGGGCCACCGCGCCAACCGCGACCGGCCAGGGCAGCATCTTCAGAGGCGAAGAAAAGAAAATACTGTAACAAGCGACAGCCACACCGGCAGCCATAACGTCGTACCAAAGAGGTACAGCCCTACCCGCCGGGTCAACGGGCAAAGAGACGCCGAGAACTGTGAGGCCAACCAAGAGTCCTGTCGAGATCGCCACGACCACAAGCAGGGCATAGATTAGCCGGGCTGCTCCGAGATCGATGCGGCCCCTGATCATATCCAACATGCCATTAAGGAAATGCGGTCCTGGCACCAAGACCATACACGGGCAGACCGCAACAAGCCGCAGCGACGAACTCAGTTCGTACCGAACGGCCAGTGCCCCAACTAGGCCAGCGACCAACGCCGCACCAAATGGTTGCAGAAAAATGTTTGTGCTGTAACGGGCTAATATGCGACGCAGAATGGCACCAGCCCCGGCGCTGCCGAATATGAGTGCCGCGGCCGTCAAGTGTCGCACGCCGAAGAGCACTGCTAAAGCGACCGCCCCCACTGCCGCTGCCAGAGTAAACATCCACGTCGGCGCGGGAGGCGCCTCTGCGATTCTGCTGACTACTTCCATTGCATTGGCCGGCGCCAACCCACCGTCACATAACTCCTCAACCGCCCGCAAAGTCGAAGCCACTCGGTCCAAGTTCACACCGGAAGGAGCGGCCTCAATGGCAACAATGAATTTGCCTTCCGTGTCCTCGGTTTCAAGTTCCAGCTCTCCCCAGTGCGGGAAGATCGTTGCTCGCAATCCCAGACAGTTGCTCACGTGTTCGGCGGTACTCAAAGTCTTCTTCGTCGATTCGCCGTTGATATACAAGACTCGAGCCAAAGCAAGAACTAGATTCGAGCGCTCTTCCTGCGTCATAATCGTTCGTAGTGACTGCGATTTAATGGCTGCTGGAGTCATGTGAACCTCCAAACGGAACACCGTGAAGCTTGAGCCGGCCCGAAACTATTCAAGCCGGCTCTAACGCTGACGATTGTCGACTCTAGTGAGTGCCTGTACCTATGCAGCGATGGGGGTCGCTACGTAGGGTCGAACCATTTTCTTCGGATCGACAACTCGATCGAATTCAGCTTCCGTGACGAAGCCGAGTTTCAGCGCCGCGGCCTTAAGCGTGAGGTCGTTGTCCATGGCATAATGGGCAATCTTCGACGCTTTGTCATAGCCGATCACAGGTGAAAGAGCCGTGACCAGCATCAGCGACTCTTCGACATATTGGTTGATCTTCTTCAGGTTGGGCTTGGTTCCTTCCACCAGGAATCTCCGGAAGTTCGTGCACGAATCGGCTAATAATGTGGTCGAGTGGGTCACGTTATAGATGATCAATGTCTTGTAGACATTCATTTCTAGGTAACCCCCGGCGCCGCCAAAACCAACCGCTGTGTCGTTCGCCATTACCTGCACAGCGACCATGGTGAGAGCCTCCGCCTGGGTTGGGTTGACTTTGCCGGGCATAATCGATGAGCCTGGTTCGTTCTCTGGAATGTTTAGTTCCGCGAACCCTGCTCGTGGGCCACATGACATGAGCCGAACGTCGTTGGCGATTTTGTAGAGTGAAACGGCCAGCGTACGCAGCGTGCCAGAAAGCTGCACCAGCGCGTCGTGAGCTCCCTGCACTGCGAACTTGTTTGGCGCAGTGACAAAGGCCAGTCCTGTGAGCTTAGCGATCTCGGCTGCAGCGGCCTCGGCGAAGCCGGGCGCGGAATTGATGCCGGTGCCCACTGCTGTACCGCCTAGCGCGAGACGATATACTCCTTTCAGCGCATCTTCGATCCGATCTAGATCATCCGACAGCACGCCTTCGTAGCCGGACCACTCTTGCCCAAGCGTGAGCGGCGTTGCGTCTTGCATGTGCGTGCGCCCGATCTTGACAATGTCGTCCCATTCCTCAACTTTTTTGGCAATGGCATCACGCAACTGCTGCACCGCTGGAATAAGCCGCTGCTTCACGCTGACTGCAGCCGCGATATTCATCGCCGACGGGAACGAGTCGTTTGACGATTGGGACATGTTGACGTGATCGTTGGGATGGACCGGTGCTTTGCTTCCCAGCGGCGTGCCTGCGATCTGGCTACAACGGTTGGAGATTACTTCGTTGACGTTCATGTTGAACTGAGTACCGCTACCGGTCATCCACACGTGCAGCGGAAACATGTCGTGATGCTGGCCAGCGAGGATCTCGTCGCAGGTATGAGTGATGAGTTTGTACTGCTGATCGCCCAGCCGCTTGCCATTATGATTGGCAATGGCGGCGGCTTTCTTCAAAATGGCGTACGCGCTGATCATTTCGCGGGGAATCAGATCCTTGCCAATGCTGAAATGTTCGAGCGAGCGCTGAGTCTGAGCACCCCAGAGCTTGTCCGCAGGTACCTCGACCACGCCGAGACTGTCGGTTTCTTTTCGCACATTGATCATAATGATTTCTCCTTATCTCCTATGCATTAGAACTTCGACTGCTGTTCGAGAGCCGAAGTACTAATGCAGGCTGTGTTTTGCGTCCACGTCGCAGGACCTCTTAGGTAGCGGTCTACGGAAGAGAGAAGCGCAGCGACGTGAAGGCCACGACATTGCTGCCTTGCGGTGTCCTACCTACACCGCTCCACAGGTTGCGATGTATGTACACGAGTTGGTTCCCCTGTTCGATCCTGCCGTACTCGCCTCCGTACAAGCGATACCAGTAACCAACCGTCGCTTCGTAAATGTTGCGATTCGCCCCGCTGCAGGTATTCAGTGCAACTTCGTTCGTGCAATCTGCGTAACTGACGAGAGGAGAGCCATAACCCGCGGCCGTTCCAGTTGGCGAGACAAATGCATACCGAGCCACATATTCATCCCCTCCGTAGGTGTATAAATCGAGGCGGCGACTGTGGTGATATAACAGCCCTCCCATGATCCTGGCTTCGCGCAACGGACGCAGCTCGCCGGTTATCGGATCTAAAGTGGCGTCAGACAGCCCCGAAGCGCCATAGCGTCCGATGCCTTGTCCCACAAGGCTTTCCAGCGATACGTCCAGTTTTTTGTCTGCAAGCGGGATTAGGGAACCGAAGCCAACCCCATAACCCGCGGAAATATTTGTAAAGCCGTTCGCTGTTGCGGTCGATGCGATTCGATCGCGGAAAAAACGGCCCAATGCTTTTATTTCGAAATGTCCCCAACCCGGTTCAAAGGCGACCTTCGCCACAAGGTCAGGGGCTAAGGGCGTGGAGAAACCGTTGCTGTAATTGACCAAAAACGGCAGGAGGGTAACACCAGTTGCAGTATTCTGGCTCGTGTTCAAGCCCATGATGTTCGCCGGCACGAACGCCGCTGAATATGTGGTTTCAGGACTCTCTGCCGCAAAAGCGGCCCAGATCTTGTCGTTGAAGTTCTTCGTTACGCGAAATGCTCTTTGCCGCGTCCAGGTGAAGCCGACAACATACTGGCCATCCTCCGTACCCGGCCTTAGTTCCGCTAAGGTTGCAATTCCGTGCTGGTTCGTAGTGAGAAGGGACCACATCTGGCCTGAGGTGATAGTCCATCCTGAGGGTGTATCGAGCTGAACCCACAGTTGTCTCAGTCGAGGTGTCCAAGAGTTGGATTCAACGTAATTTGCAGTCGGTGCCGCGCCGAGAAAATCGGTTTCGACATATCCATTCAGCTTTGTGTCTCCTGCTGTGCCTTGAAGCATCAGCGAAAACTCTGAGTTTCGCGCGGTCCCCCGGAACTCAGTCAGTCTTGCGTTCGACGATCCATTAAGCGGAATCGCTGAATAGTTGTTCGCAATGTCTGCGTTTTCGTTGCGAGTACGAACAAGCATTGTTCCTTCCAAAAAACCGCCAAGAGTCAAAGTGAGCCCTTTGAATTGAAATGACGTCGGTTCTTCGGGACTCTTTGTCTCGTTGGATTGTGACCGAAGGGCTTGTGGAGGAGTGTCGTTCTCAGGCGCTGTTGGATCAGAACTGGAGTTAGTTGCTGCGGCCCCGCTCGCAGCCTCCAACACCGCGATTCGGTCTCGCATTTGCGTCATCTGCGAGCGCATCTCTTCCAACTCCTTCTGCAACTCGCCGATTGTCGGATCTTGGTCCGAGGTCTGAGGCAGCGCTGCCTTAGCGGCGATCAATGTGAGCAGGATAACTAGAACACGTCGACTCATACTTCTCACCTGCAATCTCGAAATTCATTGTGTCAGTTCGGAAAGCCAATGCTTCTGGCACGACAACCTTTGCGCCGACGGAACGGAAAGCGCGTACGGTCTCCATGCCAATGCCTGAATAGCCGCCAGTTACCACAACAGTTTTGCCCATCAGGTCACGGCCGGCGATGAGTTCTGCGACGGTTAAAGCAGCTCCAAACCCGAAGCCGACTGGGGATTGAGGCGTAGGCGTGACGGCAGGAACCCTGATCTTGGCGGGTTTTGTGTCGACTCTGAGCATGTTCTCCTCTGAAGTTAGAGACGAGTCTTTACGCCGCGTCTGGAACGAACTGCGTATTTGCCCCTTCTCTAAAGACGACGTAAGCGCGTTTCCACGGTTCATCATTGATCAAGCGCCATTTGTGGCCTGATCCGATGCGGTCCTCTGCCACTAACACGTCACCCGGACGAAGAGTAAACTTCTCACCGCCTACCGTCGTAAATTCAAGCACGCCGGACAATGTAAGGACATACTGGGGGATTGGGGCATCGTGCCAATCGAAATTGGAATGTGGAGACGTCTCCTTGAAATGGATCGATTTCGCATCCACCACTTCGCCTCCATTCACACGACCGGCTACTACATGTGAGTTCCCATCAGGCCCCGTGTACAACCGATAGGCGCGAATCATTTTCGAGCTCCTTGTTTTCCCTTAAGCCGCGCTTTTCTCAGACGCGGGTTTACCTTCCGTGATCATGACGTTATTGATCTTCAATATCGCTGCGGTTTCGGCCCGCACGCGTTGGGTCAAGGTTGGATCGTTAATCAAAGATCGTCCGTAAGAAGGAATCATTTTCTTCAACCGGTCCACCCATCCTCCTGCATTTGTCAGTTTGTCCCGGAAACAGCGCTCGATCACCTGAAGCATGATCCACACCGCGGTTGAAGCTCCCGGTGAGGCACCGAGCATGGCAACGATAGATCCATCTGACGCCGTAACAAGCTCGGTGCCGAATTCCAGAATGCCGCCGTGAACAGGGTCCTTCTTGATGATCTGCACACGTTGTCCGGCGACCTCAACTTTCCAATCCTCTTCGTTTACCTTCGGGTAGAACTCTCGAAGTGCGGAGAAGCGCTGCTCAGAAGACTCCAGAACCTGGCCGATTAGATACTCTTCGAGAGCCAAGTTGCTCTTCCCGACGGCCAACAGCGGGAGAATATTCTCCGGATCGATGGAGCCGAACAGATCCAGATACGATCCGTGTTTCAGAAACTTTGTCGAGAAGCCTGCGTATGGCCCGAACAGCAAAGAGACTTTGCCTTCGACGTGGCGCGTGTCGAGATGCGGCACAGACATTGGAGGCGACCCGACAGCAGCTTTGCCATAGACCTTCGCATTGTGACGAGACGAGATTTCCGGCTTATCGCAGCGCAGCCAGATCCCACTCACTGGAAATCCCGCATAACCCCTCCCTTCCGGAACCCCCGATTTGTGCAGGAGTGGCAAGGCACCGCCGCCGGCACCGATAAAAACAAACTTGGTCTGAACGTATCGCTCCTCGCCGTTTTTTTCCTGCCTGATCTTGACATTCCAAGCCTCGCCATCGCGCTGCAGATCCTGCACCCGGCTGAAGAAATGAATGGAAAAACCATCTTTCCCCTGCAGTGAATCAAGCAGATTCTTAGTCAGTGCACCGTAATCCACATCCGTACCGGTCACCATCCGCGTAGCGGTGACCACCTCATTGGGGTCGCGGCCTTCCATAACTAGCGGAATCCATTTTTCAACCTGTTTTTTATCCTCCGAATATTCCATCCCGTGATAAAGAGGATGGCTCGTAAGCGCCTCAAAACGTTTTCTCAAGAAATCGCGGTTATCGACCCCGCGCACGAAACTCATGTGGGGGACGGGGTGAAGAAAAGACTGAGGATCTTTTATTGCTCCCTTGGTGACCAGATAGGCCCACAACTGGCGGGACAGGTCGAACTCGGTGTTGACCTGTAGAGCCTTGGAGATATCGATGCTGCCGTCCGTTCTCTCCGGCGTGTAATTCAGTTCGCACAGCGCAGCGTGCCCCGTGCCGGCGTTGTTCCACGCGTTTGAGCTTTCCTGAGCCTCGCCGCCCAAGACTTCATGAATCTCGATCCTCATCTCGGGATCAAGCTCTTTGAGAATGACCGCGAGTGTGGCACTCATGATGCCTGCTCCGATGAGAACGGCATCCGGGCTGGACTCACTTCTTGCTGTGTTGCTAGAGGACGCCATTGCAGGGTTTGCTTCGTAATTTTCCATTTAGATTTCCCTTTCCGAATTCCGCTATCATCCTTTGCGTTGATGTATTCATACTCGCTAGAGTTTGCCCAGTGAAAGTGGCACGTGTTACAAGGGCTAAGATTATTGAAAATCGTTCGGCCATTACTCTCCAGCCTTTTCCGCCAAGGTTGCGACGATGGCGATGTTCTGCACCAGATCCTTGGGCAGACCGTGTCGCTCTGCCAGGTACTCCGGACTGTTGTAGGAAAGCCAGACCTTTCCCTGTGCGTCTTCCCAAACCAGAATCTTCAGAGGAAGATCGATAGCAATACTGGGTGCAGCCAGCATGAGAGGCGTTCCTCCCTTGGGGCTTCCGAAGATCAGCAGCTTTGTGGGGGGCATTTTCATGCCCACTTTTGCTGCCTCGCCACTGTGGTCGATCACGGCAAACAGGGTGACTCCTTTGGATTGCAGAATGTTTTTGACCCTGTCAACGGTTTCATCGACCGAGTGATTGCTGCGCACATCGACGATTCCGTTCTTCTTCTTGACTGGGCTGCCTGCTGAAGCCGGCAGCGCCAGACCGATTAGCAATACAGCCAGTTGCCAGACCCTCATGTCATACCTCCTTCAATTTCTTCGCCGTTTGCAACGTTTGCTTACGATCGCTTCCGATACCGCTTTTACTGGTAAATCAGCGTGTAGCCTTCCTGCTCCAATTGTGTCACCCGTACCATCGCATTGACGTTGACCTTTATCCCAGGTAGTAGGTTCGCATTGCCCCAGTGATTTCCTTTGGCGGTGGCGCCGCACAACTCAAGTTTCACACCTTTGGCCATCAGTTCGTTCAGATGTCCTTTGTAGGGATTTCCGGTCGCGACATGTCGATTGGCGTTGTAGCTTTCATCGTTCAAGACGAGATAGGCAGCATCACCGTGAAATATCACGACAATCTGACCTTTCGTATTCCAGTCCTGAAAGTCAGTCGCGATTAGATTGATGTCTGCTAGCGCAAAGGGCATGTCTCCGTTAAGCACAGCGTGTCCGAAGTCGATCACGACATTCGCTTTTTCCAGCTTGGTGGGAATGTCGATGTGAAGCGCCGTTTGGCCGGTGTCTTGCGCCTGCAGAGATCCGATCGCGATGACAAAATAACCCGCACACAGCAGCGTAAGCAATTTATACCTCAGCATGGCAATTCCTCCTTCCATGATCTTGTTGATTGTTTCGCCTCCTCTACAAACTCCCTCAGGCATCCGGCTTGGTGTAATACGCTCCAGTAAGACGAGAACATTGGGTCCACCATGAAAGTGATTGTCCCGTCCATACCTTCGAGAAGACACACATCCTCAGTGAGGCCGTCGCTCGTCAGACGACGCACCCCGGTATCCGGCACGTCTTACGATTCGGAAACCTTCACGAAGCCTTCCTGAACAAGCTGCGTTGTTCTCGCCATGGCGTCTGTGTTGATCTTGATGTCGGGCAGTAAATCCACATTTGCGTAATTGTGAACCTTCGCCGTTGCGCCACAGAGTTCCACCTTCACGCCACGTTTGATCAAATCAGCAACCAGCCCTTTATACGGATTTCCCGTTGTAATACCTCGGTCAGCGTTGTAGGCGGTGTCATGCAGTGTTACGTGCCCCGCATTTGTATGAAAGACGGCGACGATTTGGGACTTGGCATTCCAGTCTGCAACATCACTAACAATAAGCCCCATGTGAAAAAGGGAGGCTGGAAGATCTCCTTCGAACGATAGTGAGGCGACGCTGAAGACGACCTTGACCTCCGCGAGCTTCACCGGGATATCAATGTGAATTGTTTTTTCTCCTTTGAGCATTTTGGTACTCCTTAGTAATGATCTCCATTGGACTGGACCGAGAGGGCCGCCACCTACACCCTTTTGAATTCCCGCCTTCGCACCAGTCCGGGCTAAACTCCGGAATACACGAGGGTCGTAAAGAACTCAGGCGTAATTAAAAAGTGCCCATACTTCGCGTCGTAAGCTGCCGTTGGCTTCGCAGCGACCGTCTCAGGTAGCGACCGTCCCTTTTTCTTGAGCGTGGCCACATTGTTGCGAATCGTGGTCAACATATCTCGGTACTCCCTCAGTCCGGCTTTATTACCTATAGGCCCATGTCCGGGGATGACGATCATCTTATCTGTGATTACATGTAGGTTGTGCTCAGTGGCGTGGATCATTCCATCGATACTGCCGCCGGTTGAATAATCGATGAATGGATAGATGCCGTTCCACCATGTATCACCTACGTGGATGATGTCAGCCTCTTCGAAAAACACCGACACATCGCAATCGGTATGAGCCGGACCGTAATACTTCAGACCGATATTAGTGTCGTTGTGCTGCAGGCGGTGCTCGTCGTCGAATACAACAACAGGGATGGCACCTGAGGGAGCAGGAGGAAAGGTCCAATCCCATCCTTCGACTCGAGTCGAGGTAGATAGATGTGTTTTGGTATTTATGTGCGCCGTGATTTTAGCCCCTGCAGTGTGTACCCAGGCATTGCCATCGGTGTGATCCGTGTGCCAGTGAGTATTGAGCAACTGTGCGATAGGGTCCGAACTAAGGCGGTTGAGAGCCTCCAAAATTCGTGGCTTCGATACGGTGAAACCTGAGTCCACGAGAAGTTTGCCTTGCTTTCCTGTAAGAACTCCGATGTTTCCTCCGGAGCCTTCTAGGGCACTGATGTTGCGACGTAAAGGGTGAGTCTCGATTGTGGCCTTTGCCGCCGCATCGATCATCGTGGGAACGATGCCCTTCTTCTCCGCAAACAGAAAACGGGGAGCAAGCGCACTAGCAGCCGCGGAACCAGCAAGAGCGATGAAGTCGCGGCGAGAGAGATTTGCAAGGTCGAAGTTATTCATGGGTTCTCCTATATAGGACTAAGGCGGCTACTTTCCCCCGGTTACCTGGATCTACCAAATTGAAGGTCTGATGGCGCAAAGACCCCGGCATTGGGATCAGAGCCAACATCTGTCCATAATTGCCTTTTGCCTCCGCTCTGGAACTCACGCGGCGGCTTCCTCGCTTTGTTTGAAGAATGCCAGTAGTTCCTCGTTAATCTGGTCCTTCAAAGTTGAGACCATCCCGTGTGGCGCGCCGTGGATGACCTTCAGCGTTGATCCCTTGGCGATCTTCGACGAGAGAAGAGCTGAAGCTCCGATCGGTACGATTCGATCGTCGTCGCCGTGAATAATCAGAGTGGGCACATCGAACTTTTTCAAATCTTCAGTCTGGTCTGTCTCGGAGAACGTTGACCTGAAACAATTGGCCGATGCTTTTGGCCTGCTATTAGATGCCAAGCGACTGCTAGTCGGACAGCACGTTTCGTTCGAGGTCCCAATTCCTCGACGCCGCGAATCGTGACCACGGGCGATTCGTGAACTTGCTTCGGGCCGAACACATCTCAACGAAATCCGGAGCTCAAGCAGCACGTCACCCCGTAGCCAATCCTTCGATCAGATTCCTTGCACGAGAGTTTCGGCAGGATTCCGCCTGTCACCATGATCGTGCTCTCTCTTTTGCGCCGCTTACAAACGGTGAGTCTATCGGGATGCTGCGGGAATCGCTGCTCTAAATCACCGCCTTTATACAAATCTTCCGATTTAATATAATTGCAAGTGTGTGCTCCGCCACGGCGCCCAGCGGAGGCCTTTTATGGGCACAATCCATCGTTCCATTGCTGCGAGGCCATCGGACGGTGCCCGAGCCCGATACCCCGCCATCAGCCGCATAATAGTTCCCGGTGTGGATGTGGTTCGTGATGGCCGGGAGGAACCGTTTCTCGCCACACGTCCCACGCTGTCGAGCGTCCCTGTAGAGTGGGGAGGGATCGCGCTAGAGAATTACACGGTCCCAGCGGTGTTGATACCCCGTCATGAACACCCCGAGCACTTTTTGCATTTGGTGCTTCGCGGCAATGTCGAGTATCAGATACACACGAGAGGCCGCGATCTCCGGTTTATATCCCGTCCTGGGACACTCTTTCTTCTGCCTCGCGGGACAGTGGATGAAATAAATTGGAGAGGACCGACTCAGCGGATCGCCGTGGCCGTCCACCCACGGTTACTCACGAATGCATTGGACGAAACCGCGGATGCCGACGATGTGGAGCTTACGGAACATTGGAATCTGATCGACAGGCATCTTTCAGCCCTGTTGCTAGAAATGACTGCCGACCTCGAAGACGATTCGCCGGCGGGAAGACTTTATGGGGAATCTCTTGCCAATTCGTTGGCAGTATATCTGCTGAACCGATATGCCGCCCGGCGGATCACACCTATCGCCTGCAAAGGAGGACTGCCGGGATATCGTCTGAAACGTGTGCTCGATTTCATCGCCGACAGTTTGGAGGAGAATATTGGCTTATCGCAGTTGGCGGCGATTGCTGGCATGAGCCCGCACTACTTCTCGCAGTTATTCAAGCAGAGCACAGGTCGAGCTCCCCACCAATATGTGCTGCTGAAGAGAATCGAGCAGGCCAAGGAACAGCTCTGTAACCCGAAGAGCAGCGTTACGAACGCAGCCCTCGGCGCCGGATTTCAAAGTCCAAGTCATTTCGCCCATGTGTTTCGCCAACTTGAGGGCACCACCCCCTCACGGTTTCGAGCAGATAACATACCGAGGCCGACAGGTTAGCACCTTTGATGTTTTCTGTTCGATTAGTGACAAATCGGCTTTTCAGAGTTAAAGAGCAGCAATTCTTCTAAGCGAGGAGCCCGGCAACTCCAAAGACCGTTTATCCACCGTGGTACATTTGCGCTTTTATCCAGGCAGCAAGATACGCGCTTTCTGAACTGGCATCGCGAATCTCTTCATGCTGCTTGAGTAAAGCGTAGCGCATCATGCCACGAGGCTTGTACAACCTACAAAACTATGTTGACAATCAACAGCAGCACACCAGCTGTGACAATCGTTTCGGTGTGATGGGTGACAATCATTGTGCTCCGTTGGCGTGTTATGCTCAACTCCATGGCAAAGCCACCTTATCTGATTAAGATCGAGTCCGCGTTTGAGAAGATCGACGAGCTAATACAAAAAGCGAGAGAAGACACTGGAACTACCGGCTATCAAGCCTTAGTCGAGGCAGTACAGGCTCTCAGTCACGAGCTGCGAGAATTGGAGCGCAAGACTGAGGGAACTCATCCAGACACCCGCTGAAGTAACTTGCCCTCATTTTTGCCTTGGAAATCCGAGGTTCTCTCATACAGTCAATCAAGCGTCCCGACGCGTCAGGTCCTCCTATTTACCAGATGCTAGCTTGACCTGGTTTGACCTCTGAGAGGCACCTCTCGGGGGGGGACGCGAAATTTCCGTAGCGCGGGCAACGCTTTGGTCTGCCATTCATCTTGGCGGGGGTCCGGTATTCGGTGTACACAATCATCGCTGAATGAATTGTGCCCTCTTCGATTTCTTCGAGCTTGTTCGATTCTTTGCCGATGTAAATGATCTGGCCGACTTGAAGTGCGTCTGTACAAAAGTCCCGCAGTTTGTTTTCCGCTCGGCTTTCCGCGAGCATCGGCGCTCTTCGAACCTGGATGGAATGCATATTGTGCAGGACATCGCCATGCGTTTTTATTAGCGCGGTGTGCCGATCTCCGTGAAGTCCCTCCGTCGCAATTCCATACGCAATCCCGAGCGGTCGGCGGTCCAGCGCTAGCATTGTCTCTCTTGGGGAGTGCGCCTTGATGACGGAATGGTGTGTATCAAGATGACTATGGTTTTGAGGCGGCAGCCAGAGCAATGGCGGATTCGGAAGTGAGGTAAAGAAACGTGAAGGTCTCCTGCAAGTACAGGCGAACATGCGTATCAGTGTGACTCAGGTAGCCTATGGAAGCATCCTGACCGATATGAAGATCGAGGTCACCACCGCGCATCGTTACCATGAAGGCGCCGTCAATTGCGGGCGCCCAAATAATGTTTCCTTCAACCAAGCGTTTGACGTGCTCGAGAACCGGATAGCCGTAATCGCTGGTTTCGGCGAGCTCGGTATAAGCATCGGCGCTGAGCAGAATCGAATAAGGGCCGTTCACACCGACAAGGCGCAACTGACTTAGCGCGTGAGCAAAGGCTTCCGGGTACTTACGAACATCGGCGGGAAGAGAGTTTTTTGGATTGCTGGTGCCCTGCCGCACGCCGACAATCCCGGCGGCATCGTAACCCTCGAAGATAGCGCGGTCTTCGGCGAAGGCGAGTGTCCGGGCGGCGTCTTTTGCTGGCTGCCAATCGGAATCGTTAGCACCGCGTTCAACGTCGTCAATCATCTGGCGGTCAAACTCAAACGGAACCCCCAGTTCAACGAGAGCCTTCACTTCCCGCTGTTGAGCCGCGACCCCGTCGCCCGAGGCCGCGATCGTACGAAGGTGGCCTGTGCCTACAGCCGAGAGTGCAGCGCCCGACGGGCCATGAAGATCCACAACGCGCCGACCGGCCAGATAGCGCTTGATTGTACGTGACACCTCTTCCTCGACTTGACTCCATGCGGAATCGGAAATCGGGGCCAGCTCGCGATGCAGGTTATTCATCGGAATCTTTCTCCTTTAAGCGAACCGATGCCGAGCGAACCATCCTTGGATGGCGCTGGTGAAGTGGAAGTCCTAACCGAGGCTGGAGTGGTCGCGGCCTGATTCGGGGATACGTCGTCGAGAAACGTAGCGGTCGGTACGAAAAACAGATTTCCCGTAACCGCAGTGCTGAAGTCGAGTATGCGGTCGTAATTGCCCGGCGGGCGTCCGATGAACATGTTTTCGAGCATTTGTTCAATGGTGCGTGGCGAGCAGCTGTAACCAATGAAATAAGTCCCGAACTCGCCATGGCCGGGGCTGCCGAATGGCATGTTGTCGCGGAGAATTTTAATTTCTCGGCCGTTCTCTTCGATTACGGTGAGGGCATTGTGGGCGCATGTGGGCTTGACCGAGTCGTCGAGTTCGATGTCGGCGACCTTTGTGCGCCCGATAATCTTTTCCTGGATCTCGGTCGAGACGCTCCTCCAGGCATCCAGGTTGTGGAGATACTTCTGAACGGTTACATAGCTCCCACCGGCGAAAACAGGATCTTCGTCGCGAATGAAGACGGCCTCGGCAGCAGCGTTGCCTGTGGGGTTTTCCGTGCCGTCCACGAACCCCAGAAGATCGCGTTGGTCAAAGTAGCGGAATGCCTGGATTTCGTCGACCGTAGTGACCGCGCCTGTCACCCGCGCCAAGATTTGCGTAGCGAGCTCGAAACAGAGATCCATCCGTTTGGCACGGATGTGAAAGATCAAGTCGCCGGGCGTCGAAACAGCGTGCCGTGGCCCAGAGCGAAATTCACGAAAGGGATGAAGTTCGGCGGGCCGCGGCGAGCCAAACAGCCGGTCCCAAGCCTCGGAACCGACGCCCAGAATGCAGGTGACCGCGCCTTCCAGATCGCGAAATCCGACAGCGCGCACAAGTCCCGAGAGATCGGGGCAGAACGAGAGCACTTTGGCGCGATTTTCCTCACCGGGATTGATGGTAACGACGAGAAAAATTGCAGAGTGAGTGAGTGGAGAGGAAACAGGCTGCGAAACCGCCGGTTCAGGAGTTGATGCGGGGGCGGTGATAGGGTCGGACGCCATTGGAGTTCAACCAGCCACTGCCTGCAGAAAATCGGATTTCCCCTGCTCAGGGTTTGCTTGGTAATTCTCCATTCAGATTTTCCTTTCCGAATTCCGCGGATCATCCTTAGCGTTGATGTATTCGAGGCCAAGTGGTCCAATCGCCGTCACCTGGGTGATGTACTCGCCAGATTTTGCCCAGTGAAAGTGGGACGTGTTGCCGGGCAGGATGATTACGGCGCCGGGTGGGTACGCTTCCAACTTCTCGCCGTCGAACTCGTCGCCCAGGCCAATGTAGAAAACGCCGGAAATGACTGTGTAGATCCGGTCCTCGGGGTGCCTGTGTGGCATCAACTTCACACCGCTGGGTACCTTGACCCTGATCGTGTAAGGTTCTTCTTGCGACGGGTTACCAACAACAACCGCGAGACGCACCGCAGGTGGAAACGCTGCGAAGGGATTCCAGTCGGTCTCGTCGGGCAAAATCGCTCTGAATACGGCTTGGCCTGGTTGATGGGGCCGAACCCCTCCTATTGTTGGCGAAGTGGTCGCAATCGCATACTTCGGTGACATAGAAGCCTCTTTTCCCCCGTGCTTCGCGCACATAAGCGCAGCCAAAGCAAACGGTGTCCGACCTTTTCGCCGGACAACTAATGAAGAGGAGCTCACGCAGCTACGCTTTCCGCACCAACAAGCTTTATAAGAGACTGTGCGGTAGAGGTCGATGATGCCGGATTTTGCCCGGTGATCAGACGGCCATCGGCTACCGAAAAAGCTTGCCAGTTCGCCTTCTTCTCAAAGATGGCGCCGAGGCGTAGCAGTTCGTTTTCAACGAGGAATGGCACAACATGGGTGAGCTGTACCTCCTCTTCTTCACCATTCGTAAAACCGGTTACGTGTTTTCCTTTCACCAGCGGAGAGCCCTTGTATGTAACATGGCGAAGCACGCCGGGCGAATGACAGACCAAAGCGATTGGTTTGCCGGAATTGTAGAAGGATTCGAGGAGAGCGATCGACACAGGGCTCTCCGCGAGATCCCACATTGGACCATGCCCACCCGTATAAAACACCGTATCGAAGTCTTCTGCCTTCACGTCCGCAAGCTTTACTGTGTTAGCAAAGGCTTTCAGCGCCCTCTCATCTTTCTTGAACCGCGCCATTGCCGGAGTCTGATTTTCCGGCAGATCGCTCTTTGGATCGATCGGAGGCTGCCCACCTTTCGGAGAGGCTAGCGTCAGATCCACACCAGCATCTCTGAAAATGAAGTACGGGGCAGCACCTTCTTCAAGCCAAAAACCGGTTTTGCGGCCTGTGTTGCCGAGTTTATCGTGTGAGGTCAGCACCTGCAGGATTTTCATATTTCGTCTCCTTCTTTCACTGTGCTATTTCCGGATTGAACCCCTTCGGTAGATCGCTTAGGAAAATGGAGACTGTCGAGGCGCTTCAACTCAGGCTGCGCTAGACACCTTCTCAACTCCCTTTAAGAAAGCAAGCAGGTCTGCGTTGACTTTGTCCTGATGCGTAGCGGTGAGGCCATGCGGCGCACCCGGATAGTAGATTTCCTTTGCGCCCCGGATCAGCTTGGCTGATTTTCTCGCGGAGTCCTTCACGGGAACAATCTGATCATCCTCGCCGTGCAAAACGAGGGTTGGGACATTAAACTTCTTCAGGTCATCGGTGAAATCGGTTTCGGAGAAGGCCTTAATGCTTTCGTAAGCATTCAACAGACCTGCCTGCATACTCCAAAGCCAAAACTGATCCAGTGTGCCCGGCGCAACGTTAGCGCCCGTTCGGTTAGCGCCATAGAACGGTATTGCCAAGTCCTTATAGAACTGTGAGGGGTTCTTGGTGAGGTCGCTGCGCAGTTTGTCGAACACCTCGATAGGCAGACCCTCCGGATTCGCAGCGGTCTTCAGCATCAGCGGCGGCACTGCGGCGACCAGAACCGCTTTCGCCACGCGGTTCGTCCCGTGGCGGCCGATGTAGCGCGCAACTTCTCCACCTCCCGTGGAGTGACCCACCAGTGTTGCATCTTTGAGATCAAGTGCCTCGATTACGGCCGCAAGGTCATCTGCATATCCATCCATGGTATTTCCGGCGGATGGCTGACTCGATCGTCCGTGCCCGCGCCGATCAACGGCAACGCAGCGATATCCGTTTTTAGCAAGGAAGAACGTTTGGCCGTCCCAAGCATCAGAGTTGAGCGGCCAGCCATGTGAGAAGGTTACGACTGGCCCTTTGCCCCAATCCTTGTAGTAGATTTGTGTGCCGTCTCTTGTCGTGATCATGCTCATCAGATTCTCCTTTGTCGTTGGCTTTTAAGTGATCTATATGCGATCAACGCCAGGCAGAAGCTGGTCTTCTTGTAAAATCCTCTCGGATGTCCGGGAAAAAGACATTTCCCACTCTCCGAGGATGCTGGAGCAGATATATCGGCAAAACCCTTCAATTAAAGTCTCGATCAATAACATAGGGAACTGTTACAAATGACAGAGACCCGGGGGGGGCGCCCCCCCCGCACCAGAGTTAAGCCTCCACGCTCCCGAGTCTGGGATTCATAGGAAGTCGTCCTATATGGGAAGAGTGCTGAAGCCGTCAGCTGAACGATTCAGTGTTCGTTTCAATGAGAAAAAGCTCTATCGGGGCGGGGTGCCTCACAACGCTGTGGGGAAACTAAATGGGATCAGCAGAGCAGGTGTATTCGTCCTACGTCAAGACAGCTCCAGACTAGCGGGCATCGTATCCTCGAGTTTTTCGCCAACCATTTTGCCAGCAGTGCGAAGCCTTAAATTCGTACGCTACCACTCCGGCGATGGTAACTGGGTTGCGAGACAAGCCGAGATTAGCCTCGCGAACCGCAAGACGCTGTATGCGCTCGACGCATTTCACATTGAAAACGGGGAGATCATCGAGCAACAGAACCATCACGATCCGCGCCCGGCGTAAACTTGAGGTCCTTTTTGACGACGAATCTACTTCGATTCCTCCGGATTCACCATCCGCGAAATAGATTGAACTTGTCGATTTGACTGGTACGCCATTTGGCATCTTGGTAGATGTTTCTCACAGCATTCTCCTGGTGCTGGCGAAGCACTGGCCTTCCTGGTTGCGGTTTGGTCACGTTGGTCACAAAAAATGTACCCTTTTTAGCGACAGAAAAACAATAAACCTCATGCTATGTGTAGGTTACGTTTCGCAGAGCGCAGCCCTGGTTCCGGGCACGACAGCTTGCGTACGCCGATTTTCGAAGTTCCAGGTAAAGCTGCGGCCCTGGGCGTCGGTGAGGGTATTGCCGTTTGCGTCTAATGCTGACCCTGATGCAGTTTTTCTCCACCACGTCTCGCTATCCCGATGCGTTCCCGCCCGCTTAGCACGGATTCCGCTGACGCGAAGTGCCTGATTTTTTGGAAAAACCCCCTGATGCAATTTTTTGTTCTGAGCCGCGCATGTGCCCTGATGCGTTCCAAGCGAAGTGAGACCAACACCAGCAGCGAAGGAAAAAATCTTTTCATCACTCCACTCGTTCGAGGACGCGAGCGGAGACAGCATTTCTTCTTTCGCTGTGGGCAGCATTCCCTTCGATTGTAGTCAGACGGGCACGTGCGTCGAAGTGACTTTGGGGACTCGTCGGCAGGTACTATAGCTGCATCACCGACAGCCCGGGAATCATGCGGAAGTGGCGCGCGTTGACGGTCAGCAGAGAGTAGCCCACTTCGAGCGCGGTAGCGCCGATCAGCAGATCGACGAACGGAATGGTAACGCCTCGGCTCTGCTGCTCTCCGTCGAGTTTTCCGGCCAGCAGCGCCGTTTCTTTCGTGTAGGGATACACGTCCACATCGTTCAATAGTTCGCGGACGAAGGCATCACGCCGATTGCGTGCCTCTGCTGTTTGCGCACGATAAATGCCATGCACGAGTTCCGTCAGACCTACCGCTGACAGCACCGCCCGCTGGTCGCCTGTGGCGGCAACGATTTGTTTAAGCATCGCGGTCACCGTGTCGCCTCGCCGTTCGGCGGTGATGACCACGCTGGAGTCGAGGATCAGTCCCATGTAGGCGGGTTCAACGGCTCACGGTGGCTGTTGATGATGGCTTCCAGATCGCGGGCAAAGTCTCCGTCGAGCGTCACGGTGGAACCATGTGCCTCTGCCAGCGCGATGGATTCGGAAAGCAACCGCCCCGGTTCCGGTTTCGTGACGCGCACCGCAACTACGATCGGTTCGCGTCCATCGATCACAACCTCCGCACCGGCGCGCACCCTCGCCAGCACGTCCGCAAAATTGCGCGCCGCTTCCTCTTCCGAGATGTGGATCACATGGTCGGCCATGGCCTGATTATACCGTCATTCCTGCTCATCAGATTCAGCTTCTAGCGCCACTCGCAGTGCGGCCTTCTGTTCCTCACCGCCCTTTCATGCCCTCCAACTTTGCGCCAGGATGTGTGGCCGCATGGATTTGTTGCAGCTTGCGGATCGCCACGTGCGTGTAGATTTCCGTAGTCGAGAGTTCAGCGTGTCCGAGCATTTGCTGGATGTAGCGGATATCGGCTCCGCCTTCGAGCATCAGCGTTGCCATGGTGTGGCG
>Ga0126373_10001002_pt1 | contig 19534 bp, 19 predicted proteins | sample PanSoiMetPlot_11_FD_92545 | JGI IMG/M metagenome (GOLD analysis project Ga0126373, IMG submission 92545) | Tropical forest soil microbial communities from Panama - MetaG Plot_11 | ecosystem: Environmental > Terrestrial > Soil > Tropical forest > Bulk soil | place: Panama | collected 2016-02-17 | reverse complement strand
GCCCGCCGCTGTCATCCACCCCGCGGACAGAACTGCACAGGCTAAGGGAACGTGGCCGTAGTGATCGCGGCGCGCTGGACGAGGTACTCGCCGCGGGACTGGTATGCCACCTCGGGGTGGTCATCGACGGCGTTCCTGTGGTGCTCCCGACCGGTTACGGGCGCGTTGACGGCACTCTCTACCTGCACGGCTCCTCGGCGAACCGGTCGCTGCTCGCCGCTGCGGGTCAGCAGGTCTGCGTGACGGTCACGCTGCTCGACGGCCTCGTGTGCGCCAGGGCGGTCTTTCATCACTCGATGAACTACCGGAGCGCAGTGATCTTCGGGGCCGCCCGGCTGGTTTCCGATCCGGCGGAAAAGCTGGCGGCGCTGCGCGCAGTCACTGATCACCTTGTGCCTGGCCGATGGGAGCACTGCCGGGAGCCTTCCCGCAAGGAACTCGCCGCCACGGCCGTGCTGGCCCTGCCGCTCGACGAGGCGTCGGTCAAGGTCAGGTCCGGCGGGCCGAAGGACGACGCGGAAGATTACGACTCGGGGATCTGGGCCGGGGTGCTGCCTGCCGTGCTGGCCTTCGGGCCCGCGGAGTCGGATCCGGCGCTGCCGGGTGCCTTTCCCGTGCCCGAGCACATCGCCGCGCTGGCAGGACGGCCGCGCGGGGCCGCACCAGGGCTGACGGACGCCGCTGATCACCTAAGCTGGGCTGGTGACTGACCAGCTCGTGTGGATTGACTGCGAGATGACCGGGCTTGATCTCGCCAGGGACGCGCTCGTCGAGATCGCCTGCATCGTCACCGACGCGGAGCTGAACCCCCTCGACGACGGCATCGACGTGGTGATCAAGCCCCCTGCCGAGGCTGTCGACGCCATGCTGCCTATTGTTCGCGAGATGCACACGAGTTCTGGCCTGCTGGGCGAGCTGGCGTCCGGGGTGACGCTGGCGGAGGCACAGGAGCTCGTGCTGGCCTACGTCCGCCAGCACGTGCCCGAGTCCCGCAGGGTGCCGCTGTGCGGGAACTCGATCGCCACCGACCGATCCTTTATCGCCAGGGACATGCCCGAGCTGGACGCCTTCCTGCACTACCGGATGATCGACGTCTCCAGCGTGAAAGAGCTGGCCAGGCGCTGGTACCCGCGGTCGTACTTCGCCAGCCCCGAGAAGCATGGCGGTCACCGGGCTCTGGCCGACATCCAGGAAAGCATCAGGGAATTGCGGTACTACCGGGAAGTGATCTTCGTGCCGCTGCCGGGCCCGGACTCGGTGACCGCCCGCCAGATCGCCGCGCGGATCGCGGCAGCGGGCGACCCGGCGGCAGCCGTTCACTCCGATTCTGCAGACTGAGGCATTGCCCGGTATGCTTCCTAGGCCGCCACGGTGCCATGGCGCCGGGCTGCGATGGTGGGCGTAGCTCAGTTGGCAGAGCGCCAGGTTGTGGTCCTGGATGTCGTGGGTTCAAATCCCATCGCTCACCCCAATGTTTTTCCTGGTCAGCCCGCACCGCAGGCCGCAAGGCTTTCAGCGCGCCGACCGCACACCGATGATTCCGTGCCTCCGCCAGGGTCTTGATGGGTGGGCGCACCTGCGCCATGCCTGCCCGGAGGAGGGGCCATGTCAGTACTGGACGTCGTCGGTCATTACTACGATGCGTGGAAGGCCGGAGATGGCGACTTCAGCGCGGTGCCGCTGGCATCCGACTTCGCCTTCACCGGCCCGGTGGCCAGTTTCGAGACAGCAGAGGGCTATTGCCAGATGGCAGCCCAGGCCGGACCAATGGTGACAAGCTTCACCGTCCGCCGCCAGTTCGTCGACGGTGACACCGTGTGCTCCATCATCGACTGGGCCATGGGCCTGCCGATCGCATCGATGACGTCTGCCGAGATCCTGACCGTGCGAGACGGGCAGATCGTGCGCGGTGAGCTGATCTACGACGCGCAGGAATTGCGGACCGCGATGGCGACGTGACCGGCGCCCGCCTTGCCGAAGGCCAGGAGCAGGTGCTCCTTTCGCAGGCGAGGGCCGGTGACAAGGACGCGTTCGGCGCCGTCGTCGCACCCTACCTGCGTGAGCTGCATGTGCACTGCTACCGGATGCTGGGCTCGGTCCAGGACGCCGAGGATGTGCTGCAGGAGGTGCTCGTGCGCGCCTGGCGGCACCTAGGCAGCTACGACGGACGGAGCTCGTTCCGGCGCTGGCTCTACCGGATCGCGACCAACCGATGCCTGACGAGCCGGTCCCGCGCCGCGGCGATGCCAGCGCCCGTCCCTGTTCTCAGCGCAGCGCCCCTGACACCTCCGCCGTCCAACGCACCCGATGTCGAGGTCACCGCCCTGCAGCCCTACCCGGACGAATGGCTGAGCGAGCTCGTCGGTCACGAAGACCCGGCGGACCAGTACGAGCTGCGTGAGAGCGTCCAGCTGGCCTTCCTGACCGTCATTCAGCTGCTGCCGCCGCGCCAGCGCGCCGCACTTCTGCTGCGCGATGTGCTGAGCTTCTCCGCTGCCGAGACCGCTCAGATCCTGCAGACGAGCCCAGCCTCCGTCAACAGCGCGCTGCAACGGGCACGGGCAACTGTCGAAGGCCACCGAGCGTCCGGCCGGCTGCGCCCGGTCAGCACCGATGCAGCAGCCGCGTGCATCCTGGCTGACCGGTTCACAACGGCCTGGCACGCCGGCGACATCCCTGCCCTGGTGACGGTGCTGGCCGAGGACTGCCTGCTGACCATGCCGCCGTTGCCGGGGGCCTACCGGGGCAGGCACGCAATTGCTGCCTTCTTCGGTACGGTTCCGGCAACCGGAGATATCGCCGCTATCGGGCTGGTCCCCATTCGCGCAAACGGCCAGCCTGCGGTCGCCGCCTACATGCGCGCCGGCGATCGCGCCGAGGCCTACGGCATCATGGTTCTGACAGCTGCCGACGGCCAGATCAGCGAGATCACCGGGTTCGCCGATCCGTCGCTGTTCCCGCTGTTCGGCCTCCCCCAGCAGACGGCCTGGCACCCGGCTACCACGGGTCAGCAATCCGGAGGAATCGATGGCCTACGACGATGGCCTAGCGGCCCGGGTCAGGGCGGTGCTCCCGGCCGATGAGCCGGTCAGCGAGCGGCACATGTTCGGCGGCCTTGCCTTCATGCTGGGCGGGCACATGTTCTGCGGGGTGGTCAAGGACACTCTCATGGTCCGACTCGGCCCCGAAGCCGCCGACCGCGCCCTTGAGCGGCCCCACGTCCGGCCGATGGATTTCACCGGCCGCCCCATGACCGGCATGGTCTTCGTCGAGCCGGCCGGGCTTGCGGGCAGTGCTCTGCAGCAGTGGGTTCTTGGCGCAGCCGACTACGCTCGCGGCCTGCCGCCCAAGCAGGCGGCACCCGCTGCCAGGAAGCGGCGATGACAGCGCACTAAACGACGGCCGGTGTCGGCGTCCCGTCACATGCCCTTCATGAGCCCGATCTGATTGCCAGCGGGATCGGTGAAGAACGCGATCGTCGGGCCGTCAGGAACATCCATCGGCGGCAGTATCGTCTGTCCGCCCAGTTCTCCGATCTTGGCGAGCGCAGCGTCCAGGTCCGGCACGGAGATGTAGAACGTGACGTGGTTCTTGCCCTCCGGATGCGGTCCGACGCCACCGCCGATTCCGCCTTCCTCGGCCGCGACCATCCCGTAGTTCATCGGGTTGCTTGAGTCGATGTTCCATCCGAATGCGTCCGCGTAGAAGCGCTGGAGCGCTGACCCATCCGGCCCGGTTACCTCGAACCATCCAACGGCGTTTGCCATCGTGACTCCCCCAACTTTTGGCGCGTGCCCTCCCAGCTACGCGCTGAGCGCGACGAACCCGAGCAATCCGCGTACTTCCGGCCGCCGACGATCGTCACGATACGCCTGCTGCGACGAGCGGGATCCCGCGTCGGATCTTTCGCGCGCGATCGCGTCGGCGGATGCTTCACACCGTCTCCACACGGGGCCGGCCGCACCTGCAGATACGGCGCGTTCCTCTAGGAGGAAGCCACGACCCCGTACAGGGAGGGACTGGAAATGGGCGACCGCGAGCACCGGCAGGACCCCGTATGGATGACCCAAGCGCAGTCGGACGCGCCGCTCCATCCTGAGGCCGCAGAGGTCTCCCTCTGCAGGGAAGGCGAGCTCAATCCCCGCGACGCAGCCGCGGTACGTGCCCACCAAGACGCTTGTCCGCGGTGCCGTCGGCTGGATGCCAAGCTGGCGGAAATGCACCGGATGCTGCGCCACCACGCCAGCGAGAACATGACGGCCATGATCGCGGCACGAATAGACCGGGCACTGGCCCGCGAGGCCGCGGACGGCAGTACCCGATGGCCGCCCGCGCCCCGCACGCCTTCCGCGTACAGCTGAGGGGTGAGGCCTGGCGACCGCTACGGCCGGGCTCGCCTGGGACATCAGTCGTGGCGCGGGATCGGGGCGAAGACGTACGCCGCGCCCTGCAGGAAGTTGCCGCTCGCCGTGGCGCCGGGCGTGCCGGCTACGGCCGTGTTCCCGGAGATCGCCACCGCGGTGCCGAACTGGTCGCCGGCGGCGCCGTCGGCGGCGGTCAGCTTCGCGGTCTGGGTGGCATCGGCCCACCCGGAGCCGGGTCTGACGAACACGTAGGCCGCCCCCTGATCGAAGTTGGCGCCCACTGTCGCCAGGCCCGCGCCCGCCACCACCGTGCCACCGGAGATCCCCACCGATATTCCGAACACGGTTGCGTTGCCGCCATCGGAATCAGTCAGTTTCGCGGTCTGAGTCGCGTCAGCCCAGCCCGAGCGAGGCTCGACGAACACGTACGCCGCGCCCTCGCCGAAGTTAAAAGGAAGAATGTTGGCGTCCGGCGCACCGACCACGATGGTGCTCCCTGAGACCGCGATCGCAAAGCCGTAATTGTCGCCTTCCGCGCCGTCGGAGGCGGTCAGCTTCGCGGTCTGGGTCGCATCGGCCCATCCCGACCGGGGCTCGACGAACACGTAGGCCGCCCCGTGGTGCGGGGTAAAGGTGACCGGCGGCGCGGGAGCGCCGGCCACGATCGTGTCGCCGTCGATCGCCACCGACTGGCCAAGCGTGTCTTCGGGAACGCCGTCAGAGGCGGTCAGCGTCGCGGTCTGCGACTCGTCAGCCCATCCCGAGGCGGGCTTGACGAACACGTCCGCCGCCCCCTGACCGGGGTCGCCTCCGCCCACGGCGGCGCCCGGCGCGCCGGCGACGATCGTGTTGCCCGCTATGGCCACTGACGTGCCAACCAGGTCGAAACTTGCGGCGTCGGAAGTGGTCAGCTTCGCGGTCTGGGTCTCGTCGGCCCACGTCGAGCCCGGCCTGACGAACACATACGCCGCGCCCTGATCAAAGTTGCCAGCCACTGCAGCGTCGGGCGCGCCGACCACGATCGTGTTGCCGGAGATCGCCACCGACGAAGCGAAGCGGTCGCCGGAGGCAGCGTCCGAGGCGGTGAGCTTCGCGGCCTGGGTTGCGTCAGCCCACGTCGAGCCCGGCCTGACGAACACATACGCGGCTCCCTGGTCGAAGTTGGAGCCGATCGTCGCGCTCGGCGCGCCGACCACGATCGTTGGGCCGGAGATCGCGACCGACGTGCCGAGTTCGTCGAACTCAGCGCCGTCGGCGGCAGCCAGCGTGGCCTGCTGGACGAGCGGGTCGATCCTGATGGGGTAGGCCGCGCCGGCCGCCGCGATCCGCAGCAGCAACTCGCTACCGCGCACCTCGATCCATGCCCGCAGGTCTCGACCGCGCGCATCGGTCGCCACGAGTCCGCTATACGCCAGCGAGCCACCCGCGCCGGTGAACACGACACCGTCCCCCCCGCGCGACAGCCGGGCGCGCATGTCGCCCGACATCGCCATGGCGAGTGTCAGCGCCCCTGCCTTCGGTCCGGCCGGCGTTGCGGAGACCGTGAAGCCCTGCTCCAGCCCGAGCGGGCCGTTCGCGTACCACTCGGTCACCCCTGTGTGCCCGTAGACGACCCGATCGGCGGCCACTCGCGGTGCGACGGCGGCCAGCTGCTGATCTGCTGCACCGTACCCATAAGCTCGCAGCCTCAGCCCGAGCGAAAGGCCGCCCGTGCTCACAACCACGGTGCCGCGCTCGAACTGGGCACGCAGCCGCTGGGCGGCATTGACCGCGATGAGCGCACCGGCAGAGCGCTGCGCCTGGTAGGACGGATCATCCTGCCCCAGCGCCCGCGAGACAGGGGCTAGCGCCGCGACCGGGAGCCGCGTTGTGGCGACGGGCACCTGCCGAAGAGGAGCGGCCAGCCCGTGGGGCCACACCGCGATCGCCGCGGTCGCGGCGACTAACACCGCCGCCAGGGCTACGACGACTAACCGCCGGACGGCGTGCGTGCAGGAGAGCCTTGCGGTGCAGGCGTACGTCATCTCTGTCCTCTCAGGTGAGCGGCAGAATGCCGCACCAGCGTCGTGCAAGCTCAGGCCGGCACTAGCCCAATAGGGCGGCAGTGGATGGGCGCCCGGACGGATCGGCCGGTGTCACTTCCATGCTTATGGGCCTTCTGGCCCGCTGTCCGCAGAACAGCGCAGCCGGTCTGTCAGGGCCGGACACTGGCGAGGTGCTGGCCAGCGAAGCCCAGCTCCGCCGGCAGTTCCCGCCGCCAGAAAGCCTGATCGTGGCAGCCAGCGCTGACCGCGCCGGCGGGACGGCCCAGGCTTTTTCTCAGCACTGCGCTTTGCGCCGCGAACGGGTCGCTGCTTCCGCAGTCGATGCGACACGGGATGCGCCGGAGGGTGGCGAGGAGAGGCTGCGAGCTGATGTCGTTGGCGGCGAAGTCGGCCGGACTGTCGAACGAGCCAGAGTTGGCGCTGATCGCCGCCCCATAGGACGAGAAGATCGCGGGAGAGCAGGCGACGACTGCAGCGACACGCGACGGTCCTAGTCTGCTAGCCAGCAGCAGTGCGCCATATCCGCCCATTGACCATCCCATAAGCGCGATCTTCCTGGTGAGGTACCCCAGCCGATCGAGCCGTGGAAGTACCTCGTGCAGGAGCATCGCCTGCGGGTCGTCCCCGTCGCCTCGGCGGTGCCAGTACGTCGAGCTACCCCCGTCGACGGAAACGACAGCAAACCTCGTCGCGCCGGCCCTCGTCACCGAGGCGAGGTAGTGCGGGTAGCCGAGGCCGATCGCGCTCCGCGCGTCCCCGCCCGCGCCGTGCAGCACGAGCGCGACCGGCAGCGGACGATCTGGTCCCGGTGGCCGCATGATGATCATTTCTACTTCGCGCTCGCGGTACCGGGAAGCGAAGCTGCTGGCAAGGACCGGGCCCGCGGCCACGCCTGGTACTCCGGGGTCGGCGCCGCAGGCGCCGAGGGCCCGGTCCAGCCGATATCGGCCGGGCACGACGCCGTGCTGCACGAGCTCGTACCCGGTGCCCCCCGCTGCTGCCACGACAGTCGCGCCAAGACCGCCCATCAAGAGGGCCCGCCGCGACAATCCGAGCATCTGCCACCTTTCCGAGAAAAGGCACTGTACCCGCTACTGCCCGGCCATTGCCTGCTGTGCGGTCTGCCAGTTGTCGTTGTCGATGTGGCCCACCACGGCGTTATTGGGCACCAGGCGCAGGCATACGTCCATCTTCGAGATGGTCGGTGGTGTCGGCTGAATGGTGGCGGGCAGCTCAAAGGTGGGCCGGCTGGGATCCGGAGGGTAGGGGCTGGGGTCGGGCCAGGTCGGCTCCCCGTGGGAGCGCATGCACCGGGCGAAGCTCGCCATGCCGGTCCACTCCTGCCGCAGCTCCGCGGCTGTTGGCCCGCCGCCGCTGTTCGGCAGCAGGTGCGCGCAGCCCTGGGTCGCGGTCTGGTACTGGGAGTTACTGACCGAGAGCTGCTGCAGGGTGGTCTTATCGAACTGTCCGCCGCTCCCTGGATCGGGGAAGTCGGGCACGCCGTGGGAGCGCACGCAACGGGCATAGGCAAGCGCCCGAGCGGCAACTGACTCTCCTGTGTGCGATGCGCCGACGGCTGACGGGCTGCTAGTGCACGCCGCCGATATCAGAGCCATGGCGGCAGCGGTGATGATGGCCGGTGCGAGGTGGGTGCTGTGATTCATTGTCGATTCCTCAGATGCTCCAGAGGGCTGCAGTGGGTGACAGGCGTGCGGCGCGGATGGCGGGTAGGAGGCCCGCGAGGGCGCCGATCATGACGGCTGCGGCTAGGCCCCCGGCCCAGGCCTGGAACGGGATGACGGCTGGCCAGTGCTTGCCGTGCGCGTAGACGAGGGTGGCGGCGGCGCCCATGGCGATGCCAGTCAGGCCGCCGGCCATGGCCAGCACGATGGCCTCGGCGAGGAACTGGGCGCGGATCTGGCCCTTGGTGGCGCCCAGAGCGCGGCGCAACCCGATCTCGGAGCGGCGTTCCAGGACCGAGATCACCATGATGTTGGCCACCCCGATCGCACCGACGAGCAGCGCGACCGCGCCGAGACCGAGAAAGAGAGTGTCGAGCGCGCCCTTGGCGTCGGCCTGGGCGCTGAGGGCTGCGGAAGGCTGGGAGACGGTGACATCACCGGGGTTCTCCGGCCAGGCCTCCGCGCCGAGCAGGCTGTCCACCTGTGTCGTCACGGCAGGGTTTCCTGATGTAGTGCGGACGTACATCTCCGAAGGGTGGCCGTCCAGGCCGAGGTAATTCGCGGCGGCGGGGAAACCGAGCAAGACCGCTGAGTTGATCTCGGGAGCGTAGGCGGCGGGCACCGGCGCCAGGATGCCGGCGACGTAGAACCACTGGCCGCCGGCGGGGCAGGTGACGCTGGCGCACAGCCAGATCCGTTCCCCCGGCCGGATCCGGTCGATGCCGAGCAGGTAGGCGGCCTGGGCACCGAGCACCACGACCGGCTGACGCGCGGTGGCGGCGTCCAGGTAGCTGCCCTGGGCGACGGAGGTGCCGGCTGCGGCGGGCAGGCCCAGGCTGGCGGCAGCTACGGTCAGCGCGTTGGTCTCAACCGGGGGGACCAGCGGGCTGCGGTAAACGTTGATGCCGTTGACGGTGCCGGTGTCCTGGACGTCAGTGACACCGGGCAGCCGGGCGACCATGCCGGGCGCGGCGACGGGCAGCTCGGCCGGGCTGCCCGTGAGGGTTTGCCCGTTGGTGACGGTCAGCAGGTTGGTGCCGAGTGCCTGGATCTCGCTCAGCAACACGGCCTGGGAGGAAGCCGCCAGGCCCAGCACCGCGACGATCGCGGCGACACCGATGGCGATGCCCAGCCCGGACAGTCCGGCCCGCAGCTTGCGGGTCGCCAGCCCGACGGCGGCCACGGTGGCCAGGTCGAGGGGCCGCAGCCGGACTGCGAGCGGGGCTGGTGCGGCCGCAGTCATGACAGTCCGTCAGCGCAGCCGGCAACGGGGCGGGCGGTGTCGGCGACGATGTGGCCGTCGAGCATCTGGATCCGCCGCCGGGTGCGGGCGGCGACGGCATGGTCGTGAGTGACGATGATGACCGTGGTGCCCTGAGCGTTCAGTTCCTCGAGCAGCGCGAGGGTGGCGGCGCCGTTGCCCGAGTCGAGGTTGCCAGTGGGCTCGTCGGCTAGCACCAGCGGCGGCCGGCCGACCACCGCACGGGCGATGGCAACCCGCTGCCGTTCTCCCCCGGATAGCTGGACCGGCCGGGCATTCGCGCGGTGGGCGAGTCCGACCCGGTCCAGCGCGCCGGCGGCGAGTCGCCGACGCCGGTCGCGCCGGACGCCTGCATACAGCAACCCGTCGGCCACATTCGCCAGCGCGGTTTGGTGCTCCGCGAGGAAGAACTGCTGGAAGACGAACCCGATCCGGGCTGCCCGCAGCCCGGCCAGCTGGCGGTCGGTCAGGCCGGCCACCTCGGTCCCGGTCACCCGTACCGTGCCAACGGTCGGCGCGTCAAGAGTGCCCATGAGGTGCAGCAGGGTGGACTTCCCCGATCCCGACGGGCCGACCAGCGCCACCAGCTCCCCGGCGGTCACCGTCAGGCTCACCCCATCGAGCGCCCTTATCGGCGGTGACCCCGGATACACCCTCGACACGCTCGCCAGCTCCAGCACCGGGTCCGCCGCTGGGGTCACCTGGCCGAAGACCGTCATGACGACGCCACCACGACCCGCTGGCCAGGCGCCAGCGACCCGGACACCTCCACCAACCCGGAGCTGTCATCAAATACCGGGCCCACCGTCACCGGGACCCAGCGCCGCGTGCCCCGCGGCCCAGCGACCTCGACGTCATACCCGCCGGGCCGGGCCAGCAGCGCGGTCACCGGCACCGCCAGCACCTCGCGGGCGGTGGCTGTCGTGATGTAAACCGTCACCGGCGCCTGATCCAGGCTCCCCGCCGCGGCCGGGTCGGTCAGCGTGACCGTCACCGGTACGGTTGTCGTGGTGGTCCCGCCCCGCGATGTGGACGTGGTCGCGACCGTGCCCACCTGCGACACCACACCCGCTGCGGACCTTCCGTCGGGCAACGTCACGCTCACCGCGCTCCCCTTGTGCACCTCCGACTCCTGCGAGGTGTCCAGGGCTATCGCCACCGTGTGATGATCGGAGGTCGCCTGCAGCACCGGACCCGCAGCCGGGCCGCCCAGGCTCCCGGTCAGCTGGGCGACCCGGATCGCCCCCGGCTCGAACACCACTTGTCCCAGGGACAAGGTCCCCGAAGAACCCGGCACGCCTGCGTGCTCCTCCAGGCGCTGCACGCCGGCCGCCGTGATCCCGGAGAAGTAATCCCAGCCCGCGGCCGCGACCTCCGCGCTGCTCGCGTCCCCCAGCGTCACCAGGTCGCGGTTGAGCTGCGATACATCCGCTCCGGACACGCCCTCGCCCAGCGCCCGCCAGGCCGGCACCGTCCCGTATAGCAGCACCACCGGCGAGGAGTTCCCGATCTGGTACAGCACCTGGCCCTGGCTGATCACCTGCCCCGGCTGCGGCAGCCCGGTCAGCGTCCCCCCGCCCTGCCCCGTTACGGTGTAGCTGCCCGCGTAGCCGAGCGTCGCCGGCACCGGCGTTGTCGCCGTCAGATCCTGGCGGCGAACTATCGCCGTCGCAGGGGGCGCTGCGGGGCCGCTCCCGGCAGAAGGGGCCGGTGACGAGAACGCTCCGGCGCGCCAGCCGACGACCACCCCCGCCGCCACTGCCAGCAGGCCAGCGGCCACAAGACCCCGACGAGCACGCCGGGGCCCTGTCCTTTCTCCTGCCGCGAGCGCGTCGTCTTGCCAGCCGGTCGCTCGCTGGCGGGCCTCGCGGCCGCGCGCAACCGTGTCACTCACTGACCACTCCTCGCGCGTCCGTTCTCTTCATCGTGTGCTCCGATCAGGTGGTCCGAGCGCTCGGCTACTCCGGTCTAGCAACACGCGCGTGACACGAGCCGAACAGTGTTTGTTAGCCGGATTTCATGCCGCCAGGCGCGCCGCGCGCGGCTGCTGGTAGCGGCTGGTCATCCCTTGGCGTGCGCCGCCAGTGACTGGCACGCACGGGACGCTGACTGAAACCCCTGAGAATGGAGGTCGACGCCGGACAGGTCGAAGCTGATCCCGGCGGGCACTCCGATCCCGCCACTGGTCGTATGCGGGTCAGGGAAATTCGGTACGCCATGGGCGCGCACGCACTGCGCGTACTTCACGAGCTCGCTGAGCGCGTGCTGGGTCTGCGCCGCGGTCATCTGCGGGCCGACATTCAGCAGGTGGTTGCAGATCTGATTGGCTGCCCTCTCGACCGGGCTGGCGGAGGCTCCGCCGTTTCCTGCTGATCGGCCGCGCTGCTGGTTGTTGCCGAGGTCGAAGTTGCCGTTGCTATCGGGGTCGGGGAAGTCCGGCACGCCGTGCGAGCGCATGCATCGGGCGTAGGCGAGAGCCGCCTGCACACGCGTGGCTCCTCCTGTGGTGGAGGCGGCGGGCGACGAGCCGCCGCCGCATGCCGTTGCCAGCAAGCCAATGCAGGCCATCGCAGCCAGGGCTGGAGCCCGCCCGGATCGTGGGCGTGCCGGTCCGCTGCCGCCTTCGGTCATCTCGCGTCTCCCTGCTGGTATCCGGTCAGCTGTCGATTGCCATGTGTAGCGGGGGCCGGGTGCCAAGAAGGTGACAGCCGTCACCTGGCTGTCACCTTCAGATGGCGGGACGGCGAATGCGCGCCATGCTGGTACCGATGAGAGTCCTGATAGCCGAAGACGATGACCGGCTGGCCCGTGCGGTGGCGGCAGGGCTGCGCCGCCGCGGTATGACGGCCGACGTGGCCCTAGACGGAGGCAGCGCACTGGAACGGCTGACGATGAGCGCTTACGACGTGGTGGTGCTGGACCGGGACCTGCCCGGCGTCAGCGGTGACGAGATCTGCCGCCGGCTGGCGGCCGAACGGTCGGCAAGCCGGATCCTGATGCTCACGGCCGCACGATCAGTCAGGGACCGTGTCGAGGGCCTCGGTCTGGGCGCTGATGACTACCTGCCCAAGCCGTTCGACTTCACCGAGCTGGTGGCCCGTATCCAGGCGCTATCCCGCCGACCCGGCACCCCGCCGCCTGCCTCGCTCGGCATCGCGGACCTGACCATGGACCGCGGACGGCGGCTGGTCACCCGCGGCGGGCGCAAGCTGGCACTCAACCCCAAGGAGTTCGCGGTGCTCGAGTGCCTCCTCATAGCCGACGGACATCCGGTTTCGGCCGAGGAACTGCTGCGACGCGTATGGGACGAGGCTGCCGACCCATTCACCACCACCGTGAAGACCACCATCGGCCGGCTGCGGGTCAAGCTTGGCGACCCGCCGGTCATCCAGACGGTCCGCGACAGCGGCTACCGCATCGGAGGATCCTGATGGCCATCCCCGTCGAGTCCGGCGCTGCCCGAGGCTGGCCGTGGCTGCCGCGCCGCACCGCCCGGCTGCGGCTGACGTTCCTGTACGGCGGGCTGTTCCTCGCCTGCGGCGCGATCCTGCTCGCCGTCAGCTACATCCTGGCCGAGCGGGCCATCGCTCCCGGCGGGAAGGTCAACGAAACACCTTTCACCCGGGTACTGGTCCCGCCCGGCCTCATCACGGTCCACCAGGGTTTCCACACTCTCAGCAGCCAGCAGCTTTTCGATCTGGAACTCACGCTGGGGAAGGAGATAACCAGCAGCGACCTCCGGCAGGTGCTGATCGATGCGCCCATCGCCCTGGCCCTCGTCACCGTGGTCGCTCTCGTGTTCGGCTGGCTCGCGGCCGGCCGTGTGCTGCGCCCGCTCGCGGTGATCACCGCAGCCGCCCGCCGTATCTCGGCGACCAGCCTGAACCAGCGGCTTGCGCTGCCTGGTCCCGACGACGAACTCAGGGCCCTCGGCGACACTCTCGATGACCTGTTCGCGCGGCTGGAAGCATCCTTCGATGCCCAGCGGAGCTTCGTCGCCAATGCCTCGCACGAGCTGCGCACCCCCCTTACCCGGGAGCGTGCGATGCTGCAGGTCGCGCTGGATGACCCCGGCACCTCCGCCGAAACATGGCGCTGTGTTGCGCGAGACGTGCTCGCCTCCAACGCCGAGCAGGAAAGCGTCATCGAGGCGCTGCTCGCCCTCGCCAGCAGCCAACGTGGCCTCGAGCGGCGCGAGCCCGTCGATCTCGCAGCCGTCACCGACGAGGTCCTGCTCGCCGCCCGGCCTGAGGCCGTCCGGCAGAGCTTGGCTGTGGATGCTGTCCTCAGACCAGCCTCCCTGCTCGGCGACAAGGTGCTGGTCGAGCGGCTGGTGGCGAACTTGGTCGGCAACGCCTTGCGGCACAACGTCGCCGAAGGAAAGCTCGTGATCAGCACAGCGGCCAGGGACGGCCGCGCGATCCTGGCGGTGACCAACACCGGACCGGCCGTCCCGCCTGAGACGGTAGCCCGCTTGTTCCAGCCCTTCTTTCGGCTCGACGGACGTCACGTTCGCCACGACGGCGACCATGGCCTGGGCCTGTCGATCGTTGATGCCATAGCGACGGCGCACGGCGCCGAGGTCACCGCGCAAGCCGGGCTGGGCGGGGGCCTGTCCATCGAGGTCAGCTTCGCCGCGATGGCGGACGAACTCGCTGCTCCTATCGGCGAGTCCGAGCGCTCTGCTCATCCAGTTTAGGAACCCGCGCATCACACAAGGCGACCAAGGATTGTTAGCCGCATGTCATCCCAGAGGGCGCACACTGTGCAGGTGCGGGTGCTGGTAGTGGAGGATCACGTTGCGCTGGCCAACCGGATCGGCGAGGGCCTGCGCGACGCCGGTCTCGCCGTTGACGTGGTCTACGACGGCGCAGCCGCCCTGGAGGCCACAGCCAGCACCGACTATGACGTCGTTGTCCTCGACCGCGACCTTCCGGGAGTGCACGGCGACCGCATATGCCGCGAGCTGGTGCGCGACGGCTCGCCCAGCCGCATCCTCATGCTCACCGCTGCCGCCAGCGTCGAGGATCGGGTCGACGGGCTGGAGCTAGGTGCCGACGACTACCTCGGCAAGCCGTTCGCCTTCACCGAGCTGATCGCGCGCATCCGCGCCCTCGGGCGGCGCGGACCTGGCTCGCCCGCCGTCGTGCAGCGGGGTGACCTGGTGGTCGATCGCGCGCGGCACCGGGCTAGCCGCGCGGGCATCCCGCTGACCCTGACCCGCAAGGAGTTCGGAGTGCTGGAATGCCTGGCCGGCGCAGACGGCACCGTGGTCAGCGCCGAGGAACTGCTCGAGCACGTGTGGGACGCCCACGCTGACCCGTTCAGCAACACCGTTGCGGTGACCGTCGGGCGGCTGCGGCGCAAGCTCGGCGACCCGCCGATGATCGAGACCGTGACCGGCGTCGGCTACCGGCTGTGACACGCCATCTCAGCGCCCGGTCGCGGCTGACGCTGGTGTACGCGTCGCTGTTTACCCTGGGCGGGGCCGCGCTGGTAGCTGTCACTTACCTGCTCGTCGCGCACACCCTCCAGGACACCACGACCACCAGGATCCCGCCGTCAATCCAGGATGCGCTCGGCAAATGCGTCCTGGCGGCACAGACTCAGGGTCGCAACGCGCTGAACCAGTGCGCGGCGCTGTATGCCAGCGGCGTCCAGGCTGGCGCCGCAGCCCAGCGCAGCACCACGCTCGCCCACCTGCTGATCTACTCGCTGCTCAGCCTGGTCGGCGTCGCATTGCTCGCCGCGGTCGCGGGCTGGCTCGTGGCCGGGCACATCCTGCGACCCGTGCACCAGCTCACCGCGGCTGCCCGCACGGCGAGTGAGCAGAACCTGTCCCAGCGCATCGGGCTGCAGGGCCCGCGCGACGAGCTGCGGGAGCTCGCCGACACATTCGACACGATGCTGGAACGGCTCGACCGGGCCTTCACGAGCCAGCGGCAGTTCATCGCCAACGCTAGCCACGAGCTCCGCACCCCGCTGACCGTCATGCGCACCGCGATCGACGTTGTCCTCGCCAAGCCCGAGCCCACGCGCGAAGAGCTCGTGTCCATGGCCGCCGATGTCCGGCAAGCCGTCGATCACTCCGAGCGGCTCATCGAGGTACTGCTCGTCCTCGCGCGCAACGACCAGGCCCGTGCACTCACCGACCTGGTGGACCTCGCCGCCGTCGCGGAGGACGCACTCGAGGGGCGGGGCGCGGGTGGCGTCACGACGACCGCCGCGCTCGACGAAGCCCCGGTGGCCGGCGATGGTGTGCTGCTCGAGCGGCTCATCGCCAACCTGCTCGACAACGCCGAGCGCTACAACATCCCGGGTGGGACCGTCACGGTCTCGACTGCAACCGACGACGGCGCTTCGCTGGTGCGAGTCGTCAATACCGGCCAGGTGGTACCACCTGACCAGGTCGGCCGGCTGTTCCTGCCGTTTACCCGACTCGACGACCGCACCCGTCACGATGGCTTCGGTCTCGGCCTCGCCCTGGTGTCCTCTATCGCAACCGTCCACAACGGAACCGTGCACGCCACCGCCCCGGCCGCGGGGGGACTCGATATCACCGTGCGCTTCCCGCGACGAGACCGGCAGGCTCACTGATTTCACGCCCGGCGGGTCGTGTCAATGAGCTCGCAAGACGGCGGATCGTGTGCGGCCACACCTTGACGGCCGGGGTCATCATGGCCAGGGTGAGCGAGTGAGACAAGCCGGAGCGGACGCCTGACGTGCCAGCCGCGACACCCATTCCGCGCGGCCCTTCCGTCCTCACCTTGTACAGCGCGGAGGACCTGCTGACCGGGCCGGGATGCCCGGTGTGCCGGTATGCAGACGAGGCGAGCGACCGCTTCCTGGGCTGGTTCGCTGTCGAAGGACACGCGGATCCAGGCACGATCACGTCGCTGTGCGATTCACTGGGCATGTGCGCCCGGCACACGCGCCGGCTGATGAGCCAGCCCGGGGCAGCTAACCGGATGACGGCGGTGTACCGGTACGTGGTGACTGCCGCACGGGGCCGGATGACGGGACGGCCCAGCCGCCCTGCGCCGTGCCCGGCCTGCCGGCATGACGACGCGGCCGCCGGCCGCGCCCTCGACACGCTGCTCGACGGTCTGGCGGACAGCGGCGTGATGCACCGATTCCGGGAGCTGGGCGCTCTGTGCCTGCCGCACGCGGGCGCTTCCGCGGCAGCCGGGAAACGCCAGACCATGACCTTACTGGCCGAGACAACGCGCTCGGCGATCACCGCACCCGGCAGTGGTGCCGACTGGCTCGCCGGGAGCGACCGCGACGCAGAGACCCGTGCCGTGCTGCGCCGGGCGCTGCCGGTGCCCGGATCCTCGGTGCCGTCGGTGTGCCCGCCTTGCCTCGCCGGAGCGCAGGCCGAGCGGGATGCTCTGGGGCGACTGCCCAGGCCTCCGGGCGATGAGCCCGACGCGGCGCTCGTGCTATGCGCCACCCATCTCGCTGACGCTGCCACCGCGGCCGGCGGGTCCGCGAGCCTGCGGGCGCTGCTGGCGTGGCAGGAGCGATGCCTGACGGCACGCCTGCGGTCCGGGCCGTCACACTGGCTGCCGGCGAGCCAGCGGCGCCGAGATCCCGCCGCCGACTGCTCAGTCTGCCGGGCGCGCCAGGACGCCGCGGGCCGCGTGCTGGTCACCCTGTGCCGTGCCACGGAGCCGTCGAGGGCGGCAGCAGTCTGCGTCCGCCATCACCTGATCGCGCGCATGACCGACCCGCGGGCCGGAAAGGCACTCGCGACCGCTGCAGTCGGACGGGCGGATGAGCTCATCACCCAGCTCGCCGAGGCATTCGACCGCACCGCCAGGGCGCGCAGTCAGGGGGCCCGTGCCGCCGAGTCTGGTGTCTGGCGCAACGCCGCAGCCTTCCTCGATGGCGCGGTGTTCGGCGGCTGCCCGCCGCGGTTGCCCTAGCCGGGCGCGCCCCGCTCAGCGGCGTTCGACGACCAGGCCGATCGCGACCGCGAGGATGATCAGGGCTCCGCGGACGATGTTCTGCCAGTAATCCGGGACGGCGAGCAGGTCGAAGCCATTGGTGATCATGGCGAGGATCAGCACGCCGACGACCGTGCGCCAGACGGAGCCGACGCCGCCGAAGATGCTGCTGCCGCCCAGTGCCACGCCGGCGATCGCGAGCAGTGCCAGTGAGCCGCCCAGGCCGCTCATATCGCTCGTCCCGGACCCTGTCGTCGACGAGTCGATGAGGCCGGAGAGACCGCAAGCGGCCCCGGTGACCACGAAAGTGATGATCACGATCCGGTCAACCTTGAGGCCAGAGAGCCGCGCGGCGTTCCGGTTGTCACCAACTCCGTAGAGGTGACGGCCGAAGACGGTATAGGCCAGCACGAGCTGCAGGATGATCGCGACGACGGCGAAGATGATGACGGGGTACTGAATACCCCCGACCTTGTGCTGACCGATGAAAGTGAACGCCTTGCTGGTCGGCGTGATCAGCAGGCCGCCGTGCGTCACCCCGACCGCGATGCCGCCGAAGGACAAGGCGGTCGCGAGCGTAGCGAGGAAGGCGTTCACGCGTACCTTCGTCACCAGCAGCCCGTTGATAACCCCCATCAGCGCGCCGGAGAGGATCCCGACGGGGAAGGCCCAGGCCACCCCGTAGTGAACGGCTGCGTACGCGGCCAGAACCTCGCTGAGGACGAAGATCGACCCGAGCGAGAGGTCAAAGTTGCCGGCGATGATCGTGAGCGTGACTGCGCAGGCCGCAACGCCAATGGTGGCGTTCTGGAAGACGAGGTTGAGGAGGTTCTGCGAGGTAAGGAAGACGGACGAGGCAACCGAGAAGTAGACGAACAGCGCGACGAAGAAGGCAACGATGCCGTAGTCGCGAACGTGCTCGGCCCTGATCCGGCGCGGCGAGCGAACGCGCGGAGCAGCGATCGCGGCGGCACTGACGTGATCCCCGGCCACGACCGGGCCCCCGGCCACGGGGTCAGACGGCTGCACGCTCATGCGGTCGTGCTCCCTCCAAGGCCAAACGCGGCCTCCATCACGGCCTCCATCGGCGGGTCGGCGTCGAACTCGCGGGTGATCGAGCCGCGGCGCATCACGAGCACGCGATGAGCGAGCCCCAGCACCTCCTCGATCTCCGACGAGATCAGCAGCACGGCGGTGCCGGTGTCGGCCAGGTTGTTGATCAGGCGGTGGATCGCCGCTCGCGCTGCGACGTCGACGCCCCGCGTCGGCTCGTCGAGGATCAGCACGCGCGGGTTCCGGAACAGCCAGCGGGCGAACAGGACCTTCTGCTGGTTGCCGCCGGACAGGTTCGCCACCTTCGCCGACGGATTGGGCGGCTCGACCGACAGCGAGTCCAGAAGCGACTTCGTCTTCACGCGCTCGACGGCGCGGCGCAGCACCCCCAGGGGTGAGGCGACGGCGCGCAGGTCGGCGAAGGTCGTGTTGGCCGCGAGGGAAAGTTCCTCGAACAACCCGTCGTCCTTGCGGCTCTCGGGGAGGAATGCCATCCCGGCCGCCATTGCATCCGCGGGCGACTGGATGTGCCGGATGGTGCCATCGACAGCGATCGTGCCGCGGTTGATCGGGTCGGCGCCCGCGATCGCGCGGGCGAGCTCGCTGCGGCCGCTGCCCACCAGGCCGGCCAGGCCGACAATCTCGCCAGCCCGGATCTGCAGCGAGATGTCCCTGAGCACGCCGTCGCGATGCAGGCCGGACACCTCCAGGACCACCGGCGCCGTCGAGCCTTGCGGCTTCTCGAAGTGCTCCGCCTCAGCGGCAGCACCGAACATGCCCGCGACGAGGCTCTCCTCGGTCTCCCCCGCCGTCGGCGCCGTTCGCACGAGACGCCCGCTACGCAGCACCGTCACCGTGTCGGCGAGCTCGAGCACCTCGTCGAGGAAGTGGCTCACGTAGACGATCGTCTTCCCGCTCGCGCTCAGCGCTCGGATCATCCGGTGCAGCGTTCTGGTCTCGACGCTCGTCAGCGACGACGTCGGCTCATCCATCACGATCACACGTGCATCACACGCGACCGCACGCAGGATCTCTACCTTCTGCATGTCGGCGGTGCGCAGGGCGCCGACCTTGGCATTTCCGTCGAGCTCGAATTCCCATTGCGATACGAGCTCGTCGTAGTTCGCGCGCATCGTCCGGCGCTGGACGAGCCCAGAGCGCCGCGGCTCGATGCCGAGGT
>Ga0126373_10000999_pt1 | contig 19556 bp, 18 predicted proteins | sample PanSoiMetPlot_11_FD_92545 | JGI IMG/M metagenome (GOLD analysis project Ga0126373, IMG submission 92545) | Tropical forest soil microbial communities from Panama - MetaG Plot_11 | ecosystem: Environmental > Terrestrial > Soil > Tropical forest > Bulk soil | place: Panama | collected 2016-02-17 | reverse complement strand
TTCCCGATACCTGGAAGGCAGACGATCCACCGCTCGGTTGCCGTCGCGGCTCCGGCAAGAAAGGCGCGGGCTATGGCAGCCCACGGCAGCCCACGGCAGCCCGCGTCCTAGTCCCAGGTCCGAACTGATGTCGCCCGGTGCATTTTGGGATTTCGGTTCGAGTGGCCAAGACGGCACGATGCAGTTTCCGGATTTCCGCAGCATGGATGGCCGCGGTTGCCGGCCGGCCCCATCGATTCCCGTTCTCCCGGGCATGAGCCAAACCCGCCTTGGTTCGTTCCCGCAGGATTTCCCTTTCGAATTCCGCGTTTTGTGGTTCAATGCAAAACGCTGATTTTGCGAGCCACAATGCTGAACGAGCACTGTGGCCTACATTTCGGCGGCGCTGGACTCCGCTTTAATGCGGATTGATAGCGAATGGATCAGCGGGCCGCCAACGCCCCGTTGGCTTCGATCCGTCATGTTCACCGGGCATGTGTTCATCGCTTCTTAAGAGAGGCTGTTATCAAACTCGAAACATATTTGCCATCACCTGTCACTACTCGGCGACACCGCATGAGGCCGGCCGCTAATCACATCGACGCCATTGCCGACTGGCTCCATCTTCACGGATACCGGCCATTCTCTATTAAGAACTTGCTAACAGCACTCGCCGGCTGGACAGATTGGGTGCTCTTCGCAGGGTTTACTGCGCTAGACCTACTTCCGGCGTTCGAGGCATATAAATTGGCGCCCAAGGACCGTCGACGCGTGCGTCGCCAGTCACTAACGGCGGCCTCCGTTTTCGTCAGATTCCTCCAACACCAGGGTGAGCTTCCAGCTCCGGCTGTTCCCCCGCGCACTAGTGATAACTGGCCAATCCTGGGCGAGTACCGGTCGTGGATGCGCACTCACCGCGGCCTGACTGAGACGACACTCGACGTCTATGAGGGAATCCTTGCGGGATTCCTGGATGCACTTGGGGACGATGGACACGCCAGTGGTCTTAGAGGTTGCCGTACACTGGCTTGACTTGGGGTCCTGGTCCGCCATGGGGTCTGTTCTAAGCGTGGGGACGCTTCTCATGAAATCGCTCTGACACGGGGGAATTGTTATTGGACGAACGTGCCGTTGTTATTCGGCAAAGACTAATCAAGCCATGTTGGAAAGTCCGGACGCTGATGTCCATTTCGTCAGCATGGAGGAACGCACCAGTGGCCAGGAAAACCGTCTTGGCGTTTCGGACACCGGTTGGAGGTGTATCTATTCCGGCTGGTCAGTCCAAACAACTCGGAGTGGTCGATGTATCCGTTTACGAGCGTATCCGTTCGGTCGCCATTCTGCGCGCGGGTTCCGGCACCGTAGTCAGCATCCGGCTCACGATCACGGAAGGGACTGAAATTGTTGCCGATCTGGACGTGCTTCACCTCGTGGGGATTCCGGGCGCGGAAACTACCAACGTCTATGAAGTGCCGGGTTGATTGATCGCAAACGGCGGAAGAAAAGCGTCCTGTTTTCAGTTTGCGCTGAAAAGCGGACCGTTCACAATCCTTGGCGGCGAGGACATGCATTCGTTCGATGCGCGACAGCGGCTTCGTCTGCCAGGCAGGTGGCCAGCTGGATATCTGCCGCTATTCAGTGCGCCCTCCCAGAATGGCTTCGGTCTTGGCGACCAAATCAGAGGCCGGCACTTCTAGCACGTCTGCTATCTTGAACAAGACCACCACATTCGGACTCCGGATTCTACGCTCCAACAGGCTGACGAAGGAACATCTAGTCCCGCCGCCTCCGCAAGGGTCTCCCTCCTGTTCTCGCTCGTTGTACCGATAAACATGTTGGTTCTAGTGCTAGCCATCAGATAGTACTGAATAAGGAAATGCCCTAATTCTAGGTATTCAGAGGGCTCTGCAAGCCACGAAAGCTTATGGTCTTGGCGTGCTCCATCACCGATTAAGTTTGTGAGAGGAGGGGCTAATGCGGACCCGTCTACTATTCTGCTTGGCCGGCGGTTCGCTCGGTGCCGCGGTTGGGCTGCCGATCAACTCGGCTTTGAACATGAGTCCGGTAATCGCTCTGATCGGCTGCACGACGCTCGGTGCGGCTATGGGATGCTGCGCGAGCGTCTTTATCGATGTCTTCATCGCCAATCATGAGGATTAAGGGCACTGTTTGGAAAGCTGAGTACAATTGAGCAGCCATTTGTTCTTCGCCCTTCATTTGCCTACAATCGATGCATGCCGAACGTGCGCTCGTGTACTAGTTTCATTCACGGACTCCGAGGGCATCGAACACTGCGTCCGCGTTCCGGCCGAGAACTTGTATGAAGCTGAAGTCGAAGCCATCGCTGCGTTCCGCCGTGGCGGCTTTGCCGATGTGACACTCGGGTCGGGGACGCAGTTCAAGATTCGCGTGAGAGCGCCTGAGGAGGAGCACACCGTCAAGGTGGGCAAGGTTCTCGCTTGGCTCGAAGGCGGCGCGCGAAGCCCGAACGAGCAGGTCAAGAAGAATCGATTGCGCGGGAGGCTGAGGAGCTGAGTTCAAATGGCACCAGCGCTTTTACGCCGCAAGCTCGATGTGACGCCCTAAAGCTCTCAGCCAGGCCCGTTCTGTTGGCCATTCAGTCCTTCCACAGTTTCTTTGGCAGAAGGTACGTGAACCCGACGAACGACTCCCAGTGGGTGGATGTGCTGGTCAGCCCGTGATCGAATCCCGCATCCACGATGAGGTTTCTACGCAGCGGATACGATACGGCCCAGAGCATGCCCACGGCGTTGCTGCGGAGGAATGGCTGAGTAAAATGCCAAATCTCTCCGGCTATCGTGAACCGTCCTAGCGGATGCGACACGGAGAGGGTCTGTGCCAGTTGTGCGCGTCGTACACCACCATCGGTTTGTTCCAGCACGATGAAGTTGGAATCCACGTGAAACCGGCGCATATCGTTGCTGATGAGTATCGCTCCGCTCTGACGGTAGGTTCCCAGGTCCAACTCCGGCGCAGGGCTTTCGTAGAGCCGTCGAATGTAGCTCACAGAGATTGTGGGTACCGCCTCCTGCCCTTGCAACGCGACGACCTGAGTTCCAACGAAAACTTCTCCTGGATGGATCTCTGCGGGAGTGGAGCCGAAGGTGCTGTGAACGTAAGGCTCGGTTTGGACGAAAAACTCCAGGCGGGAATCCACCGCCAGCTTCGTAACATTTCCGACGCCTACACGAGTCGTGAACTCTGGCGATGTGGTAGCTCCGAGCGATCCGGTTTCAAACTGGATGTAGCCCGCCGGCGGAAGTGTGGCCGGAGTGGATACTGTTGGCCGGGCCGGGTTTGCCTCGGGAACGTCGGTGGGGGATGGGTCATCATCGGCCTTCACTACTGTCACGGCTACTGAAAGAGCCAACACACAGGCACAACAGAAGTGAGTGTTCCTCACACTGATCGACATTCGGATCTTTCAGTGTAGGCGAAGTTGCGAGTGGATTCTTGTAGTAACCGAGCGCAACGAATCTGGAGCGGGGTTGGCGTGGACGGGCGCCGGCTTCGGCAGCAGCTCGCCGGTAGCTTTATGGTTCTAGCGACGGGTGTGTGAACCCCACCACGCCGCGGTAGATCCACACTCCCGCAATGGTGAGTAGCACCGCACCAGATGTGACCCACAGAACTCGTATAAACAAGGTCAGCCTGTTGACGCGCATCAGAATGGATTGTTGTTCGGCTTGAACACGAGCTTCAGCGGCGTTGTTGGAATCGAGGAATAACTGATCGTCCTCTTTGATTCCGATGACAGCGCGATAGACGATCAATAGTACGAGTAGCCCGGCGGCCGCACCGAAGGCTACCCACAGGCCGGTCAAAGAAGTTAACATACATACCTCCTCGACCAGCGGATTTTAATCCGCGAGGAACTCGTGGTCAAGGGGGCGTCACGCGCACAAGTTCCCACCTGAAATTCGGATACCAGTCACGGTTTTAACTGCGCAGATTTTCTGAATCGCTTGGATTACCTCATGGTCAAGGTTATAAGGAGTCAGCAAACATGACCAGAAAGCACTACTACATCGAGCAGCGGGAGAATGGCGAATTTGCGGTAACTGCCCGAGGAGGCTCACGAGCCAGCGCGATTGTGGAGAATCAGCGAGAGGCGATTCAGCTTGCGCAACGGTATAACGCGCATGACCATCCCGACGTCGAAAGAGTCCGCAATACAAGCCGCGGGATTCGCGCCCGGTGGAGATCCGCGAACAAGTAGCTCCAGCTCGAAAACGCAGAACAAGACACATCTCGGCGTTGCATAGCCAGAGGAATTTTCCAACTGACGATGTCGGCGCTGAACCCTTCTCCATTTGGTTGGCCATCATCGCCTTAGCTGATGATGTCCCGGTCGTCCCCGTGAATGCCTAGGTAACGATACACGTAGGGGTGCTGCCATGGGTCTGTCCCGATGTCCTTCTGCAAGTAAGGACCCTTCCAGTTTTCGACGCCATCAGGTTTTTCACGCAGCGCTTTCAACCCTTGCTCTGTCGCTGGAAAGACGCCAGTGTCGAGCTTGTATGAGCCACGAGCCAAGAGCGGTCGTGAAGCCGTCGATGTCTGCGTGCGCCTTTAGCAACCTTGGCTCGATCTGCCTGATGCAGTACTTTTGGCGCGACCAGAGCCAGCGAAGAGAGCGATGATTGTAACAACAACCATCATCTATGAGAGTGACACCTCGTCGGTTTCTTGACATCGAATAGAACGCTCCGCTTCTCAGACGAGTTGACTGTGCTTAAGAGTTTGACGATCCCGTGAAGACGACGTAGAAGACCTCCTTGGTGGAGATCCACGAACAAGTAGTTCCGGCTCCTGAGATGCTCCGTGCAGCCGTGACCTAGCTTCGATTTTGTCTGATATGATACCGGACGCTTCGAAGGAGGAATCTCATGACTGAATCAGCGCACCGGAAGTATTTGCAGGTGGCTTTGCTCGCGGTGGGTTTGATTTTCATCTTCGGGATCTATCCGCTTACCATCATCTGGCCGTCCGGTTGGTCGTGGAACGCGGGGCAATCGGAGTACCTGCAGATGATTCTGGGCATCTACGCCACACTGGGAGTGTTTCTCGTGATCGCGTCAAGGAATCCGCTTGCGCACCGCAGCCTGATCTGGTTTACGGTATGGTCGAGCATCGTGCATGGCGGAATCATGGCTGCACAATCCATCGCTAATACCCAATACATGGGGCATCTGTGGGGCGATGTACTCGCGTTATTCGCCGTAGCAGCGATTCTTGCAGCGCTGACTCCGCGTGGTGGCGTAGCCGGAGCTGCGGTTTGACGCCGGCGCCATCGGAGAGTGTGTCTATTTGGTGTCGCCGCCCGCACCGGCGTTGCGAACCTTTGCTCGAATCGGTTCCTGTTCCCGGCAGTGCTTCGCGATAAAACTCGCGGTATGCGGGGCCACTTGGACCAGTTCAATCCCATCCGATTCGGTCCAACGGAAATCGATCCTGCACGGGGGCATCGGCAGAATTGTCATCCCGTCTTTGGCGGCTCCCTGGCGAAACACCTTTACGGACTCCTCGGGTACCTCGATCACCGATAGGATGCCGCTCGGCCAGCGGCAGAGGTACATGGGCATGTCACGAGCGTATAACATCAGGCCGGATGTCGAACAATAGGTGGTTTTAGTAGTTCTAGACCGTTATTCAAATAACAAAGGCGGCCGGGAGGCGGACGACCAGGGACTCAGGGGGGCGTCTCGGCAGGATTGGCGACCTACCGATCGGATTTGTTCTGTTCGGATTTCCGAGCAGAAGGGGTTCGGATTACGCCGTCGCGCATAGGCAGCACCCAAACTATGCAAAGACTTTATATTCATTCTTTTCCCCAAACAGAACAACATAACGATGTTTGATTGATTTCTAAAGCGTTAAATCCGCTTGCGTGTCATTCTTCAGTGACTAATCTTCTATTGACAGGCCGTTAGTTTGTCTACAAAATGTTCGTTCTACCAACACCACAAGGACTATTTCCCTCGCTTTAGACAGACAATAGGCGATATCTGCGCCCGCTGTTCCTACTCATTCCTTTTATTGCGGCGTTTTCTCAGCCCTATACCATTTCGACCATCGCGGGAACCAACCGCCTGCTTGACGGACACAACGCGACGTCTGTTACTCTGCGGTCGCCGGCGGCGGTGGTGATCGATAGCTCCAGCAACATCTATATTGCCGACCGGGACGACAATCGGGTCCGAAAGGTCACGCCCGCCGGAATCATAAGCACATTCGCAGGAAACGGGGTACCCGGATACACCGGCGATCGCGGAAAAGCTGCGCAGGCAACTCTAACTTCCCCACCGGCCTCGCGCTAGACTCCAACGGCAACCTGTATATCGCGGATCGCGACAACTTCGCTGTTCGACGCGTCTCGCCCGATGGAACCATCAACACCGTCGCCGGCAACGGCACGCCCGGATATTCCGGCGACACGGCGCAGCCACGTCGGCGCAACTGCAGGCCGTGGGCGGGTCGCGGTAGACGCGCAAGGGAACTTGTACATCGCCGACGGGTGGACATACCGCATTCGCAAGTCGATACAAAGCGGAAAAAACGCCATCGCCGCCGTGAATGCGGTTACTGGCGCTTATATCGGTGCGACTGGACTAGTAAGCGGGGGATCGTTCACGCCCCATCACAATGAATACCTCACGCTCTACGCAACCGGGTTCGGCGGCACGAATCCGTCATTCGATGCCGGGGCGCGCCGAACGTCGCCGCGTCCCTAACGGCTGCCTACACGATTACCTTCGGCGGAGTGACGCTGGATGCGGCTCATATTTTGTATGTCGGTCTGTCACAATTCGCGGGTCTCTATCAGGTCAACATTCAGGTCCCCGGTAACGTTCCGGCAGGCGATCAGCAGTTCGTAATTACGATCGGCGGCGCGTCGTCACCGGCGACGGCATACATTACAGTGGCTTCCAACTAGCCGCGCTATTTAGTGAACCAAATCTCGAACCCGATTCCGGCCTGGCGAATATCGGCATCGGCGAGCCCGGCGCGGTCGAGCATCGTCTGCAATTGTTCCTTCGTGTACGCTGTCCGAAGCAGAAAATGTCGGAAAATCTGCTTGGTCATGATGCGACTAACCGTGCTCAAGCCCATCGAGTTCACTTCCCGGTTGATGTCTTCGTGCGACGCGTCCTTTCGCAGGTCGATAATCAGACCTCGCCCCCCAGGCTTCAACACGCGGCGCATCTCTTGAAGCGCTTTGACGGGCTCGCCGAAGTTCTTGAACGCGGCGCGGCAGATCAGAAAATCGAAGCGGTCGTCGGAGAACGGTATCTGCGAAGCGCTGCCCTGCTCGAATTGGACGCGCGCGCCCGCTTCGGCTGCTCCGCGCCGGGCGATCTCGACGAACGTATGGCTGATGTCCAAGCCGGTGATCGAGTAGTCGCCCAGCTTCGACAGCTCGATGGAGAAATATCCGGGCCCGGGCGCGACTTCGAGCACGGAGCTGCCCGGCGGGACCATATCGGAGATGCGTCGCGCGAGCTTGGTAAACTCGTCGCGCGTTCTTCCCGTGTTGGTCGCGTACCACTTCGCGACCATGCCTTCCATTCCACGATCTGCGTGGGGTTTGGGTAACGTAGGTGCCATACAGTAATATACGCAACCCGTCTCAAATTGGTTCAGCGGGTCAGACGAAAACTACGGTTTTGTTTCTGTAGACCAGGGTGCGATCCTCGACCTGCTACCCCACGGCTCGCGCGAGCACCATCCGCTCGACATCCCGGCCCTTCTCTTTCAGGTCCGAAAGTTCGTAGCGATGCGAGACGCGCGTTACGTCCTGCTCGATGATCGGTCCTTTGTCCAGTTCCGCGGTTACGAAATGGCTGGTCGCGCCGATCAGCTTCACTCCGCGCTCAAACGCCGCGAGGTACGGCTTCGGACCGATGAACGCGGGCAGAAACGAATGATGCACATTGATGATGCGGTTCGGATAGCGCGCCGTGAAATCGCTGGAAAGGATCTGCATGTAGCGCGCCAGGACAATCAGATCGATATATTCTTCTTCGAGCAGATCCACCTGTTTTCGCCCGACTTCTTGCTTGTCGGCCGTAGCCACGGGAACATGATGGAACGGCACGCCGTGGAAGTCCGCCAGCGCCCGCGTGTCTTCGTGGTTGCTGACCACCACCATGATTTCGCAGCACAGCTCGCCGATCCGCCAGCGATGCGGCAAGTCCACCAGGCAGTGATCCTCTTTCGAAACAAACACTGCCACGCGCGTCGGCACTTCCCGAGTACTCGATGCGCCAGTTCATGTGCAGCCGCTGGGCGACGGCAGCGAACGCATCCGGAAATTGGTCAGGTGTAAGATCGAATTCTTCGAGCGCCCATTCCACGCGCATCGGGAACAAGCCCTGATCCTTGGCCTGATGCTGATCAGCGTGCAGAATATCGCCGCCGTGGGCGCATATAAAATCGAAACAGCCGGTACCAGACCTTTGCGCTCTGGGCAGGTAATCAGCAGGATCGCCGTGTTCCGCTTGCGACACCTGACCACTCTAACACCACGCGCGCAACGTGCCGGAGCGGTCCAGAACGAACTTCCAGCCTGGCGGAATCAACGTGGTCGAGCCATAGTCGACTACGAGCGCTGGACCGTTGCGTGCCCGGTTCGACAAATGTGCACGAGAAAAGACCGGTGTCTCCCGCCAGCCGCCGGCGCTGTAAATGCGACGCGTTAGCGGATTTGCTGTCTTGCCCTTCGCGGCCCGGCGCGACAGCTTTGGTTTTTCGGTCCGCAATCTTGCGCGCACGCGTACGGCTACGATCTCCACGGCCCGCTCCGGGTTCGAGTATCCGTAGACCCGAAGATGTTCGTGGTGAAACTCCTTCGCCGGACTCGCGGCCACCCAGGGGACCGTTAGTTCGTAGCTCTGCCCGGCGTAGCGCAGGTCGGCGGAGCGAGCCAATTCGGCGCCGCGCAGTTCATTACGCGCAATCCGCTCGAGCCGTGTAAACTCTCCTTCGACATCGGGCCGGTTTAGAACACCTGCGGCGTAGTCACGTACATGATCGGCGATCAGCATCCCGAGCGCAGAAAGCGCGCCAGCGTATTCTGGCACGAGCACGGTTCTGATCCCGAGCTCTCGAGCCATTTCGCAGGCGTGCAATCCGCCGCAGCCGCCGAACGCGAGCAGAGCAAAATCACGCGGATCGTGGCCCCTCTCTACCGACACCACTCGAATCGCCCGCTCCATATTCGCGTTAGCCACACGCACGATTCCGGCGGCAGCCGCGACTCGGCTGATCTTCAACTCCCGCGCGATCGAGTCCACCGCAGCCGCGGCGCGCGCAGTATCGAGATGCATCTCGCCGCCGACGAGTTGATCGGCCGCGATTCGTCCCAGCACGACGTGCGCGTCGGTAACGGTCGGCCGTTTGCCAACGCCGTAGCACGCCGGACCAGGGTCGGCGCCCGCGCTCTCCGGCCCGACGCGAAGCAGCCCTCCTTCGTCGACTCGCGCGATCGATCCGCCGCCGGCGCCCACTGTGTGAATATCGAGCATCGGCACACGAACAGGGAACCGATCGATAGAGGCCTCGATCGTTTCGCGCGGTGCGCCGTCGCACAAACTCACGTCGGTCGACGTTCCGCCCATATCGAATCCAAGGATGCGTGGGAATCCCGATGCTCGGCCCGTTTCAAGCGCTCCGATTACGCCGCCCGCCGGGCCCGACAGCACCGTTCGAATTGCGTGCCGGCGGGCTTCGCGCATGGACAGGAACCCGCCATTCGACTGCATGATCGAAATCGGCCGTCGCGCGCCGCGCTCGAGTTCGCCGAGGTACCGATCCATCAGCGGGCCGACGTAGGCGTTGATCAGAGTTGTCGACGATCGTTCATATTCGCGAAACTCGGGGCAGACGTCGTGCGAGCAGCATAAGTATCCGAGGCCGTCGAGCGCTTCGGCGACCAGCTTTTCATTCGATGCGGTGCGGTAGGCGTGCAAGAAACAAATGGCGATCGATTCGACGCGCGCCCGCCGCAGCCGCGCCTTCAGTCGCGCGAGCTCGGCCCGCGCCGGCTTCTCTGCTACCGTTCCGTCGAACCAGGCTCGCTCTCTAACTCCGAAACACATCGTGCGTGGAATGATCGGAACGCGCGGGACCTGCCGCAAGTTGTATAGTTCGGTGCGATTCTGGCGCCCGATGTGAATCACGTCTTCGAATCCGGCGGTGGTAACGAGCGCGGTGCGCACGCCCTTTCGCTCGAGCAGCGCGTTGGTTGCGACCGTCGAACCGTGAATGACTTCGGCTTTTTTCGATGGGGCAGCTTTCTCTAGGCCCGCAAGAATCACGCTCGCCGGCGACTTCGGATTGGACCGCAGCTTGAACGTCTCTAGACGCCCGTCGTCACGATAAACGATGAAATCGGTGAACGTACCTCCGGCATCGATCCCTATGCGCATGCGGTGATGGTTGCGATAAGACATGATAGCTAATAGGTGATTCGACTCGCTCAGGTCAGCAAGATTTTTTCCGGTAAAGCTCAGGTGACGGCGCTCGATTCCGTCGATCTTCAGATCGCTCGCGGCGAGATGACGGCAATCATCGGGCCATCGGGATCGGGCAAGTCGACGCTGCTGAACCTGATCGGCGGGCTTGATACCGCGACTTCGGGCGAAATTGAAGTAGACGGGGCGCGGCTTAGCGGGCTATCCGATGATGAGCTGACACGGCTCAGGCGCGACAAAATCGGTTTCATTTTTCAATTCTTCAATCTGCTTCCGACGCTCAGTGCGATCGCGAACGTGTCGATTCCGTTGCACCTGCGAGGATGGCCGAAGAAGCAGATCGATGAACGCGCGCGCGAACTGCTTGCGCTGGTCGGGCTTTCGCATCGCGTCGATCACTTGCCCGACGAGCTATCCGGTGGGGAACGCCAGCGCTGCGCCATCGCGCGGGCTTTGTCGGTCTATCCGCCGGTGCTGCTCGCCGACGAACCTACGGGCAATCTCGATCAACACACCGGGGCCGATATCTTGAAACTCATCCGCGATCTCCACCAGCGTCTCGGCTCCACGGTCCTGATGGTGACGCATGACGCGCACGTGGCCGAGAGCTGCTCGCGCGTAATCGCGCTGTACGACGGACGCGTGGAGGAAGACCGGGCTGGCAAACTCGGGTTGACGCTGCATGATTCTACTCAAGCTCATTAGCTGGCCCTACGTTCGCAGGCATCGTTTGCGCTGGCTGCTGACCATCGCAGGGATCGTGCTCGGCGTCGCCGTCTTCGTCGGCATGCACACGGCGAATCAGTCGGTTTTGTACGCGTTTCGTCAAACCGTCAACCGGATCGCGGGCGCGACGCAGTTGCAGATTTCGGCCGGAGAAACAGGATTCGACGAAGATGTTTTGAATCGCGTGCAAGCGATCCCGCAGATTCGTGTCGCTGTTCCGGTGATCGAGGCGGTGGTCAGCACCGGCCTTCCCGGTCAAGGCGACGTCCTGATCCTTGGCGTCGATATGACAGGCGACCGCGGCCTGCGCGAGTACGATCTCGAAAGCGGCGACCAGGCCATCGTTGACGATCCGCTGGTTTTTCTGGCGCAGGCGGACTCGCTGATGATCGCCGAAACGTTCGCCCGCGACAACCATCTCGGCATCAGCTCTGTGATTCCGATGGACACCATGGATGGCCGTAAGCGCTTCACGGTTCGTGGCATCATGAAAACCAGCGGATTGACCAGCGCGTTCGGCGGCAATCTCGCGGTGATGGACGTTTACGCGGCGCAGAAGGTGTTCGGACGCGGGCGTAAATTCGACCGGATCGATGTGGCGTTGAAGCCGGGCGCGAGTGTCGCCGAAGTGCGCGGCAAGATAGCCGGGCTTCTCGGCCCGGGCTTTCAAGTCGAGGAACCATCGGCGCGCGGGCAGCAATTCGAATCGATCTCGCGCATTTATTCGCTGAGCGCCGATATCACCAGCGCCTTCGCTCTGTTTATCGGATTGTTCATCATCTACAACACATTCCAGATCGCGGTTGTGCAGCGGCGTTCGGAAATCGGGATCCTGCGCGCCCTCGGCGCGACACGCCGACAGATCCGGACCATCTTCCTGGCCGAGAGCGCAGTGGCGGGATTGTTCGGGTCGGCGTTCGGGTTGCTGCTCGGCATTGCGATCGCGCGGGTGATGACCAGCTACATCGGCTCGCTGCTGGGCGAAGTCTACGGCATTGCGCAGCGCGCGGACGAAATTTCGTCCGACCCGAAGCTTTTGATCTTCGCTGTCATTCTGGGCGTGATCACGAGTGTCATTGCGGGGTTCCTTCCGGCTCGGGGAGCCGCGCGCGTTGATCCAGTGCAGGCACTGCAGAAGGGGAAATTCCAACAGCTGAGCGCTGGAGAAAGCCGTGTGCGGCGCATTGCCGCCCTGGCGCTGATCGTTCCGGCCATCGTTTGCGTGCTGCTCTCGAAATACCGGCTGCTCGCCTATGCGGGCGATGGGCTCGTATGGCTGGCGATGCTGCTGCTGACGCCGTCGCTCGCGCTGCTTGTCGCACGCATGTTGCGTCCGCTGCTCAAATGGCTGCGTCCGGTGGAAGGGACGCTCGCGGCCGACAGCCTATTGCAAGCGCCGCGCCGAACGTCCGGAGCGGTGGCAGCCTTGATGTTCTCGCTCGCGTTGGTGGTAGCCCTGGGAGGCTTGACGCGCGCGAGCTACGATTCGATCTTCAACTGGCTCAAGGTGGTGGGAAATCCGGATTTGTTCGTGACGCCGTCCGAAAGCCTCACCTCGCGCAGCTTTCGATTCCCGGCGTCGATGGAAGACGGTTTGCGAGCGATTCCCGGAATCGCCGAGGTGCAAGGCGTTCGCGATGCGCGCATTGAGGTGCGCGGCGCGCCGATTCTGTTCGTCGCCGCCGATGTGGAATCGTTAGTGCGCCACGCCGAAACGCCCGTGATCGCGGGCGATCCGAAAACGATGTATCGCGAAACTGCCCAGGGACGCGGGGTTCTTGCGTCTGAGAACTTCGCGCTGTTGCGCGGCTTCAAAGTCGGTGACGTCGTGGACGTTTCGAGTCCGCACGGAGTTCTGCATTTGCCGGTCGCCGGGATCGTGACCGACTATTCGGATCAGCAGGGCAGCATCCTCATCGATCGTAGCTTGTACCGGCGCTACTGGGGCGACGACACGATCAACATTTTCCGGCTTTATCTCGCGCCGGGCGCGTCCGAGTCCGATGTGAAGCGACGCATTCTCGAAAAATTTGGCTCCGAGCGGCGTCTGTTTGTTCTCGCGAACCGCGGCGTGCGCGAGTACATTTTGAAATTGACGAATCAGTGGTTCGGTATCACTTACATCCAGATCGCGGTTGCTGTTCTCGTCGCGGTACTCGGGATCGTTAATACATTGACGGTTTCGATCACGGACCGGCGCCGCGAGCTCGGCGTGCTGCAAGCCGTGGGCGGACTGCGCAACCAGATCCGGCAAACGATTTGGCTCGAAGCGCTTTCCATCGCGGCCGTCGGATTGATTCTTGGACTCGCCTTCGGCGCCTTCCAGTTGTATTTCAGTTTGAAAATTATCGCCGAAGACATCGCCGGGCTGCATCTCGGCTACGAGTATCCGTATCAAATCGCACTGGCGCTTTTGCCTGTAATTCTGGGAGTCGCGTTTCTTTCGGCGATCGCGCCCGGTGAAACTGCCGTGCGCGGATCGCTGGTCGAGGCGCTCGAATATGAATAGATCGGTCGCGTGTTTATTGTTGGCCGCCGCCAGCGTGCTGGGCCAAGACGCGCGGCAGATCGTGACCGAAGCGCAGAAGCGCGCGCAATCGAAGTCGCTCGAGTATGAGGGCACGGCCGAAGTTACGACCGGGTCGAACCAAACGAGCGTGAAGCGCTGGACCTTCCAGCGCATCGGATCTTTCGGCGAAAGCAAAGCCATTCTCCGCTTCACGGCTCCCGAAGAAATCAAGGGAGTCGCGCTGCTGATCGTGAGCCACCGCGACCGCGCGTCCGATCAGTGGATGTGGACGCCGGCCATCGGACGAAGCCGGCACATTGCGCTGCAGAATCGCGCGACCGGACTCTTCGGCACTGGCTACAGTTTCGAAGACATCGAGGAGCGCGATGTGGATCAGTATGACTACAAGCTCGCTGGCAACACTACAGTGGATGGCGCGCCATGCTGGAAGATCGAGTCGCGGCCAAAGGAGACCAAGGCCTCGCAGTACGATCTATTGGTGCTGTCGATTCGCAAGGACAACTACGCGACCGTTCAGATCGAGAGCAACAACGACCGGACCCTGGTTCGGACGATTCATTCCACCGGCATCGAAAAGATCGACGGTATCTGGACGCCGCGCTCGATCGAAATTGAAGACGCGGCGCGCAAAACACGGACCGTTTTGAAACTCGAAAAGATCCGTTACAACCTGCCGCTCAAGGAAGATGGCTTCACGCCCGAGGCGCTGAAGTAGCGCACGCACTCGTGCGTGCCGCGTTCACACTCGTGTGAACGCTTCTAATAAGCGACCACGATGTCGACATGATTGTCGACGCGGCACGCCCTGAGTGCGTGCGCCACAGCCGCTAGTTGCCGAAGAATCTGCGTTTTTTCGGCTCCGCGACGGGCGCGGGAGCGGTGAGCTTATTGATCGCATCCAATGCGATCGGGGCCATCAGACGATAGCCCGCGCTGTTGGGATGCAGACCGTCGTCGGCAAGATCGGCCTTCAGAAGCCCGGAACCATCCATCAGGTTCGAGTAGTAATCGAGATAAACCAAATTGCGTTTTGCGCAGTAAGACTTCAGCCAATCGTTCAGCGCGCGGATCGTGGCGAGCGGCCGGGTCTTGGTGCGCTCGTAGCTGGGATCGACGTCCTTGTGATAGTCGCTCACCGGAAGCACGGAGGCGAAAAGCACCTTGATCTTATAGAAGCCCGCCAGTTCGGCGATCATCGCCAGGTTGTCTTCTATGGCCGCAAGCGGAACACCGCGCGCGATGTCGTTCGTTCCGCCGAGCACCAACACGGCCGCCGGCTCAAGGCGAATCACGTCCGACTCCATTCTGCCCAGCATCTGGCCGGTGATCTGGCCGCTGATCCCTCGATTCAGAAAATCGCGATCCGGAAAATATTCGTTGAGATGCCAGAAGTCGGTGATCGAATCGCCGAGGAACACCACACGCTGTTTGCCGGGCTTGGGCGCACCGGCTCGGGTGTTTTCGTCCGAGTAGCGCGCGAGGTTGTCGCGGTCGGGAATGCGGAGCTGGCGGTCCTTTTGGACGATTAACGCGCGGAAATGGGCGTTGAGGCGCGCTTCAATGTCGCGCAGTTCGTGGAGCTGCTTTTGCGCCTCTTCGGAAAAAGGAAACGGTTTCGGGACGGCGTCTGAGAGCGCGATAAAGGTTCGAAGGTTCGAAAGGAACGCGTAGTTAGCGTCAGCGTTCGCCGGATCTGCACGGACGTTATCGGAGAATTGCCGAGCGTTCTCGATTAACGGCGCCCCGGAGTGAGCCAGATCTGGCAACGCCACACCGGTGGATTCCATGAGCTGTATTGAGCGGGAATAACTCTGAAGAAGCTGATTCGTGTTGAGAAGCGCTGAAGGAGTTTCTGGAGGCTGCTGCGCGAACAACGCAAGTGCCGCGCAGGGCAGCCAAAGCCACCTCACAGGTGCTCTTCCTTTTCGAGTTCCAGGGTGATCGATCCGATGGGAAAGCTCATGCGCGCCCGGATCTGCACCGGAAGCCGTCGCGCATCGTCGGTGAGCCAGACGAAAAACTGACCTTTGCGGCTGTAGAGCACGCCGTTAAAGATGTTCGCCTCGCATCGAATGGTGTTAAACGTCCCGGCTTTGATCTTGATGCTTTCGCGAGCCTGCGCATCCACGCGCGCGGCGACCACTTTCTTGCCGTCGCTGATCGTGATCTGGTCCGATTGGCCGGGTTCGATCTTGAGCGTGCGCAATTTGTAGAGAGCGGCGATGATATCGCTGACGCACGGCGGGATATCCGTTTCCGAGGCCTTGATCACGGTGTTCTTGAGCAAATCGCGCTCCTGGTAGCTGGCTTTGCCGCGCGCGCGGTCGAACTCGACCTTGGTGCCGTGGTGGCGGTTTTTCTCCATCGCGTCGAGATCCGTGCTCGAGGCGCAGAAGTGACCGTCCATTTTGACGTCGTAGTTATCGTCCAGGTGATACAGCTTCGAAACGAGTCCCGCCGATTCGAGATGCAGCTTCACCTGCCAGGGCGAGCCGTCGAGCGAGCCGGTCGGGTCCACTTTGAGCGATGCGTTGCCGGCATAGATCAGGCGCCATTCCACGGAGTAGGTGAGAGTTTCGGGCGACGGAAGGGAGCTAGCCGGTACGCCCTCGAAGTGGTTCTGGGGTTGACAGACCAGGGACGTGGCCAGGAATGCAGCAAAGAGTCTGGGCATTCCTGGCCTCGGTATTCGAAAACTTTGAATGGGCTGCAAAATTTCGCGGCCTTCGTAACTTGACTTGAGCGTCCCGGAGGAGGGCACGCGGCACGCCACAGGCGTGCGCTTCGGTGATCCACCCGTTTCGCCAGCCCATCGAGGCCCGCTGGCGACGATTTTATTGTCAGGGACTAGTGTAACGCGGCTGTCAATGGTTTATCAGCCGCCGCATAGGATAGGGCGATAGTGGCCCAGGCCGTGGCGGAGCCTGAGATCCACTGGTCGTGATTGTGGGGAAACCCACTTTGGAAGTACGGCTGGAACTTCGGCGACCGGCTGGCGACGTACCAAGAGCCGTCGGCGAGCTGCGTACGAAGCAGATACTGAACGCCTCTCAGATACGCGGCGTTCGATGCCGGCGCGCCGAGTTCATGCAGAGTGTATAGGGTTGTCGCGGTGGCATAGGCGTCGCTCTTGAGATCCAGCGTTTGGGACCAGCCGCCATCGGCGTGCTGAAGCGCGATCAATTTTTGAAGCGCGGGGTATGTTACTGGTCGGCCGGCGTTCGCCCATTTCAGCCCCAACAATTGCATGTTGCGATCTTCGGTGGAGCGAGGCGTAGCGGATTTGAGCCAGGCAGCGGCCCGGGCGATGCGATGGTCGAATTCAGCTTTGCGGCCCGGAGGCGCGTAAGCAACAAAAGCTCGCAGGCACAGCGCCGTGCGGGAGAAATCGCCGTCCTCCATGGGCGCGCGCTGGGGGCTGCCGAAATGCCAGTTGCCTTCTTGGCGCTGCAGCCAGGCGAGATTATCTACCATGGCGTCAATGGCGCGATCGGCCGGAGCGTGCGAGACAGCCAACTGGAGCAGTGAGTACATGATGGTATCCATTGCTCCAGGAACAGTCATGCCTTGAATGAGGATTTGGTCGGCGGAGGCCCATTGCAGTTTGACGACCTTGAGCTGCTCGGCATCGGCGGCGTCATCTACGGGGATGCCATTTTCGCGGGCGACGACGGCCGCCATTCCAGCCAGATTCTGTGCGTGACAGGAGACGCATCCGCCGGTCATGAAGAAACTGGCGGCGGTCTTTTGAACTAAGGCGAGGCTCTTCTGAGCGGCCTCGCGCGGCGTGAGTGGCGAGTCGGCCGCGGCCTGGATGACGGGCGTGGCGACAGCACGTTCTGATTGAATGCCGAGGGTCTTTAAAACCTCAGCCTTGTTGAATTTTTTTGCCCAGTCCAGGCTGTTTTCGCCGACTTTCGACTCGATCTTCGGATCAGCGCCTTTGTCGAGGAACAGCTTGACCACGCGCGCGTCGGCGCGATCACTGGCCACGGCCAGCATGAGCGGCGTCATAGCACGAACATCGAGCGGATCTATTTTCGCGCCATGCTTCAACAACAGGCTGACGGCATCGAAGCTGTTCGCGCCCGCGGACTGATGAAGCGGTGTCAATTGGAATAGCTCGATAGATCCGTTCTTGACTTGCACGAAACCGAGGTTCGCCCGGTTGACATCGGCACCCTTTGAGATCAACAGCTTCATCACGTCGATATTTGCTTCGGCCGATGCGTTCCACAGGGGCGTTTGGCCGTACTGATCGGCGGTGTTGACGTCGGCGCCCTTCTCGATCAGAAACTTGATGGTTGCGGTATCGTTGGCTGTAGTCGCTTCGTTGAGCGGGGTTTCTTTCGATCCGCCAATGACCGCCACATTCGCTCCTTTACTGATGAGCAGCTTGACGATTTCCGAGCCGCCGTTATAGCTGGAGGCGACCAGAAGCGGCGTACGTCCGGGTTTGGATCGCGCGTTGACGTCCGCGCCGTTTTCCACGAGAAAGCGTACTTTGGCGAGATCCGTGGAGCAGACCAATAGAGCCGTCATGTCGAACGCGTTCTTAGCGTTAACCTCCGCGCCGGCCGCCACGAGCGATTTCATTGCCTCTAGCGAACCGAACGCTGCCGCGTACATGAGCGGAGTGGAGCCGCGCGGGTCCCTGGTGTTGACGTCCGTATTTTTCAAAAACGAAGCCAACGCCGATAAGTCATTGTTGCGAATGGTCTGATAGAAGCTGTCGCTGGGCGACTGGGCTAAAGCAGAAAGAGTAAGACAGACTACAACAGCAGTGCACACGCCAAGTCTATGCATCCCGAGACGTCCTCCAGTTTTTTGTAACCTTTTTAGCCGATCGTTCCGCTAGACGCAAGGGTACCGGGTACTGGGAAGGCTGGTAGCTAAGCCGGTTCGGGAATCATTTCGATCGCACCGCAAGGGCATTCGGACTTGCAGATTCCGCAGCCTTGGCAGAGGTCGTAGTCGAAGGGATAGCGCTCACCTAGCCCGAGTTTGATGATCGCATTGTCGGGGCAGGCTCCGAAACAGCTATCGCATTCAAAGCAGTTCCCGCAGGAGAGGCAGCGCTTGGACTCAAAGAGTGCCTGGCGTTCGTCAAAGCCGCTGACTAACTTCATCGAAAGTGGATTGGCGCCGTGCCGCGTCCAGGTTGGCCTGGACGGCGGCGGGAACCTTTGCGTACGACCATGTGCTGAGCTTGTCGAACGACGCAAGCTGTGATACCGCGCAGCCAGGCATCGATGTTTCGGGCAGCTTTTTTCCCATGTCCAACCGCAACGGTAACGGTCCGTTCCGCTGGAACCATGTCGCCGCCCGTCGAAAACGCCAGGGTGACCGGTCATCATTTGTGCGTTGACTTTGACGACGGCGTTAATGATTTCGAGGCCGGAGACCCGTTCGAGGAAGCTCAGATCCACGTCCTCCCCGAGCGCGAGCACCAGCGAATCCGCCTCGATGGTTTCAAATTCGCCGGTCGGCTGCGGGGCATCCGGATTCGTCCAGGCGCATCTTTTCGACCCGCCGCCTCAGGGAAACGCGCTCCAAAGAAGGATCTCGCGATGATGGCGATAACCTATGGCACGGTCTACGTCGCGCACGTCGCGCTAGGCGCTAGCGACACGCAAACGGTCAAAGCTTTTCTCGAAGCCGAAGCCTATGACAGCCCTGCGCTGATCATCGCGTACGCCCACTGCATCGCGCACGGCATCGACATGGCTCACGGTCTCGACCAGCAAAAGGCCGCGGTCCAATCGGCTTACTGGCCGTTGTTCCGTTACAACCCGGAATTCGCCGCCGGCGGCAAGAACGCTTTT
>Ga0126373_10000998_pt1 | contig 19561 bp, 20 predicted proteins | sample PanSoiMetPlot_11_FD_92545 | JGI IMG/M metagenome (GOLD analysis project Ga0126373, IMG submission 92545) | Tropical forest soil microbial communities from Panama - MetaG Plot_11 | ecosystem: Environmental > Terrestrial > Soil > Tropical forest > Bulk soil | place: Panama | collected 2016-02-17 | reverse complement strand
TGTTTCGCCTCACGCCTCGTGTCGTACACAGCGCATCGGAATGGGGCGGGTTCTTTCGCCCCTCCGGGGCTGGGATTCAAATTCCTCGGCTCTTCCCCAGGCTCGCGCCTGGGGCTACCTTCCCGCGCCCGCTTCGCGGGCTTGCGATGCGCGAGCGCGGTTGGGGGTAGCACCGCCGTCGTTACGCCCGCTCATCGCGATGCAGCCGCGATGAACGGGGCACAGCCCTGGCCGTCAATGAGCGGGCCACCTGCCAGATTCCCTCCGGGAAAGACAGACAAGATAGGCAAGAGCAACTACGGATCCTTCGACTCCGCTCAGGAGATTCCCCGCGGTAATGACAGAAAGAAAAGCAGGAACGGAATCCGCGGGTGCACATGTTGACATTCAACTGGTGCGGCTTGTATATGTTGATTATCAACACGTGGGGGATTATGGGCGAGAGCAAATCGGATGTGCTGCAGGGGACGCTGGACCTGATGGTGCTGAAGACGCTGCAGTCGATGGGCGAGCTGCACGGGTATGCGATTGCGCGGCGCATCGAACAGGTGAGCGCGAACACGCTGAGCATGAACCAGGGAACGATTTATCCGGCGCTGCTGCGGCTGGGGCAGCGGGGATGGATCAAGGCGTCGTGGGGCACGACGGAGAGCAAGCGGAAGGCGAAGTTCTACTCGCTGACGGCGCGGGGACGCAGGCAGATCGAGGCGGAGACGGAGAACTGGGAGCGGATTGCGGCGACGATGGCGCGGTTTCTGGGGGCGGATCCCGCCCACTCATCGCGATAAGGCTGCGATGAATGGGGCACATGGGCTTTGCGGTAGGAGTCAAGGATGGAATCGTTAAGAATGTTATTGAGCCGGGTGGCGTCGCTGGTGCGCGGGAAGAGTCTTGATGCGGAGCTGGATGACGAGTTGCGGTCGCACATCGAGCTGGCGGCGGAAGAGAACGTGAAGCGCGGCATGCGGCCCGACGAGGCGCGGGAGGCGGCGGTGCGGGCGTTTGGCGGAGTGACACAGACGAGGGAGCGCTACCGGACGCAGCGCGGGGTTCCGTTCTTCGAGGTGCTGGGGCAGGATCTTCGGCAGGCGGGGCGGCAGCTCAAGAATGCTCCAGCGTTCACGCTGACGGTGGTGGCGATTCTGGCGCTGGGGATCGGCGCGAACACGACGGTGTTCAGCATTGTGGACGCGGTGATGCTGCGGCCGCTGCCGTATGCGCACCCGGAGCGGCTGGTGGAGGTGGAGTCGTACAGCCAGAGCCTGCCCGAGGGACGCAATGTGTCGTACCCGGACTTTTTCGACTGGCGCGCGCAGAACAAGAGCTTCGAGCACCTGGTTTCGTATCACGAGGTATCGAATACGCTGACGGGCGTGAGCCGCGCCGTACACCTGGACGGCCAGGCGACGTCGTGGGACCTGCTGCCGATGCTGGGCGTGAGGCCGGAGCTGGGGCGCGGGTTTGTTGCGAGCGAGGAGAAGCGCGGGTCGCGCGTGATCCTGATCAGCCACGCGTTCTGGCAGTCGCAGTTCGGCGGAGACCCGGGCGCGGTGGGAAGAACGGTGCATCTCGATGGCGATGCCTACACGGTGATCGGCGTGATGCCCGAGTCGTTCCGGTTCCCGGTAACGGAGCCGTTGACCGACTTCTGGACGACGCTTGCGTGGGATGACGATCCGACCGACGTGCACCCGGCGGTTACGAACCGAGGCATGCATTTCCTGAACGCGATGGGACGATTGAGGCCGGGCGTGACGGTGGAGCAGGCGGACCATGAGATTCATTCAATAGCGGGCGCGCTGGCGAAGCAGTATCCGAAGACGAATACGAGGCACAGCGAGGCGCGCGTGGTGCCGGAGCTGAAGGCGATGCTCGGGGACACGCAGCTGCTGATGCTGGTGGTGCTGGGAGCGGTAGGGCTGGTGCTCGTGATCGCGTGCGGCAACATCGCGAACCTGCTGCTGACGCGCGTGCGTGAGAGGCAGCGGGAGATCGCGATGCGGTCGGCGCTGGGCGCGGGGCGGCGGCGGATTGTGCGGCAGCTTCTGACGGAGAGCGTGGTGCTGAGCGTGGTTGGAGGAGCGCTGGGATGCGCGCTGGCGTTCGGCGCGGTTCCGGCCGTGCTGGGGATGATCGGCAAGAGCGTGCCGCGGGCGGCGGATGCGGGAGTGGATCTGCGGGTGCTGGGATTTGCGCTGGGCGTGACGGTTTTGTCGGCGCTGGTGTTCGGGATTGTGCCGGCGATGACGGCGTCGAAGACTGACCTGGTGCGCGTGCTGCAGCAGGGCGGACCGACGAAGGTGGCGGGTCGCGACTGGCTGCGCAAGGTGGTGACCGTGGCGCAGGTGGCGCTTGGCATCGTGCTGACGGCGGGCGCGGGATTGCTGGCGGCGAGCTTTGTGACGCTGGCGCGGGCGGACAAGGGGTTCAATCCGGATCACCTGCTGACGCTGAATTTCGAGACGCCGGATGCGGCGTACAAGGATACGCGGCCGCAGTTTTATCGCGATTATTTCGAGAGGCTGCGCGCGCTGCCGGGTGTGGTGGCGGCGGGCGGGTCGATCGTGCTGCCGATGTCCGATGACGAAGTGACGATCTCATTCGAGAACCCGGAGAAGCCGGTGGACGAGGGATCGCAACCGAGCGCGGACCTGACGCCGGTTACGCCGGAGTATTTCAGGACAATACAGACGCCGATGGTGGCGGGGCGGGACTTCAGCGATGCGGACAATATGCAGGCGCCGCAGGTGATGATCATCAACCAGGCGTTTGCGAAGCAGTTCTTCCCGGGAGAGGACCCGATCGGCAAGAAGCTGAAGCCGGGCGCGGGGAATGGATCGAAGGACGGCCCGCCGTGGCGGCAGATCGTAGGAGTGGTGGGCGATGTGCGCATGAGCGCGACGCAGAGGGAGATGAGGCCGGCGATGTATCTGCCGGTGGAGCAGATGCCGAACTGGTGTTGCGTACGCACGGTGGTAAGGACGTCGGTTCCTCCGCTGAGCATGGAGACGCCGGTGCGGCAACTGGTGACGGCCATGGACGCGAACATTCCGGTCACGGAGGTGCGAACGATGCAGGACCTGGTGTCGCTCGAACTGTCGCAGCCGCGGTTTGCGATGGTGCTGCTGGGGTCGTTTGCGGGGCTGGCGCTGCTGCTGACGGTGGTGGGGCTGTATGGGGTGATGGCGTACTCGGTGGCGCGGCAGACGCGGGAGATCGGATTGCGGCTGGCGCTGGGCGCGCAGCGGACGGCGGTGCTGCGGATGGTGCTGCGCGATGCGTCGATGCTGCTGGCGGCGGGGATTGCGATCGGGCTCGCCGGCGCATTGATTGCGGGGCCGGTGCTGCGGGCAATGCTGTATGGGACGGGACCTCGGAATCCGGCGCTGCTGGCGGGGGTGGTGGCTTCGGTGGCAATGGCAGGGCTGCTGGCGGCGTTCATTCCGGCGATGCGGGCGGCTTCGATTGATCCTAGCCGGGCGTTGCGGACGGAGTGACCCCGCCCACTCATCGCGATGAAGCTGCGATGAATGGGGCACATGCGGGTCTGGAGACCCGCACTATAGCCGATCTAGAGATCGGCGGTACATAGGGATTTAGAGTGCGAGCGTGTCGCGGAGGAGTTTCGCCTGGCGGCGGGAGACGACTACGCTGGGGCCGTTGCGGAGGGCGACGGTGTACCCGTCGGCTTCAGGCGTGATGGCGGCGACGCGCTTGAGGTTGATGATCTCGGCTCGGTTGGCACGGAAGAAGACTGCCGGGTCGAGGCGCGGCTCGATCTGCGCGAGCGAGCGCGGGATGAGCGGCTGATTGGTTCCGAAGACGACGCGGGTGTAGTTGCCCTCGGAGCGGAGCAGCGCGATCTCGGATGTGGGCACGAGCCAGCAGCGTTCGCCGTCGCGGACAAAGACCTGGTGCAAAGGAGCGGGCGCTGGGGCTTCAAATGCGGGCGCGTGGTTGTTGAGGCGCTCGCGGACGCGGCGCAGGGCTTCGGAGAGGCGCTCGGGGACGATGGGCTTGAGTAAATAATCAACGGCGTTCAGCTCGAAGCCGCGCACGGCGTAGCGATCGAAGGCCGTGGTGAGGATGGTCTGCGGCGGGTCGGGGAACCGCTCGAGCATTTCGAGGCCGCTGCGGCCGGGCATCTGGATATCGAGGAAGAGCAGGTCGGGGGCTAGGCGGTCGAGGAGGTCTTCGGCCTCGTCGGCGTTGCGGGCTTCGGCGGCGATCTCGACGTCATCGTGCGCGGAGAGCAGGCGGCGGAGCTCCTGGCGTGCGAGTCGCTCGTCGTCTACGAGGATCGCCCGCATTGGGTCTCCTGGGGCTGGATTTCTTCGGCGTGGAACGGCATAAGCACGGTGGCGCGGACGCGGCCGGGGGAGCTTTCAGCGAGGGACAGTTCGGCGCTCGGGCCGTAGAGGAGGCGCAGGCGCTCGCGCGCATTGGCGAGGCCGATTCCGGTGCGTATGGAAGGTTGAAGCGCGCCGGTGTTTTCGACTTCGATGCGAAGTTGGTCTTCGGCGCGCGCGATGCGGAGCACGACATCGCCTCCGGCGGGAACGTTTGCGATGCCGTGCTTGAGGGCGTTTTCAACCAGCCCCTGAAGGAGCATGGGCGGGACGAGGGCGGAGTGCGTACTGGGCGAGATCTCACGGCGGATGCGGAGGCGCTCTTCGAGACGAACGGATTCGAGTTCGAGATATGCGTTGACGGTTGCCAGTTCTTCGGCGAGCGGGATGGCGTTGCATTCATCCTGGCGGAGGGATGCGCGCAACAGTTCGGCGAGGCGCGTGACCATCTCCTGGGCGCGGGCTCGGTCTTCGTCGATCATGCCGCGCAGGCTGTTGAGGCAGTTGAAGAGGAAGTGCGGGTTGAGCTGCTGCTGGAGGGCGCGGAGCGAGGTGTCGCGCGCGATGAGCTGCGAGCGGAGGGCGTCGAGCTCGGCGGCGCGGCGGCGGCGAATCGCATGGATGGTCAGGTAGATCGCCAGCCAGAGCAGCACGAGAACGGCGCTGGAAATGACGGTGACGGAGACGACTGGCACGATGATCTCGCGTTTCCAGTTGACGAGGCCGTAAAGGGTGAGGCAGCCGTCGAGCGCGAGGGTTTGGAGCGCGCCTACGAGCAGCGCGCCGACGACGAGGCGCGGGGCCATGGCGGCGTAGGAGAGTTCGGTCCAGCCGCGGCTCTTGATGCGCGCGCGGAGCAGGTGCGTTCCGAGAACGCCGGCGGCGCAGTAGGCGAAGTCGGCGACAATCTGGCGCGGACCGGCGGACTGGAAGGGGACGAGCACCGCGAGGTAATAGCCGAGGCCGTATCCGCCCCAGCCTAGAAGCTGGCACGCCCAGTAGGCCCGGCTGGGCTTACCGGGCGCGGCGGTGTTTTCGGGTTGGGCGATGGTTCGAGGCATTTACCGCTCCGCTACGGTTGCGCCGGTGGTGGTTTTGAGAAAGTTGTCTACCTGAGTATTGAACCACGCCGGATCATCCCACATGACAAAGTGGCGCGCCTCTTTGGCCATGACGAACTGAAGGTGTTTTACGCCGGCGAACTGCTGGTGGAACTCGTCGGTGGCGGACTGCTCAGTGACGCCGTAGCTCTTGAGGCCGACCCAGGTGCCGATAACGAGGACCGGCGTGTCGATGTTCTTGAGCTCGGGGCGAAGATCTTCGCTGACCACGCCGATCATGGCGTCGGTGACTGTTTTCTGATCGGAGGCGAGGCTCCAGTCGATCAGGGTCTTCTGGTCTTTCGGGCTGGTGGCCATGGAATTGGTGCTGGCGCCGGAGCGCGACATGGCCTGCCACTGCTCGGCGGTCATGCTCTGCATGCCGGTGCGCATCTGGTTGATGGTGGGCTGGGCCGCGGCGAGGTCCTTCGCATTGAACCAGGCTGCGGCGAAGAAGGGCAGCGAGTCGACGATGATGACGGGACCGACGAGCTGCGGGTTGCGGGCGGCGAGATCCATGGCGATGGAGCCGCCGAGGCTGTGGCCCATGATCACCGGATGGTCCAGGTGATTTTCACGGATATACCCGGCGATTTGATCGCGAGCGTCAGCGAGCAGATCGCCCTTAACCGGGGAAACGCCAGCAAATCCAGCGAGAGTGAGCTGAAAGCAGCGAAAGTGGCTGCCGAGATGTGCGGCGGTCGCGTCCCATGTGGCGCCGGATGAGGCGAGGCCGGGGATCATGATCATGGGGCGGCCTTCGCCGGAGATCTTCACCTGAAAGGCCGGGTGGGCCGCGTCCGGGTCCGGCGCGGGAGTTGGAGTCTGCGCGGTTGCCGCGAGGATGGACATGACCGAAGCAAGAACGGTGGCTGCTGTCGAGATCAAGGTGGATCTTGAGTGGCGGGTATTCATCGAAAGTCTCCTCGAGGACGAAGCTAGCGCGGAGTTATGCGCCTGCGAGGAAAATGGGATGAACGGCGGAGTGGGCAGGCCGAACGGCGATCGCGCCGGAGTTATGAGGGTGACTTTCCGAGTCAGGATTCTCATAACCCGTGAGCGGGTTCGTATAACACGGAGGATGTATTGTAGGCGGGAAAGAGTAGTGCGATTCTCGGGGTGAATCCTGGACATCCGAGGGACAGGCCGGGGAACAATCTCCGCGGTGCAGGGTGGGCGGGCTGCCAGCATGGGCCATAAAGTCAACGCTGGAGCCGCCTTGCTCGCGCACTGCAGAGGACGTTACCGGGGTGAGGGGGGGGACCTTCCCCCGGTAACTTACGCAATATTTGCAAATGACCATGGCGGGAGCGGATTCTCGTTGAAGAATATCCGCCCGCCATTCCATTTTTGTTGCGGGTGTTTCCTTCGTGTTTCTGCTTCACGCATTTCCCTATCAGGAAACTGAATGGCACGACCGCGGGAAAAAAACTATCCACTCGAAGACGCGGGCGTGACGGTTCACGTGATGGGCAGCCACCGCATGGTGGAGAGCCATCCTGCGCCCAATGTGACCACTCGCTCGATTCCGTACCATGACGAGCGGGAGGAGAAGCACAAGCCTTCGTTCCTGGAGGTGTGGTGGCCAATCCTCCTGGGTGCGCTGCTGGCGGCGATGGCGGAACAGTTGCGCTCGGATGTGCTCAACAACTGGGGCCCAGTGGGCGAGAGGCTGTTGTTTCCGTGGGTGCTTCTGGCGGCCCGTTTGGACCTGCGAATCATCGATGCGAGCATGCTTTCGAAGCTGGTGCTTCAACTGCAGTTCCCGTTGACCGGGCTATACGCAACGTGGAAGCTGAGCCGGAATCACAAGCTGTCATCGACTATTCTCCAGCTTCTCCTCGTGTACGGGATTGCCGCGCTGATGCTGTGGCTGCTGGCGCGGCATGGAGCGTCGCTCAGACTATAGCGGCGCCGGCGGCGAGTGCAGGGGATCCCCGCGGAAATAACGGATTTGAACCACTCGTGATGCGGGGCACCTGCAGGCGAAGGCGATTCTGCGCTACGATAGGCATCACCCGGCTTCTGTTCTCTCACAAGGAGCGACGATGACTGGTTTCCGCCACGTGCTTACGCAGTCGGAAAAAGGGGTGAAGACGATCACCCTGAACCGCCCTGAGAAGCGCAACGCGCTTTGCCCCCTCCTGATTGAAGAACTGACCGAGGCGCTGCGCGATGCGGAGACGTGCGACTGCGGCGTGGTGATCCTGACGGGAGCGGGGCCGGCCTTTTGCGCGGGACTGGACATGGAGCATCTTGCGACGCTCAATGCGCGCTCGCCGGAGGAGAGCCGGCGCGACTCGGAGCATATGGCGAAGGTGCTGCGGGCTCTGTACGAGTTTCCGAAGCCGGTGATCGCGGCGGTGAACGGGCCGGCGATTGCGGGAGGGATGAGCCTGGCGACGATTCCGGATTTCACGCTCGCGGTGCCGGAGGCGAAGTTCGGATATTCGGAGGTGAAGGTAGGGTTTGTGCCGGCGATTGCGGCATCGTTTTTGCTGCGGCAGGTGGGCGAGAAACGGACGCGGGAACTGCTTCTGTCGGGCAGGCTTTTGAAGGCGCAGGAGGCGCACCAGATGGGACTGGTGACGCAGATCGTGAACGCGGAAGAGCTGATGCAGACGGCGCGCGCGCTGGCGCATTGCCTGCTGCTGAACAGCCCGCAGGCAATGCAGGAGGTGAAGCGATTGCTGGCGGGCCACTCAAAGCAGCGCCTGGATCATGAACTGGAAGAGGCGATCGAGGTGAATGCGCACCAGAGATCGGCGGATGATTTTCGCGAAGGCGTGCAGGCATTCCTGGAGCGGAGAAAGCCGGAGTGGCCGAGCGTGCACGCGAAGGTTTAACTTACCGTTGATTATGTGAGGTTCCGATGGTTCTGACCAAGGATGAACTCATTGGCAGGCTGGATCACGAGGTGCACGTACTCGAGCACCTTCTCGGGAAAGTGAAACAAGCGGATTTGCAGTACCGGCCGACGCCGGGACAGCGGAGCATGCGGGAGCTGCTCGAGTACCTGGCGATCTTTGTGCCGATTCACGTGCGGGCAATCGCCACGGGGCACTGGGACCGTGAGAAGTGGGGCGAGGAGTGGCGCGCGGAAAAGGCGATGGCGCGGACGTGGAGCCTCGAGGACATTGAGGAGGCGATTTCCGCGCAGACCAGCATCTTCGCAGACCTGCGGGAGAGCCTGACGGACGAGGACCTTCGCTTCGAGATGGAGATGTTCGGGCGGAAGACGAGCCGGGGCGAGTGGCTGGTGTGGATGGTGCTGAGCCACTACGCGGCGTACCGGATGCAGCTCTTCTTATACCTGAAGGCTTGCGGGCGGGAGGAGTTGGGAACGCTCGATCTGTGGGCGGGGGTGGATTCGCCTGTGCATGCGGCTGTGTAGCGACGGGGCCTAGCGCTTATTGGCGGTATATTTGCCGCCGGGAATGACGGGGGCATCGGCGGGAGTGCGGTTGTAGACGTAGATCCAGCAGGGCAGGGCGCCGTTGTTGGCCATCGTGACCGGGTGCAGGATGCGCCGGAAGAGGCTCTCGCCGGGGGAGTCAGGATCGAACTCTTCATATTCGTCGAGCTGGGCCAGAAGCGCGGGGTCGCCGGGAAGGTTATAGATGACGCCGTGGATGATGGTTTCGGCGTGGGGATCGAGGACAGCGCCGGGGTATCCGCCGAGATCGTAAAGCGTGCCGCGCGCTGAGCCGCGGGCGATGACTGGGATGCGTGCCATGAGGGGAGCGAGTTCGGGCGGGACGAGGCCGGGCTGGAGGGTTCCGTATGAGAACAAGTAAGGCATAAAGCGATTGTTGCCGATCGTGGCGGCCGCGTGTTTTATTCATTGGCAAGGAGCAATTATCCTCAGGGCTGAGACACGGTTTTCCCCGGATAGCAATTCGTGAAGTGACACATTATTGAGAAGAGGTTCAGCATGGAACCCGTACAAATGGAACGTTTTTATCTCGGCTGCCTGGCGCACGCCTCCTACATGATCGGGTCGGAGGGAATCGCGGCGGTCATCGATCCCCAGCGCGATGTGGACATTTATCTCGAGGCCGCGGCCGAGAGGGGATGGAAGATCGAGCACATCATCGAGACGCACCTGCATGCCGATTTTGTGTCGGGGCATCGCGAACTGGCGGAGCGGACGGGCGCGCGGATTTATCTCGGAGCGGGGTCGGGGGCGCAGTTTGAGCACAAGGCCGTGCGGGATGGAGATGAGGTTCGATTCGGCGGCTGCAGGCTGCGGTTTCTCGAAACGCCGGGGCACACGATCGAGAGCACCTGCATCGTGATGACGGATGCGGGAGCGCCCGACCGGCCCGCCGACGTGTTTACGGGAGACACGCTGTTTGTGGGGGATGTGGGGAGGCCGGATCTCTCGGCGAATCACACGCCGCAGCAGCTTGCGGGGCTGCTGTACCGAAGCCTGCACGAAAAGCTGCTGACATTGCCGGACGAGACGCGCGTTTATCCGGCGCATGGGGCCGGGTCGCTGTGCGGGCGGAGCCTGGGAACGGAGAGCTTTTCGACGATCGGCGCGCAGAAAAAAACGAACTACGCGCTGCAGGCTCGAACGAGCGAGGATTTCGTACACCTGCTGACGGATAATCTCTCCGCCGCGCCTGAATACTTTGCGCAGGATGTGGACCTGAACCGGCGGGGCGCCGCGCCGCTGGGCGAATTGCCCGCGCCTCGAGCGCTGACGGCGGCCGAGGTGGTGAAACTCGAGGAGGATGGCGCGGTGGTGGTGGACACAAGGGCCTCTGCGGATTTTGCCGCGGCGCATGTGCCGGGGTCGATTCACATATCGCTTACGGGGCAGTACGCTTCGTGGACGGCGCGGATTCTTGGATTGGGCACGACGATCGTGATTGTGGGCGAGGATGTGGAGCATATCCGGGAATCGCAACTGCGGCTGGCGCGCGTTGGTATCGAGAAGGTGGCCGGGTATCTCGAGGGCGGCGTCGCGGGCTGGGTCGGAGAAGGGTTTGAGCTCGAGTCGATTCCGCAGATCACCGCACAGGACCTGGCCGTCCTACGCGAAAGCGAGCCGGAGCATGTGGTTGTGTTGGACGTACGCGAGAGCGCTGAGCGGGAACATGGGTCGATCGAAGGGTCGCAGTGGATTCCGCTGGGGCAGTTGCAATCGCGGGCCGGGGAACTGGACCGCGGAAAGCTTCTTGTGGTGCAGTGCGCGGGAGGTTATCGCAGCTCGATTGCGACGGGACTGCTGCGGAGGGCGGGGTTCGCAGAAGTTGCGAACCTGATTGGCGGGTTCGATGCGTGGAAGGCGGCTGGAGAGCAGGTTGTGACCCCGGTAAATGCCTGATGAACGACATTGCGCACGGTTGCTTTTGCAGAGCCTAAATTGAATGGCTGGATGGCCTTGAGGGCGGCTCCGGATGGGCGGCGTCTGCCGTGCGCCGATCATTCTCTGGAACCTGATGCGCACACTTGACAGAAGGACGTACACTGGATGGCGTTGAGCGGGCCCTGTGTGCCGAGCCCTGAGTTATTGGCGAGCTGGCCCGCATTTCTGATTGCATCGACTGGCCCTCAAGATCCCGCGGAATGAACGACAAATTATGAGTGCGTGATGAGTGCGGCGGGCCGCTCGATTTAAGCCTGCATCATTGCCAAGCCAAAATCGCATTTGCTGTTTTATTGCTCCCTCTCTGCCCCTTCTGCGCTGTTCGAGTGAAACGTTTTCAGAGGAAGGTGGCATATGCCCATGAAGAGTTTGTTTGCGCCTGGCCTGGCCAGGCTGTGCGGTTCGCTTGTGGCGCCCATGCTGGCGGCAATCGTTCTGACGGTTTATAACCCATCGACTCTGTCCGCCCAGGAGACGGCGTTCGGCGCCGGCCCGTACCAATTTCAAAATGTCGATATCGGTGGCGGCGGGGGATTCATTACGGGGATCATCTTCTCGACGGCGCAGCCGGGGCTGGTGTACGCGAGGACGGACATCGGCGGCGCGTACCGGTTCGACCAGGGATCGGGCAGCTGGGTTCCGCTGCTGGACTGGGTGAGCTATCCGGACTGGAACCTGAGCGGCGTGGAGAGTATTGCCATCGATCCCGAGAAGCCGCACCGGGTGTATCTCGCGGTTGGGACGTACACGAATAACTATTCGAGCCAGAACGGCGCGATTCTGAGATCTGAAAACGACGGGCACACGTTCAAGCGGACAGATTTGCCCTTCAAGGTGGGCAGCAACATGCCGGGGCGCGGAATGGGCGAGCGGCTGGCGATCGACCCGAATAACGATCGCGTGCTCTACCTGGGAACGCGCAGCGGGAACGGGCTGTGGCGCAGCACGGATGGCGGCAGCACATGGGCGCAGGTGGCGAGTTTTCCCGATACAGGCCCGTACCATGAGCCTTCCGGCGGGCCTTCGGACACCTACGACAACGACCCGATCGGCGTGGTGTGGGAGACGTTCGATCCGCGGACGACGGTTCGAGCGGGCAACATGAATGTGTCCAAGAACATTTATGTGGGCGTGGCCGATCCGGCGAGCAGCCTGTGGCAGAGCTCGGACGGCGGGCAGACGTGGACGGCCGTGGCGAATCAACCGACGGGCGTGATGCCGCACCATGGCAAGCTCGCGTCGAACGGCATCTTGTACCTGAGCTACAACAACAATGCGGGGCCCTATGACGGCTCGGCGGGCGATGTGTGGAAGTACGACACGAACGCGCAGGCATGGAGCAAGGTCACGCCGCCTCCGTCGCCGTTCAATGGAGGCTATGGGTTTGGCGGGCTGAGCGTGGATGGTGCGAATCCGAACGTAATTGTGACGGCGGCGCTGAACCAGTGGTGGCCGGACGTGCAGTTCTTCCGCAGCACGGACGGGGGCAATAACTGGAGCCTGTTCTGGAACGCGGTGCAACTCCCGCAGAATGGGTACTGGCCGCCCTATATGTTCCCGAACTTCTCGCTGGATTATGCGTCAGTGGCGCCGTGGCTGACATTCGGCGCGACGCCGGCAACGTGTACGCTGGCGGGCCCGACCAACTCACTGTGCCCGCAGCCGACTCCGAAGCTGGGATGGATGGTGGAGTCGCTGGAGATTGACCCGTTCAACTCGAACCACATGCTCTACGGCACGGGCGCGACGATGTACGGCACGAACAATCTGACCGCGTGGGACAGCAATGGGACCGTTGATATTTCGGTTGCGGCGGTGGGGATTGAGGAGACGGCTGTGCAGGATCTCGTGAGCCCGCCGGCGGGGACGGCGCACCTGATCAGTGCGGTGAGCGACGTGGGAGGGTTTACCCACAACAGCCTTACTGCGCCGAGCGTGATGGATGGGAACCCCGTGCTGACTTCGGGAACCAGTGTTGACTATGCGGAACTGAGCCCGAGTTTTGTTGTGCGCGTGGGGACGGGAGGCTCGAATGGGAACATCGGGTTCTCGTCGGATGGCGGACAGACGTGGGCTCCGGGGAGCAGTCCTTCGGGGGCTTCGGGCGGAAACGTGTCCGCGGCGGCCGACGGCAGCCGGGTGGTTTGGAGTTCGGGTTCGGGAGTATTCGTGTCGACGAACCAGGGGAGCACGTGGACGGCTTCAACGGGCGTGCCGGGTGGCGCGAGCGTCCGGTCGGACCGGGTGAATCCGCTGAAGTTCTATGCATATGCAAACGGCGCGTTCTACGCGAGCATCGATGGCGGGCTCACGTTTGCGGCAAGCAGTGCGAGCAACCTGCCGGCGGCGGGAACGGCTGCGCAGTTCAAGGCGGCTCCGGGACATGAGGGCGACATATGGCTGGCCGCAGGGGACAGCCAGAATCCGGGCGGTATCTGGCACTCGCTGGATGGCGGCAACTCGTTCTACAAGGTGTGGGGCGTGGAAGCCGCGACCACGATCGGGTTCGGGATGGCGGCGCCGTTCCTGCCGCCGTTCTTCAAGTACCCGGCGCTTTATTCGAGCGCGGAGGTGTTCGGGCAATGGGGCATCTACCGCTCGGATGATTTTGGGTTCACGTGGGAGCGGGTGAACGACGACCAGCACCAGTATGCGCTGACCAACTCGTGCATCACGGGCGATCCGCGGGTGTACGGAAGGGTGTACATCTGCACGAACGGGCGCGGGATCATCTATGGGGATCCGAAGTAATCCGGGCTCAGATTGAATGGATTGGAATCGAGGGGCTTCCGGTTGGCGGAGGCCCTTCGGTTTCAGGATCCGGGTGATGGAATGAGGGTTCGCCTTGTCTGGCTTGCGGCTGCGGGTTTGTGGTTCGCACGGCTGTGCTTTGGCTCGGTTGGGTTTCAGGAGGTCACGGTTCCCGATCCTCCGGGCAAGCCGATCGCAGTGGGCATCTGGTATCCGAGCAGTGCGCAGGCTTCCGCGCATCCTCTCGGAATGTTCAGCCAGATGGTGGCGCCGAATGGCGGGATCGCGGGTGAGCGTTTGCCGCTGGTTCTCATCTCGCATGGCGCGTATGGCTCGATGGCGAGCCACTACGACACTGCGATTGCGCTGGCCGAGGCCGGGTTTGCCGTCGCCGCGCTGACGCATACGGGCGACAACTCCAACGACCAGACTTATCTCGGGACGAGTTTCAACCTGATCGACCGCCCGCGGCAGGCGAAGGTGGTGCTCGACTGGATGTTTTCATCGTGGAATGGGCGAGGCCATCTCGACGAGAGGCGCGTGGGGGTGTTCGGGTTTTCGCTGGGAGGATTCACGGCGCTGGTCGTTAGCGGGGGGACACCTGAGCTGAATCGCATGGCTCTGCTTTGCTCGACGCGGCCCGATGCTCCTGAGTGCTCGTTCAACAACGGGCGGCAGGTTGTCGAGCCGAAGCCTGTTCCGGCGAGGCCGAACTGGGCGCACGACAGCCGGATCAGGGCCGTGGTGGTGGCTGCTCCGGCGGTCAGCTTCGACTTTGGACCGGGCGATTTGAAGCATGTCGGCATCCCGGTGCAGCTTTGGCGCGCCGAACGCGACACGCAGGCCCCGGATGGATGGAACAGCGCGGTGGTGCGGAAGGAACTGCCGGGGCCTCAAGAGGAGCACGTTGTGCCGGGGCAGGATCATTACGTTTTTCTCGCGCCTTGCAGCGCGGCCCTTGCCGCCGCCGTTCCGCAGATTTGCAAGGACGGGCCCGGGTTTGATCGCGTGGCGTTTCATCGGGAATTCAATCGATTGGTCGTGAATTTCCTTGCGAAAAAATTGAAGGGGGAGCATTGACGGGCGGACGCGACAGGTGAAGGGGATTGTCCTGTGCCGTCGCTGCAACCGAGGCGCAAAAGGGTGTCACGTTTTGGCTGGGTCAACCACATTCTTCGCGGGAAGGAATCTGGGAACCGCAGGGACAGACGATTCAGGGCCATGGGGCGCACACACTCGAAAGATTTCTGTTGAATGCGCGGTTGGTCCGTGAAATTCTTGTAACTGCTGGTTGTACCTTCCCTAAGTCCCACATTTACTAGGAAAACTTGAATGACGCATACTGTACGGGTCCTCCCGCACCCAAAGGACCGCCGCCGCGTTGCGCATGCCAAGGGCACGCATAAAGGCGCGCACGCCCATTCCCCGGCGAAGGCAAGCCACCCGGTGGCGGGCGACGAACACGAAGAGACACACGATCGCACGGTGAACTTTCTTGAGATCTGCTGGCCGACGGTCTTCGGAATTCTGCTTGCGATCATTGCCGACCACCTGCGGCTGAAGGTGATCAGCGAATGGGGCGACACCGGGGACAGGATCGTGTTTCCGTTTGTGCAGATCTTCTCGCGGCCCGAGCTTGGGCTGGGCGAACTGGGAAGTAACCTCTCGCACCTGATGCTGCACCTGCAGTTTCCGCTGACCGGCTTGTACGCCTCGTGGAACCTGAGCCGCCACCACAGGCTGTCAACGACGATTCTCCAGATCGGGTTTGTGTACGGAGTGATCGCGTTTGTGCTGTGGCTGTTGACGGCGCCTGGGGCGAGTCACGGACTGTAGACAGGTATCAGGGATCTGGGATCAGGGATCAGAAAAACAGGTGGGTGTGAGTGCCCTGGGCATGGGCCGCCGGCCTATTGCTCCCCGTTGTTTTGGGGTGGGGTGGCCGCTTCCTGTTGGGCAGGGATGTCGGATTCCGGTTTGGGGATCGGGGATTCCGGCGGGGCTGGGGTCTCGGTTTTTAACTTGAGGACCGCCAGCGGCGAGTCTTCGTCTTCCGGCTTGATGGCTTTGGACTCCGGCTGGGGCAGAGGGTCACCTTCCGGTTTGAGCATCGCGAGCTCGGTGACCAGCCGGAGGGCGAATTCGGTGACCTGAATTCTTTCGGCCTCATCGAGGTCGGGGGAGGCGGCAACTGTCATCAGTGCCTCGTACATGGCCTTCAGCGTGAGTGGGGAGGGCTGCATGAGCCATGTGTCCGCGCCGTGAGTTGGGCCGATCTTGTTGTGTGCGATGCGTGACGTAAGGATGGCGGTTGTATTGGGGTTGCGATGGAGCCAGCCGCTCAACGCGTAGACCTGCCGCCGTCTTATCTATCGATCGAACTATCTGTTCTATCTCAGCAGAATCGCTGACACTTTTGACAGTCGACCTTCGCGGAGAGGCACGCGACGCTGGTACTGGTGTTTGAGAGATCCGAGCCACCAGGAGCTCGCCGGACCAGCTGCAGACGCGGCGCATTTTTCTCCGGTCACTCCAGTGGCAGAGCGCTCGCACTGCGAAGTCCGCGCGAAGGAGAACAGATGCGATACAGGAACATGGTACTCGGAAACTTCCTAGTGGGTTCGCTTCTTATTTTGTTAGCGGGGGTGGGCAGTCCCGCTCAGACGAATGACCGCATGACGATCCAGGCGACGGCCATGGGGACGAGCACGCAATTGGGCAGAACGGCTGACGTCACGATCATCATTCAGCAGCTTTCTACGGACGATGATCAGAAGTCGTTGATTGCGGCGTTCAAGAGCAAAGGCCAGAACGGTCTCGTGGACGTCCTCGAGGACATGAAGCCCAAGGGCCGCATCCGGTTCTCGAGCGGCGGCGTGGGCAACGACATCAAGTACATCAAGGAATTGCCGTCCGACAAGGGACGCCGATTCCGCCTGGTGACCGATCGCAACCTTGCATTCGGCGAGCTTTACCAGAGCACCCGTTCGAAGGACTATAACGTGGGCGCCATCGAGTTGACCATAACGCCCGACGGCAAGGGCGAGGGCAGGGTGCTGCCGGCTTGCAGAATAACGGTAAAAAAGAAGACGAAGCAGATCGAGATAGAGACTTATCAGAATCCCTGGAACCTTACTAATTTTAGAGTCTCGAAGGATTGAGGGTGGTGGAGGCGGGACCAGGGGCCGGCTGGGGTGGTATCCCGGGTCCCAGAATCGGGACCCGGGGCACCGTCAGATTGTGGTGGAACTAACTTCCCGAGACCTCGGCCACTCGCCGGGCGAAATCAGAAGTTCGCCTCGATGTCAGCGGCAGAACCCTTGGTGCGGGTCCGGACCACAAACTCCAAGTCGAGCGCGGCGAAAATCCTCAGAATTGTGTCGAGGCGGGCCGTCCCGGAGTTTTCAACGTCCGAGATGGTCATCTGGCGCACGCCGACTTTTGCGGCGAGCTGTTCCTGGGAGAGGGCGAGTTTCCGCCGCTTCTCGCGAATGGAGTTTCCGAGTTGGCGGGGTGTGCGGGCGATCGTATTCATTGTGATCTCATTCAATGAGCGGTTTAAGCGCTTTACCGCTTGGAACCAGATTAAGCGGTTTTCCGCTTGATGTCAAGATAAGCGGTTTTGCGCTTGGATAAAAAATAGACACCAGCGAACACAGACCTGGGCCGCGCGTCTTCGCTCGGAGTCTATAAAAGTTCGATCAGTGCGTCGATTGTGATGGATTGGGCGGTCGCGACGTCGGAGAGAATCCCGTGAAGGGTTCCCTTCTTCATCGGGTTGTGATTTGGGACCGAGATGGAATGGGCCGGCGGACCATCGTGCCGGAGACGGATGTGGCTGCCTTTTTGCCGGATAACACGGTAGCCTAACCGGCCGAGAGCGCGAATCAGACGATCGGCGGAAACGTCCGCTGGCAATTTCATGCCGCTTCCAGAGGAATCAACTCGTCCTTGATGAAGTGCAGCTGAATCATCTTGGGGCGCACTGCCTCGTCTTCGAAATGCAGAGATGCGGCTTCGCGGACGTTGTCGCGCAATTCTTCCCAGGTTTCGGCTTCCGTGAAGATGGAGTAGCCGAGCGCGCGGGCAGTGTAACCGCCTTCTTCGGCGTCGCGGACTTCGAAGATGAGTTCCATCCTCGATAGGGTACTACGAAAAAGGGCCGACGGGGCTGGCTGGTGTGGTATCCCGGGTCTCAGAAGCGAGACCCGGGGCACCCTCTGAGTGTGGTGGAACTGACTGTCTGAGGCGGGTGCCGCTCGCTGGAGGGGCTCACTTTCCTTTTTCGATGTAGTCTTTGAGGTGCTTTGCGCAGGCCTCGGCAATCGACTGCTCTCCACGCGCTCCGAGTGTACCGAAGATGAGTGAGCCGTGACTGCTTTTATGAACTTCGTACGCCCAAACGACGTCCTTGGTCTTGGCATCGATCAGCATGAGGCTGGCTTCCAACCCCCGCGTTGAACTCGCTGCGGAGCTAGACCTTGAGGATTCCTGTGCGGAACCGCCGCTGGATGTCCAATTCGCAGAACCATTTGAAGAACTGTGAGAACCGGAAACGAAGCCTTGCCACTCAGTATTTGAAGAGACAACAAAAAACTGCGCGGAGTCCCTATCGAGCGTGAGGGTGACCGGGACCTTCTTTTCGCGAACAGCCGCTGCAAAGTAGGTTTCGAAGCCGCCCATTGGGGCAATTACGACACGAGCGCCGGGATTAATCGCGATGGTCGGCGCACTCGCATCAGAGGGTTTCGCCTTGCTATACGCGAGGCCAGAACACAGGAGCAGGACTGAGGCAACGAAAAGCTTTCGCTTATTGCCTGTGATTAGAGTTGACATGATCGACATTTGAAACGAATCCTCTCTGATCGGTTGGTGCATGGCGAAGATTCTGTACGGCACCAATCGCTGATAACTCATCATTTCATTGAGTGCGAATCTCGTCGTTGCCGAATTGCAGGTATGTAGTTGCGCTAGAGCAGACAGGACACTCGATTGATGAGAGGGTAGTAAGGGAAATCGAAGTTTCAACCAACCGGGCTACCCGATTCACGGCCTGCGGCGAGAAGGAGTTCGGGTTGCTGGAGGAGGATTTTGCCTCGGCGCTTCGCCAGGATGCCTGCTTTTTGCCACTCGCTCAGGCAGCGGCTTACCGTGAATGGCGTTACGTTTGCTCCTTCGGCGAGGTCTTCGTTTAGGACTTTCATCTCAACGCCGCCGTTGGCGGCTTCGCCGATTGCGCTCGCCAGGCTTAGCAGCAGGTGGGCTACGCGCCCGTGGGCGTCGTCGGATGTCAGCGAGACATGGGCTGCGGTGGACCAGGCGATGTTCTCTGTCACTGCGATCGACAGGACGTTGTCCAGGAGAGTTGGACAAGTGGTCGCCAGTTCGCGGATGGTCTGGCGCTCCCACACCAGCGCACAACTGTCCGACAGCACTTCCGTGCTGGCGAGGTATTGGAACGGCGTGGAGAGGATTGCTGCGCCGCCGAAGATCTGTCCGGCGGTCAACCAGTGCATGAGGATCTTTCGACCGTCGCCGGTGATGACGAAGTGCCTGCCGTGGCCGCTGGTGAGCAGGAAGAATCGCTCCGCGGGGTCCTCCTGATTGATGACTACGGACGAGGCCCGGAATTGCCGGTGTTTGGCTGCGGAGAGGACGGTGTCGAGTTCGGCCTTCGACAATCCTGACAGGAAGCGGGGCTTGAGATCAGCGGGTAGGCTGACGACGTGGTTGCCGGGCGACAGTTTGCAGGCGCAAGTCACGGCGAGGTTTCGCTGACAGGATACATCCGTCAATGGTCTCGGGAGGCGGAAAAGCAACCGCGGATCCTTCGACTCCGCTTGCTCGATGAAGCCGAGCAAGCTCCGCTTCCATGAGAGTGCTGGATTGTGTCAACGAGGAGAGGATTGGACCCGCTTCCATACGCACTCTGGATCAGCGTTTTTGCTGGGTGCAGATTGGGGTTCGTCTCCCGTCGCAGATTT
>Ga0126373_10000997_pt1 | contig 19563 bp, 14 predicted proteins | sample PanSoiMetPlot_11_FD_92545 | JGI IMG/M metagenome (GOLD analysis project Ga0126373, IMG submission 92545) | Tropical forest soil microbial communities from Panama - MetaG Plot_11 | ecosystem: Environmental > Terrestrial > Soil > Tropical forest > Bulk soil | place: Panama | collected 2016-02-17 | reverse complement strand
GCGTAGCGGAAGGATCGTTCAGCAGCGTGCCAGTCGGCATCCGGCGAGCGAGGGCACCGACGAAGGTCCAAATGATATCGACCAGCTGCGAGACGAGGTCATCGAGCGCAGCATACCGAAGCTCGAGCTCAAGCGGTCTAACGATGTCTCTGACCTGCTCATACAGATCGAAAATCGTGGGTCTGCTGGTCTCACGCGTCGGGGGCGCGCTATGCCGACTAGTCGATCTTGCCAACCTTGTCTTCGATATCCCCGCCTCCGCCATCAGTGCTGTGGGCTACTGTTGGTCGGGCAGGGGGAACGTCATGGCCTTTCCGGGGGGCCGGTGTTGCCTCTCGGCGTCGTGATTCCTTTGACATTTCAAGCTCTCCCGATCCGCGCAGGATTGCACGGCGGGAGTCGTGGCGACGGCCTCGAGCGCCAAGATCAGCCGATCTGGTTCATGATGTGCGGCTACAAAAAGAGCAAGGCAACGCTCGAATCGAATTAACCTTAAGGCGTTGGCGTGTACTTTGGTGCGGTGAGGGCCGTCTCGTTGATTTGGGTCGCGCTGGTTATGTTAGCAGAGGTGCACTCGGGATGGATTCTCGTGGGCAACGGCGCTCTCGTCCTGGCGGTCCGGGTTGCCCGGTGGCTGATGGACATAAAGATCGAAGGCTCCTGGGTAGTGTTTCTCGCAGGCGGCTTGTGGAAGCTCCGCGGTTTTCCTTTGCCAATGGCGCCGACACTGATCATCGTGCTCGGCGCGGTATTGCTCGGTAGAACCGTCGACAGTTACGCTCGACCTCGTCGAGGGAGGCTCGATACGGCTATCCCTATCGTTCTGCCGCGCTGTTCTTGGGAACTTTCACAAACAGCGGCGCGGCGCAGCGTTGTCCCGGCGAGAGCGAGCGCTGGGCGGGGGCCGCGAGGCATCGCCCAAAATTGGGTGGCCGGTGAGTTGGGCTGACCAGCGCGAGCGGCCCGGGGGGTCGGGCGCTGCGGAGCGGTGGACGAATGCGGGGCCGTTCGCGCTTCGTTTGCGTTTGCGACTCCTAAAGGGTGTTGTCCCCATATCTAGATTTTTGCCGTGCGAATGCGTCCTGCCTTCGTTCTCCGGTCACCGGTTGCTGCGCGCCGTTGGCGAACTTCAAGCGCCGGGAACCATCGGCCGGCGTGGATCCTGGCTCCACGCGGCGCCACAGGATCGCTATATGGCTCGATCCCACTACCATTTCGAGGAGCGAAGCCCAACGGTTATGCCCACATCCGTACACCAGTCTGTGCGCTCTCGATTGGCGGCGGCTTTAAGCTTCCAGCGGTCAGAGATGAATGAAACGGTTAGGCCGCTCATGGAAGCCCCGCCGCCCGCTCGATAGCTTCTGGAGCGGTCGCAACAGTCGCCCACGCGCGACGACGCCGATGAGATAAGCCATTTGAAGCCTAACCATCGCTACTATCGTTGTTAGCGGCTCAGTCGTCGTGTTCCAAATCTTACGCACTGAATGTCTATTGCGTGACGGTCGCAAGAAGCTTGGGTGAAGAACTTGCATTTATCTTGCATGTACGCAATCGCTATTGGTGAACGCGCCCCTTGCGCTCCAGCACGACTAATTGACGTCGAAGTATTGCGTTCTCCGCCTCAAGCCGGATTTTCGATTTGAGGGGTAAGGTGAATAGCCGAACTCAGAAGTACAATAGGGCGATCATCTCGCTCCGATGGTAGATGATTCTGTCGGACGCCAACAGGGATAAAGTTTTCGGTACACAGGGCGAAATAACGTCCGCGATTTGCTCCTGTCTCTCTGTTTCAGATAATACAATTACTGCTCAGGGTGAATACGGAGTGCGTCGCCGATGTCTTGAAGCCATGAGCCAGAGGTTCTCTCTCCCTCATTGATTTTGAAAATCAACTCGACGCGGTGCTCGGGAAGTTCGACAACCTGCGGATCAATTCGAGCATGGGCACGACCTGCGTCATGATATCTCTCGATGATATGCTGGACGTCTTGCTGAACTACGGGCTTCAAAAACGTTCCGCGCGGTTTCGATTGTATGGCCGTAGATAACTGATCATCCGTGAGGTGTTTATTGCCTTCGAATGCGACACGATTGACTACCGATGCTTCCACAACGGTCACGATTATATGGCCGTCGGTTTGTTTGATGTTGACCTCTTGATAGAGTCCGGTGGCGTAAAGCTCCTTGAGGGCGTTATCGATCGCGACATTACCAAGTTTACCGCGTGCATCCTGGTGAAAGAATAATCGGATTGAGTCCGGTTCGATACGTCGGTTTCCCTTGACGACGATATCCTGCGCGACGGCATCGCTTCCTGCTGCTATCGACAACAATAATCGGAACCAAATTTTCATTGTCCTTCCTATGCTTTCGCCAACCACCAAGCGGGCGATCGACACGGCAATGACGAGATGCTCATGACAAAGCAATGCGGCATTGCAAAGGCGTCGATTGTCCGTAACAGCGGATGACGAGGTGTTGCGTATCCGGCGCGAGCCGCTTTCCCCTCTACGAGCGACCCCGCGACGCACGAGGGCGCGCGACGACGTTCCGGAAGATCGCCGATTCACTGCGTCGATCGGGCAGCCTCGAGCAGGACCTCTTTCAGGAATCGATGAAACGCTGGTGCGGTGCCCGATGGGATCGCTCTTGTGGGCAAGGACCTCGCGCGAATTCTTGCGCTTGGCGAGCTGTTCGAGGGAGGGCGCTAGAGAGGGCGGCCAGCCAGGGACCGGAGAGCCGGTCTCGATTGCGGCCCGTCGCCTCCGCCGCATGGTGTCTGCCATTGGCCATCCCAGCCGTTCATCAGTTGATCGCGTCTATCGCCGCCCCGTCCCGTAGTGCGTGGCCCTTCGGGTTGGTCGATAGCCGCCGCAGGCGGGTCTCTTGGCGGTAACATCAGCCCGGTGCGCCCGCACACGGATCCCGGACGATGATGCAAATGGGGCCGCTGACAGCGCTAGGCCGGATTGAACGGGCACTCCGGTCAAACTTCGTGGGATTATAAAGGGCATTTTTGGGCTCGGAAAAGTTTGACGGGCCAATGATATTAACGGGATTCCCGATAACCTTCTATCTGTTAGTCGAGTGTTCGAATCCTGCAGCACCGTCAAGGAAAATCGGGTCTGCAGTGCATGGGGGGTGAAGAACTCACGATCAGCCTGACCACATCGCCAAGATCTCGATCAGCCGTCGCGCCGCATCACGTCGACCTTCGCGCGTTGATCCGTGGCTCGGGACGGCCCACAACTGCTGTATTTTGATACGCCAGTCCGCCGTATTCACATTGAATCGCGTATATTGGTAGCGAAATCGTTGCGCAGCAAGGAAAAAGAAATCCCCGTACCGCATCCATATCAAGTCTCTTATCGAGCCCAGCAGATAGCCGACAGGCACCCACAAGCGGCTTTTGAGATGCGGAATTTCTCACGCACGTTGCCGCAAGCCTCTTCGGATCCAGCAATGACGGGCGCGGTTTTGACGCCGGAGTATCGAACTGCGGGTTGCTCTATGGCCGCGCGCGCTCGCTCATGTAGGTGCTAATCGTGCGCACGACGCTCGCCGTTGGACGCGCGTCGATGGTCTGCCCAGCTAGGCCCTTGAGCATCTCGCTGTCGTATTGCGGAAGCGTCGCAACGGTGTTCTTCGCGGTCAGGTGCACCACTCTGTAGCTATTCGACTTGAGCTGAACGAGTAGCTCCGGCAGAGCAAGGGCGGTCGGATGCTGGAAGTCGTGCATCAGGATGATCCCCTTGCCGCGCTTCTTCAGCTTCGTCATGACCGATTCCACCACTTGCTCGGCGCTCTTCATTTTGAAGTCGAACGAGTCAAGATCGGTGGAAAAAATGCCAATATTTCGCTCCCCGAGGTAGGCGGTTAATTCGGGAGTCTGCCGCAATGACGGGAAGCGGAAGAACGGCGACAACGGCCGGCCAGCCGAAGTCGCCACAGCGCTAATGCCCTTCTCGATTTCCTCTTTGGCCTCCTCGAAAGGCTTCCTCGCAAGATCGGCGTGCGACCACGTATGAGAGCCGATCGTGTGGCCCTGGGCCACCACCTGCTTTAGGATCTCGGGATGCCAGGTCGCGTGCTTGCCGATGGGAAAGAAGGTCGCCTTGACGCATTGCGCGGCGAGTGCCGCAAGCACTGCCGGAGTATTACCGGGCCACGGACCATCGTCGAATGTTAGTACGACTTCGCCCTGCTCGAGGAAGTCATGAGCCTTGAATTGCTCGAAGCCGAACCCTGGCCCACCTGTCGTGTCTATCTCCACGATGCGGGACACTCCGAGCGCTTCCGGATTGTCCCCACAAGGGGGAGTCGCAGGCGCTGCGACCATTGCTGTGCCTGCGGGTGATAGCCGAGCGCCGATCTCAAGGGTCGTCCCCCCAGGTGGTGGAAGGACGGAGCCTGATGGAGGCGCAAGTGGCAGTAGAGTCGAGAGTGATTGGGAGGCCCTCGGCGAGGGAATCGCCTCCACAGGATCAGCATCGGCAACCTTTGTGGCAGAGGCCCTTGTCATCGTTTCCGGACCTCGCAGCGCACGCCCGGCAGCAAAGCTCCCCAGCGCTATAGCCACACCGACTGTACTTGCAGCGATCAACACCGTTATTCTACGCACGACCAACGCTACCCGATTGATGCCGCGTCCCGATTTAGCGGCCCGATCCCTTCAAGATCGATCCAAAAGCTTAACCGAGAGTTATCACCCTGCTGTGATGGCTCGCTGCAATCCACCTCGGTCGCCGACGTCGCCGAGTCATGAATGTCAAATTGTCAGCCGGTTGCAGGAAGATGCTGAGTTCGCGCGAGGGCCCAACGTCCTGTTCAGCGCGATCGACAGGGACCACGGTCAGCAGGGCGATATTCGGTGGGTAAATCCCGACGTAGGCAGGTCGCGACGGTTGCTCCTACGAAAAGAATTCGCATGATTGGATTCCCATTAGGTCGAACGTGGCGCCGGTTGGCAATACGAGGACGGCCTCGGGAAGTCGTTCAAGCTCTATCTGCTACCGATCGCCGGGCGGGGCGCCGTTATTGTGCGTGGCAAGCAGCAAATGGACAACATTCATAAACGCGACTACTCTTGGACGACTGCAGTAACTGTTGCGGCTACCTTTCACACTATTGTCTACTGATTTAGGTGGTGCCTTGATGTTGGATAAACACGTCCATGTGACGGAGTTTGTACTTGCATGTGACGAGCTTTCCACGCTTGCCAATTGGGACAATGTCCGTTTATTGGATAGTGAAGGCCTTGGAGAGCATCTACTTGACAGGCTCCATAGGCGGCAGGAGCACTGTAAGGGCTTCCTTTCGCAGCGGCGCCGACTGACATTGAAGTAATCAAGATAACCACTACCATTGCAACTCTCATATCCATAGACTCCCTCGTGCGTCACTCCGGGGCACGTTATCGCGGGTTCGAGTGCCCATCTTAATGCGAGCTGCGCCCCCGGGGCGGCTGTGGGGCGCAAAATCGGCGTCCGCCGGCCTCGCGATTGACAATCATGGGCGTTGGCCCGTCAGCTACGCAATAGTCGCAGGTGGCCAGTGGTTCGGCGCCCGCACCGATCACTTGGTCACGCGCGCCCTGCGGGTCCGCTGCGCGTCAGTTTCGACCTCAAGGGGTTAACGGAAGATCAGGGCAGAACCTGTCCCGGGCCTCTGTATATTTGCGCTCCTTCAGCCGCTCTCATCGAAACAGGCGGTCAGCAACAAAGGATGTAGCTCGGTCTCATGGTACCGCTCGTTTGTAACCTCGATATTTTGTGCAGCCTCAGCTAAACAAAGGGCTTCGTCCGCCTGCTCGAGCCTGGCATATCCTCCGCGAGCATGACGAGATCCTCCTATTGTGTGACCCTCCCGTCGCGGCCGATCCAGCACGGATGCGTCACGGTGCAATGTTTGTATCGAGGATCATGGGTGTAAGTCGGTGCCCCCGGAACAACAGGCGGTGGCGGCAACGGTGGCGGTGGCGACATTGCCATGCCTGGCGTGAACGGCAAGAACGGCCGCGGGGGTGGGATGGGCGTGCCGTAACCGGGGGCGGTGCTGCGGGTAAGGCAGGTGCTGGCGGCAGCTCCTGTTCGGTTTCTTCGGCCGTTTTGCGCCGGGGGATTCTCCGTGGTCTTCTTGGTGTCGATCTCGCGCCGCATTCCAATATCGTCTGGAAGGCAGGTGCCTGAGGTAAGGCCACCCAGTGGTAGAACATTTCCCGTCGCGCCGTCACATAGGAATGATATTTGGCCGAATGGGCGACCTCGGCGGGCTTATGTGGTGTGCTATAGCCGGCCTATTCGGTCGCGGGCCGCATTGCGAGCTGAAATCCTGCCTTTCGTGAGCAACTCGATGCGCTACGTCGTAGATCGCCAAAGCGGGTGTCAGTAACATCGATCGCCTGGTGCTGTGGGGCTCTATAGCTTGGCTCGAAAAGTGCTGGAAGTCACGCCCCCGCGCCGGCCACAGATCCCGCGGACCTTCGTCAGCTCATTCTCGAGACGAGCGTTGCCAACCCGCTGTGGGGGCGCCACGGCTTCACGGCGAATTGCTCGAGCCCGGCACTGATGTCGGGCATACCACGGTCGCAAAACTACATGACGAAGAGAAGGCGGCCGCCGTCGCAAGGCTGGAAGAGCTTTCTTCGCAGTCATGCGGGCGGAATTGCATCGATAGACATGTTCGTCGGCATGTCCGAGTCTGAAATCTCCGACAAGGAACGGCGCCTTCACGAGGCATGTCGCAGCCACCCGTCTCGTCGCCGCGATGCTCAGCGACGTCCTTCCATGACCGCCCGGCACCCTGGCCGTAGGCGCCCGATATTCGCTCGTAGGCAATTCGCCATCGCGTAGTCGTCGCCTTCGTTCCTGCAGAAACGCATCACGTCATGGCGGCAGGCGTGTTGTTGCTCCGGTGTTCCCTGATGCTGCCCCAAGGCCGCAGTCGACAAAATCACGGTCGACAACACGGCAATGGCGAGAGCTCGTATCATCCGATCCTCCCCGACTTCAGCTAACCTTTCCTGGTAGCACTCTCGCTCCAGTATCTCACAGCCAATTTTCTCTGCCAAGGCGACCTCTAGGGAGCGCGTAGCCTCGACAATGTCCGAACGCGTCCTAGCTCTTAGCGACCTCCAACATCTCATCAGCAGAACGATCCCAACAAGGTTTTGCCTGTCGCCAGGGCTCCATGAGCAGCAAAACGAGCACGAGAAATTTTTCATCATGTATTCGGATGCACTCAACGTGCATTGTTCGGTCACGAGCGGTCACAATAAGTTTTTCAAGCCCCAGCTCAAACTCTCGCTTACCAAGGGAGTGCTCTCTCGCAAACCGCAAAGGGCGGCGATTCCCAAGTCTCGGTCGCCGTATTTTTGGCAGGCCGCGACGATGCCCCCAGAACGGCAATACTACCTTCAGATGCGCCCCTCAGAAACGGCGTGGCACGCGACAAGGCTGTCGTCGGCTCGCCGCAGGTTGGGCCGCTCTTCCCGGCAGCGCTCGTTCGCATACGGGCAACGCGGATGAAAGCTGCAGCCCACGGGAGGATCGATGGGGTTTGGCATTTCGCCGCTGATCGGCTTACGGGCGCGCCCAACCATATCGATATCCGGGACGGCGTCGAGCAGCATGCGGGTATATGGGTGACGCGGGCCTGCGAACAGGCTCGTGCGCGGCGCGAGCTCCACCAGCCTACCGAGATACATGACCCCGATCCGATGCGCCATGTGCCGCACGACGGCGAGGTTGTGGGTGATGAACAGATATGTCAGGCCGAGTTGGTCCTGAAGATCCCGCATCAAATTCAGGATCTGCGCCTGCACGGATACGTCGAGCGCAGAGGTTGGCTCATCGCAGACGATGAAGTCCGGCTGTGATGCGAGCGCTCGCGCGACCGCAACGCGCTGGCGCTGGCCGCCTGAAAATTCGTGCGGGTACTTGGTGCCATCGGCTGGGTCGAGCCCGACCAGGCGCAGCAACTCGCCGACGCGGGCATCCACTCGCGCGCGCCCGCGCTCGAGCCCCAAGGCCCGGATCGGCTCGGCCACGATGTCGCCCGCCCGCCAGCGCGGGTTCAGACTGGCGTAGGGGTCCTGAAAAACCATTTGAATTCGTCGGCGAAGCCGTCGCCTGGCGAGGCGGTCTGTCGGGTAATGCATCGCGACGTCATCGATGAACACCTCGCCGGTCGTCGGCAGAACCAGCCCAACAACCATTCTGGCGAGCGTCGATTTGCCGGAACCCGATTCGCCGACCAGCGCCAATGTCTCACGCCGCGCGATGTCAAATGTCACATCGGCAACCGCCGTGACGACCTGTCGAGGCGCGCGTTCCAACAGGCGGTCGAGCCAGGGTCGCGAGACATCGAACACCCGGCCTAAATTCTCGGCCCGGACCAGGTTGCTCATGCGGCGCCATCCGTGACCTTCGCGACATCGAACAGCCAGCATGCCGCCGCGCCCGCGCCGGTGGGCCGTAGGCTCGGTTTCTCGGCGATGCAGCGGGCGAACGCATGCGGACAGCGCGGATGAAACGCGCAGCCAGGCGGGATGGCGTCGAGCCGCGGCATCGCGCCCGGGATTGCAACCAGCCGGCCCGCGCTCTGGTCCAATCGCGGGATCGAGCCCATCAGCCCCTGGGAATAGGGATGGCGCGGGGTGTGCACCACGTCCTGCACCGGTCCGATCTCGACGATCCGGCCCGCGTACATGACGGCGACGCGGTCCGCGGCCTCGGCAATCACGCCCATATCGTGGGTGATGAGCATGATGGCGACATGGTGATCTTGTGCCAGCCGCTTCATCAGCGTGATGATCTGGGCTTGGACGGAGACGTCGAGGGCTGTGGTCGGCTCGTCGGCGATGACCAACTGGGGCTCTGCCGCCAAAGCGAGCGCGACCACCACCCGTTGACGCATGCCGCCGGAGAACTGGTGCGGGTAGCTGTCCATGCGGATCTCCGGTGCGGCAATGCCGACCTCCGCCAACAGCGAGATCGCCCGCCGGCGCGCCGCTTCACCGCGTAAATCGGTATGGGCCGCGATGGTTTCCTCGATCTGGGCTCCGATCCGGTAGAGCGGGTCGAGGCTCGTGAGCGGATCCTGGAACACCATGCCGATACGCTTGCCGCGGATGCTCCGCATCGCGGCTGGGGGAAGCTGGTCGATGCGTTGGCCGTCGAGCAGGATTTCGCCCCCCGCGATGCGGCCTGGAGCATCGATCAGTCCGATGATGGCCGCGCCCGTTACAGATTTTCCGGCGCCGGATTCGCCCACCACACCGAGCACCTCGCCCGGCATGATGTCGAACGAGATGTCGTCGATGGCCCGCAACGTCGCTCGCCGGGTCGGGAACTCGACGCGCAGGTTGCGGACGCAGAGTAGGGGGGAAGTCATCGCAGCCGTGGATTGAGGGCGTCGCGCAGCCAGTCGCCGAGCAGGTTGATGGCCACGATGAGGACGGCAAGCGTCACGCCCGGAAAGATGGCGATCCACCATTCGCCGGCGAACAGGAAGTCGTTGCCGATCCGGATCAGGGTGCCGAGCGACGGCTGGGTCGGCGGCAAGCCGACGCCCAAGAACGACAGCGTGGCCTCGGTGATGATTGCGAGCGCCAAATTGATGGTGGCAATGACCAGGACCGGACCGAGCACATTCGGCAGGATGTGGCGCACCAGAATGAGTGCGGGATGCAGCCCGATCAGGCGGGCCGCAAGGACGTAGTCTTTGCCCTTCTCCACCAGCGTCGATCCGCGCACGGTACGAGCATACTGCACCCAGAACGAGAGGCCGATCGATATGACGAGGACCCAGAATTCCAAGATTTCGCTGCGCCGGGCGCCGAAGAGTGCCCGCAGCGTTCCGTCGAGCAGCAGCGCAATCAGGATGGCCGGGAAGGTGAGTTGGACGTCCGCAGCGCGCATGATCAGCGCGTCGATGGTGCCGCCCGCGTACCCAGCACAGAGCCCGAGTGCGATACCGAGCACGGCCGCGAACGCGACCGAGAGCACGCCAACCGTGAGCGAGATGCGGGTGCCGTACAGGATCGCCGAGAGCACGTCGCGCCCCTCTTCGTCGGTCCCGAGCAGATAGCGTAGATCGCCGTCCTGCGCCCATGCGGGCGGTAGTCGGGAATCGAGCAGGTTGAGGCTCTTGAGGTCGAACGGGTCATGCGGGGCGATGGCCGGCGCCAGCGCCGCGACGAGCACGAGCGTCAAGGTCACGAGCGCAGCCGCAACCGCGAGCTTGGAGTGTAGGAATGCGTGAGCGAAGTCGCTGTCGAGCAGCGAGCGGATGGCGCCGACCCTGCCGTGCGACTTGTTGGGGCGCGCATCAAGCGTCACGGGCAGCGATCCGGATGCGTGGATCGACCGCGATGTAGAGCAGATCGACCAGGAGATTGATGATCACGAAAATCAGCGCGACGAGCAGCAGATAGGCCGACATAATCGGGATGTCGGCATTCTGCACCGCCTGCAGGAACATCAGCCCCATGCCGGGCCACTGAAACACTGTCTCGGTGACGATGGCGAACGCGATGATCGAGCCCAGCTGGAGCCCCGTTATGGTGATAACCGGCACCAGCGTGTTCCTCAAGGCATGGCCGAAATGGATGGCGCGATCGCCGAGGCCGCGTGCACGCGCGAACTTGATGTAGTCGGTGCGCAATACTTCGAGCATTTCGGCCCGCACGAGGCGCATGATCAGGGTCATCTGAAACAGCCCCAGCGTGACCGCCGGGAGCACAATGGCCTTGAGGCCGGATACCGTGAGGAGCCCGGTGCTCCAGAATCCGAGTGCGACCACATCGCCGCGGCCGAACGAGGGCAGGACCTGCAGGCTGACCGAGAACACGAAGATCAGCAGGATGCCGATCAGAAAGGTCGGTAGCGAGATACCCACCAGCGATAGTGCGAGCAACAGTTTCGTCAGCAGGGATTGGCGATGAATTGCCGTGTAGACACCGAGCGGAATGCCGAGCGCGAGCGCAAACAGCGCCGCTACCACCGACAATTCGAGCGTCGCCGGAAACCGCTCCGCGATCAGCGCGATGACGGGTTTCTTGAACTGGTAGGAGCTGCCGAAATCGAAATGCACCGCGTGCCAGACGAAGCGCGCGAACTGCATCAGCACGGCGTCATCGAGCCCGAGGGCATGCCGCAGCTGCGCGCGGTCCTCGGCGCTGGTCTCGAGCCCGACCATCTGGTTGATCGGGTCGCCGACGAAGCGGAACAGCGCAAATGCAATCAGGGCGACTACCAGCAGGACCAGCGCGGCCTCGACAGCGCGGCGGATGACGAAGGCGAGCATCACTCCTTCCGGAACCAGTAGAACAGAATCTGATTGTCTGGACGCTGCACCACCTTGAGGTTCTTCGATACCCCCCAGACCAACGCCTGCTGGTGAAGGGGAATGTGCGACACGTCCTCGTGCGCGATACGGAACGCCTGGGCAATCATGTGGTCGCGTTTGGCCTTGTCGGACTCCACCAGGATTTGTCCGGTGAGCTGCGTGATTTTTGGGTTGCAATATCCGCCGAGGTTGAACATCCCACTCTTGGCCGTCTCGTCCCGACACCCGATGATGTTGAACAGGACATTCCAGGAATCGAAGGAGCCCGGGGTCCAGCCTAACAGATAGAAGGAGGTGTCGTAGCTCCCGGACGCCAGCACCTTGGCGAAGAACTTCGCCTTGGGTTGAGCCAGCAGATCAACGTTGATGCCGATGCGGGCCAGCATGGCTCCGACCGCCTGGCAGATTGCCTCATCGTTGACGTAGCGGTCATTCGGACAGTCCATGGTCACCTCGAACCCGTCCGGGTATCCGGCATCCGCGAGCAGCTTCTTGGCCGCAACGGGATCATAGGGCCAGCGGGCGAACTCGCCAGCGCGCGCGAACAGCAACGGCGAGATCAGCAGCGCGGTGGGCGTGGACAGCCCGCGCATCACCCGTGACTTGATCGCCTCGATGTCGATGGCCTGGTAGAATGCCTTGCGGACGCGAACGTCCTTGAAGGGATTCTTGTCTTTGACATTGGAATATTTGAGCTGGTCGCGCAGCTGGTCGAAGCCCAGAAAAATGGTGCGCAGCTCGGGGCCTGACAGCACCTGGGTCGCGGGGTTGGCATTGACCCGGGCAATGTCCTGCAGCGGCACCGGATCGACCCAGTCGACATCCCCGGCCAGTAATGCAGCAACTCGCGTCGCGTTGTTCGAGATGGTGGTGAAGACCACTTCGTCGAAATTGTGCTCCGGCTTGTCCCACCAGTGGAGATTGGGTTTGAAGAGTGTGCGCACGCCGGGCCGATGCTCGGTGATCGCGAACGGCCCGGTGCCGTTCTCGTGCAGCGCCGCATAGCTCATCTGCTGACCCGTGGCGGGCTGGGGCATCACGGAGCCGTGCGCTTCCGCCCATGTCTTCGACATCATGTACCAGGTGTCCCATTCGTAATGCAGAATGGGGTTCGGTTGAGTGAGCACGAAGTCAACCGCGTAGTCGCCGACTTTGACTACCTTGGCGTCGGCCGGAAGCCGGGTCTTGAGGTCCGACCCGCTGGCGCGAACACGCTCGGCCGAGAACAGCACATCGTCAGCCGTGAAATCCTCGCCATTGTGGAATTTGACGCCCTTGCGCAAATAGAATCGCCAGCGGGTGGGCTCCAGCACCTCCCAGCGCTCGGCGAGACCCGGAATAATGTTGAGGTCCTTGTCGCGCTTGGTCAGCCCTTCATAAACGTTGCCGAGCACGCCCAACGAGAACGTCTCGTTGAGCGAGTAGGGGTCGAGCGATTTGAGATCGCCCTGAAACGCGAACCGGAGGGTGGTGGCCGCGGCGGCCGGGTGAAGCGAGCCAAGGGCGAGCCCTAATGCGACGATCGCCACTTTGAAGTTCATTGCGGTCCTCGGGTTGCGAGCCTTCGCGGTTCGATCCGCACGACGGTTCGAACCCGCAGTCTCGACCGCGCGAAGCCAGGTGCAAGCGTTTTGCCCGGGCCTGGCCCACCAGATGCGGCATGACCACGCCGCCGATGAGCCATCGTCGTCGTTGCGACCGCAGTCATTTTCCAAGCGCCGGTTCGCGGCTGCCGCCCGAAAGAGGCGGGCGCCTGACGTTGGCGGCGACCCCTAAGAAGTACAGGTAGGAAGCCATCCGATCAACACGAGATAGAGCCGCAACACGAAGGTGCATCCCATGTTGCGGGGGATCACTGCCCCCTTGTTGCGCACGAATTGCGTGGTCGACACGACGACGCTCGCGGTCTGCGGCGCCACCGACTTGCCGATCTCGGCACCGACCGAGTTCCGTGTCGGCAGGAGCATCGGGAACCCGAGCAGCTTGCTGACCGAGGCCTGGAACGCCCCGTGCCCGGCTGTGCCAACGCTCGCCTTCCAGGCGGTTCGATGGCGGGGCTCTCCCCCTAAGTGCTAGGGGTGATAGCATGTGCGGACACCTCAACGTTGACAGAGCGATGCCACCCAAAGTGACGTGTGGCGGCGCATGATGCGGCTCCGCACCGTTGGCGAGGGCCGCGTGTGACGCGGTCGCCTCGATCTTCAAGGCGTGACGGCAGCTTGCGTTCAGCTGTCGCGGGCGGGTAACGATGCGATCAATGTTTGCGAATTTGCCACGCCCGGGGTGCGGGCGACGCGCACCGGCGCTGGAACTCCATCACAAGCGAGAGGGCTCGCGTCGGGTTCGCTTCGGCAATCCAATTGCCCATGGCCTCCAATTCGGCCTCAGCCGCATCGCTGTTAACTCCCATCATCGACGCTTGGTACCCGTGTCTATCGCCTCGCGATACTTGGCCTCGAGTCGGTCAAACACCTGGCTCAAAGGCTTGACGCGGCCTGCGTCACCATCGGCGATACCTCGGGCAATGGCGGCATCCAGAGCAGCGAACAAAGCCTGCAGCAGCCGGACCCCTTCGCGGATCGCTTCACTTTTCGAGTTGTAGCGTCCTGATTTCACCAGCTCGGCGATGAAATTTTCCAATTGGTTGCCCAAATCGACACTGCTTGGCATGCTTTGTCCTCGGTCGCGACGCACCATGCCGCAGCCGATAGATAATAGTTAACGAGAGCGACTAGTGCTCTGTATCTAAAGGAGTTTTGGCAACCACTTTTGGCGTGACGCGTGATTGCGGCAATTATGGGTTGTGCCGCACTGGTTGTCGGAAACCAGCAGCGCTTTTTCCGGGTACCCCGAAGCGTTACAATAATGCAACCGGGCGGGAGTCGGAGCGCATGCCCTCAGTACGCTGGCTCATGATCGTATTGTGCTGCCTGGCCAATACGATCAACTACGTCGATCGCGCCAACCTTGCCGTCGCAGCTCCGATCATGCAGCGCGAGCTCGGGTTCGACGATGCCACGATGGGGTTCATCCTCAGCGGGTTTTTCTGGACCTATGCGTTGATGCAGTTGCCGTTCGGTTGGTTCGCTGACCGGGTGGGAGCGCGTATCTCGCTTGCCGCAGCGGTAGTGTGGTGGTCCATCTTCACCGCACTGACTGCCACGGCACGCGGGTTTACCGCGCTGTTCGGCTGCCGGTTGCTTCTGGGCGTGGGGGAAGCGGGCGCGTATCCGTCAATGGCGAAGGTCGCCTCGAAGTGGTTCACGAATAGCGAGCGAGGTCTTGCGTCTAGCATCTTCGATAGCGGCTCGCGCATCGGTGCCGCCCTATCGTTGCCGCTGGTCGCTTGGCTGATCGCCACTTTCAACTGGGAAACTTCGTTCGTCGTCACCGGCTTGCTCGGCCTTCTTTGGGCCGTGGTCTGGATCATCATCTACCGCGACCCAGAACACCACCACTCGGTCACGCCGGAGCAGCTAGCGCGGCTTCAGGCGGAGCGCGGGACCGAAAAACAGATCGGACCGAAGACCACATGGTCCTCGCTGTTCCGCTATCGAACGATCTGGGGCATGATGATCGGGTTTTTCTGCCTGAACTTTGTCATCTACTTCTTCATAACCTGGTTCCCGACCTATCTGGTGAAGGCGCGTGGCTTCTCGCTGGCGCAGCTCGGCACGCTCGGCCTGCTGCCAGGACTCTTCGCCATCCCAAGTGGATGGGTGGGTGGTTACGTCTCCGATGCGCTCTACCGTCGTGGATGGAGCCTGACCGCGGCGCGCAAGACCTGCTTGGTCGGTGGCATGCTGATGTCCTCAGCCATCACACTCTCCGCCTTTGCGCCAAACGTATACGTCGCGCTTCTATGCTTCGCGATCGCCTATGGCAGCTTGGCGTTCACGGCGGCGAGTATCTGGTCACTGCCGGGAGACGTGGCGCCCACGCCGGCTCACGTCGCCTCGATCGGCGGTATCCAGAACTTCGCATCGAACCTTGCTGGCATCGTCACGACGACGTTCACCGGCGTGATGCTAACGATCACCAGCGGCTCGTTCGTGGTGCCGCTGACGGTCGCCGGAGGGTTCTGTGTCTTGGGCGCCGCGGTTTATCTATTCATGGTCGGCGAGATCGCGCCGTTGCCGCCGCTCACTCATGGTCAGGCTGTCGACAGCGCGCGGGCCGCGCGCTAGCGGCCGGCGTGCCGATACGTGCAGCGCGCCACGGATCGCCGATGCGAAACGACTGCCGGGAGCGGTTAACGAGAGCCGAAGGCGGCGTGGCGCTGCCCCCTGAGAACGATGACCTGAGTCGCTAGGTGATGAGGTCAAGCTCCAGCGATGTGCGAAATCGAGCGATGATTCTCGCTCGGCCACGTTCGCGGATCAGAGGGGAGGCGCAGGCAACCCAGAAGACGCGATAGCGACACGAAGAAGCATATGGAAGAAGCATATGTAAGTCGCCGAAAAGTTGGACGGTCGGGGAAGCTTGCGCCATTTGAGGTGAGGGCAGGGCAGGCTAAGCGAGCGGCGAAGACGCGGCGCGAAGAAATGGACGCCGAGTGTGTTCGTGGATGTTTGATGGATGTCGCGCGGGGGGAGGGCGTGGGCTCATATGGTGCTTCATCGGAGCCGCGCTGAAAGCGGTGGCAAACATTTCACGCCGCTGCGGGAAGTCGGGCTCGTGGTTTTCGTGCGCGGGCGTCGAGGCGAAACCTGTAAGTCGGAAAGCAATGAGGTCGGCTGCGATCAGGGCGTGACTCGCGTCCCGAGAGTGTCGGGTTCTTGCCGACATTGCGATGCACCGTCTCGAGTCAAATGATTTCAAGTTCCGGTTCCGACGCCTAAAATATGAAGATGCGGGGCATCTTATTCTATTGCCCTACGGACCGAGAACGACGCACATCATCGGATTGAAGGTCGAAGGCTTTGCCAACCCATACACGCCGGGAGGCACGCCGAGGATCGATGCTGAGGCTGACGTCGATGGCGTAGCGTCAGTTGCTCCAATTCCTTGACGCGGCTACTAGAGGTGGCGCGAGGCTGTTTGAAGATCAGGGTACTGTAACATGGTCTTGCTTCTCGATATTCAATTCGTCATCAAGGATCGCGATTTGCAAGGCTTTATCGCGTTGCTGATGGGCCTGCCTGCGATCATAGCTCTGAAAGTCATCGTGCGAGATTTCATCAAAAGCGCCGATCAATAGGCGGATCAATGCCCTCAATGGCTGCAATGGGTGCCGTACTATGGCCCACCCGCGCCGACGGCCTGAAGCCTCGGTGGACCTTTCCGCGGGGCTTGGGCTCCGCCTCCAGGCTTACTGCGCCGCTCGGCTTGGTCCGGGCGAGGCTTTTTTGTCACAATTGGCCGACGGCAATGGCACCGGATTTCACGCGCAAACTAAACGCCCTCGGTCGAGCCGGAGGAAGGTCCATGCGTTGAGCCTATTACGCTCGCGGACGCGGCCAAGTTCGTTGGCTCAACCGGCACCGTCGGCGGCGCTAGCGCTCCACCGGACTATGCGCCCGAGCTGCTACTGACGGCGGCGACAACGCGGAGAAAGGGCGTGGAGGGGGCCACGGCCGAGATGGAGCGCACGCTAACGCGCGAAGGGTGGTTGTGACGCTGAGGCATTTGCCTATGTTTAGGAGAACGGAGAGGAATGTCATGATCATCAACCGTGCATGCCTAGTCGTATCTACTTCGGTTGCAGTTTTGCTCACAGCCTCAAGTGCGTGGGCAGCGGACCAGAGCGCCGAACCCGCCGTCAAAGTGGACGACAACACATTTAAGTGCATCACCGACATGACGCCTGTGCGCCACTTCTACGTTGACAACTTGTTGGGCAATCTGAAGGGCACTGTGGCCGTTGCCGAGAAGGGCAGGGGCGATTACCCAGAAGGTTCGGTCGTACAGTTGGTCCCAACTGAAGTCATGATCAAACAGCGGAAAGGATTCAATCCCACGACCCGAGACTGGGAATTCTTTGCGATCGATGTAAGCAAGGACGGCAGCAAAATCTATCAAAGCGGTTTCGAGAACGTCAACAACCGCTTCGGCCAGAACTGCTTCGCCTGCCATCAGCAAGCACGAGAGGAGTTTGACTTGATTTGCGAAGAGGACCATGGATGCGCTCCGATCCCCGTCACGCGTCCCATGTTCCGCGCGCTGCAAAAGACCGATCCGCGCTGTAAGAGTCAGCAGCCCCTTACCCAAGAAGATAAGCAAGCGCTTGCGGATCTGGCCGAAGTGGTAAAGACGCTGACCCTGGGCACGAAACCCGAAAAGAAGCAGTAACGCGCAGGCTTCCGCGCGCCCAATAGCTGGCGCGCAGCGCAACTGAATATGCTGTGGCCGCGAAAAATGCGGTCGCTCCGGCCAGTCTCGCATCCACCGGCTGATCGAGCGGCACGGGCTAGGCTGTCTTTGAAACCCGCCTGTCCGGTTTCGGTGGTATTGCTGTCATCCCTTGGCGGTTTCATTGGCCGGCCACACCTTTCTGTCGAGCCGACTCGCTGGTCCCCCATTTCAGGGCCCGTCACGATGACTAACGACGACTTGCCTCGAATGAGCTGCTGGAAATCTCAACCGAGTGATCGAAATTTTGCAGGCCCTACGCTTAGTCGTCCAGCAGATTGCATAACCCACAAGACGCAGCGACCGCGATCAACCTCGCATGCGTTTCGTTGAGTCGAGCCAAACGGGTGGCCGGAAAGCTCGCGAAGCCCAGAGCATCCAAACATCGGCTTCGCCATCGCTGGCGCCCGAGAGCGCCCGAGAGCTGGACGCCCTGGATACAGGCAGCTTTGTGTGTCGTGATCAGACTCTACAGAGGGATGGGCTTGCGAGGTTTCGCTGGTTGATGCAGTCAGCGCCCGGCAGCGGGAACCAGAACCTCGCCTTGTAGCGCCTTGAACGCTCGCCCGTTGACCGCCGCGGGTCGAGGGAACGCTGAAGGACGCGATGGATCTACTGCCGTATTTTGAACATGCCCAACGCCGCAAGGCTATGGATCGCGTGCGCATCGGGCTTGAGAAGCTGCAGCAACGCATGACCAAGGCCTGAAGGCGCCCGAAAAGATCGGAGCGGCTGCGGCCCGCATGCTCGCGCGCAACCACGGTCCCCGCTATTACGATTGGCGCTCGGATAACGGCGCCTTTCGCTCTTCGAGCATCCGGTCCACTTCAGCCGCAACAGGTTTATGCGGGCAAGTACGTCCTCCAGGCTTAGGAGGCCAACCTATCCGTCGTCGACGCCGTGCGGCTAAGCAACTGTCAGAAGTCGAATGCGCTTTCGCCGATCTCAAAGACGTCCTCGACATGCGGCCGATCTATCACCAGACTGACAATACGTTGACCTTGGTGACGGCACGACCAAGCGCTCCGTCACCGCCGGCACCCAACGCGTTGCCGCAGCGCTGCGCGCGCTCGGCATCACGGAACTCGATCCGCCGACGCCACAACCGGGCGAAACCCTCATGTAGTGACAAACCGCATATGTGGCCTTAGCAAAATCAATGGTTTACAAGCTCAAAAGGGAAACATGCGTAGGGCTCGCTTAAATCCCGCCTTCCCAATACAGCTGGCGCGGGCTATCGTCTGCCTGGGGCGGCGAAATGCCGGGGAACTCCGGCTATTTCGATCAGGACCGACGTGCTAGCCCGACTTGAGCGTGAGCTTGGATATAAAGCGGTCGTGAGCGGCGAAGGTCGCGACGCAAGGGAAGCCATCTGTGGGTACGACATTCTCCGCAGCATTGACGGACAAAGAGCGTCTTGCCCGCATCGGCAAGTACGCGTTGCGGCGGTTTCTTTTGCCGGTGTGCGGCTTCGGCCTGTTCGTATATTTCCTGCCCAAGACCGCGTTGCTATACGCTATCTGCGGTGCCTACGACGTCAGCCGCAACAGCGGGCTGAGCGCAACGACACTGCGGCGCTATTTCATCGGCAACGGCTTTTTCACCTGGGTACTGTCGCCTTTCAATAGCCTGCTCGATCTTTTGTCGCTGCCCTATGTCAACAAGGGAGTCCACCGGCTGGAAGATCTGCCGGATGCCTATCGGGACGAGGTGACGCGTTTGATCCAGGCCGCGAACGAATCGAATCTCGTCGCGCAGATGGAAGATGCATCAAAACAATATCCGCGGACCATGGCGTTCTTCCGCTGGTACGGCGTCGACCAGAACACGTTCTTGAACGCGCCGGCGTTGCAACAGCCGTGG